>Ga0075122_10001658_pt1 | contig 15465 bp, 23 predicted proteins | sample AntAceMetag02UKB_FD_69790 | JGI IMG/M metagenome (GOLD analysis project Ga0075122, IMG submission 69790) | Saline lake microbial communities from Ace Lake, Antarctica - Antarctic Ace Lake Metagenome 02UKB | ecosystem: Environmental > Aquatic > Non-marine Saline and Alkaline > Saline | place... | reverse complement strand
CCGGATGAATATAATATTAGGTGGATAAACAATGACGGAGTATATGCATACTTCGGAGCAGAACATAGGAGAGGAGGTAAAGGTTTGGTGTTTTATTGGGACGGAACGAGCGAAACTTATAACGGATATTCAGAAGTCGGTGCTTATACATCCTTAGCAGGAATTCCTGACGAAAACGGAGTAATGCATATTGTAAATTCCAACGGACAATTAATGAAAGATAACGGTGCCGGATTTTCAGAGGTGGCGAAGTTCCCGTGGGAGGGTACATTTAGACCATTTAGTTGGATGGAAACAGATGCAAACCTTGGAGATATAAACACAACAATAAGGCCAAATGGAATGGCAATGATAGACGGAAGAATATCAATACTTATGAGAAGTATTCCTCAAGCTGATTGGAGGGCTCCTGAAAATCTACCAAGTGGAGTATGGGAGTACGATAAGGATATTGGTTTGTATATGAAAAATGCTCTGTCTAAATATGCAGGAAGTACAACTCACGAATATGGGACCGTTGCATTATATCGGATTGGAGCATTATATAAATATAGTGATGTTGACGATTTGGCACAGACATCACATCCAACCAGAGAAGAATTCTTAGCAGGTGCTGAAATTTACACAAACGGAAATACTAAAATAAAAGCAATTATTAAGTCACACCAAAGTGGAGATAACCGAGGATATTTTATAACCTCACGAATCGAGAACGGAAGTGACTTCAAAGCATTATGGACAAGACTCCAAATGGCCTATCGTAAATTTTCAAGTAGTTCAGATAAAATTGTAGTAAAGTACAAAACAACAAGAGATAGTGGGGCATCTGATAATGACTTAGACGATTATGTATTTACAGGAACATGGGAAGGTTCAATCAAAATTTCAATAGACGATGCTGATGGTTCAGATTTAGAAGTAGGAGATGAGGTGGAAGTAATAGCAGGAGTTGGAGAGGGGCAGATTTTTCACATTAGCACTATAACTAATACAGCTGGGGATGCCTATGATATTATAATAGACGAGGCAATGCTTGATTTAGATGCACTGAATACATGTAAAGTAAGAATAACAAAATGGAATAAACTCGGAGAAGTAGACGATCAGACTACTGAGAGTAAATTAATGACCATTATTAAAAGATCCAAGTGGATTCAGCTAAAGGTCGAGCTGAGGGGTACAAATTACTCTCCACAATTGGAAGAATTATTTATAGAGTTTAATCCTTCAAGGAGATAAAAATATTATGAAATCATTTGAGAATTTGTACAGCGAATTACAAGAACACACAGGGGATGATTCCGCTGTACAGTTAGCAAGGTTCAAAAAACATATTAATGAAACAATGCACGGAGCATTGGGTAATCGAAATTGGAAGTTTTTGGAAAAAACAGGCAATTTAACTTCGGTGGCTGAAACAGCGAGATATACACTTCAAGCCAATGTAAATAAGATAATGGAAGTAGCAGTTTTGAATGATGATGACGAAATAGAAAGTCTGCCTGAAGTAGTAGAAGATCCGAAGTTTTGGGAAAAACTTCAATATCAAAAAGCGGGCGATTCTGATTATCCAAGGTATTTTTATCAGGAGGGAAATGACCTTTTATTATGGCCAGCAATGGCAACTGCAGATTTAAGTATTCAAGTAAGATTTAGAGAGCAAGTTATAGATATGAGTCGAGCAGACTATACCACAGGGACCATAGTATCGATTACAAGCGGAGCATCGGCTCTCGTAGGAGATAGTACAGTATGGACAGGAAGAGTCCCTCTAGGAGAACAGTGGTTAAGGATTGCTCAGACAGCAGGAGATTATAGATGGTATCGAGTAGATGCGATAGTAACAGCAACGACAATAACTCTTGAAAAAGCATATATGGGAACGACAATCGCAGCCGGAACTTCGTCTTATGTTTTAGGAGAATTTCCGAATCTTCCTCAAAGTTATCATAGTTTATTATTATACAGACCGTTAGCACTTTATTATACGAAAATAGAAAACCTTTCGATGGCCAAACATTACTGGAACCTTTATGATGGTGGATACGAAATGGGTGAATCTCGAAGAATAAGAGGATTGCTTGGAAAAATGACAGCAGAGCAGGAGGGGACCTTAGATTCGAAGTTTTTTGGGCAACAAGGGTCGGCAGGTACTATTGATCAAGAATTATTAGCTAAGGACACCGAGTCCACATTAGGATAATATGACATATAAAATCCAAACAGGAGATACATTGGGCGGGATAGCCAAAAGGAAAAAAACCTCTGTGGAGTCACTTTTGAAGTCAAATCCACGAATAAAGAACCCTGACCTGATATTTGCAGGAAATCAGCTGAATCTACCGGGAAATGATGTGGTTGCAGGGGTAAAACCAAGCCCTACAAGGATTGAAGAGCCAACTGGGGTAGATGCTCCAAAAGATGGAGAAATGGACTTAGGTGGGGTTGTTAAGGATAGGGCAGGTGTTCAAAGCGAAGAGGAAAAATTTAGAGAAAGATTGGGTCTTGGGATAAGTTCGGCCAAAGCATACGATCCTAAAGCGAGAAGAACCTCATTAGAGGAAGAAAGAGGTTTGTCAGAGAAAAGAGAACAGATAGGATCCTACGAACAGGAAATAACAAAAACTCAAGAATTATTAGACACTCTTGAAAGTGATATCAAATCAAGGACTGGAGATTTTATGTTAAAAGAGGGTCAGCGGAAAAGAGTGTTGGCTTCGGAGCAAGATCCACTCGCTAAGCAACTCAAAACATTTCAAAGTGGTTTAGGATTAGCTGAGTCGGGATTGGCTCGTGAAGAAAGTGAAATTGACAAAATATTAGGGCAAGAAAAGGAGGAAGCATACCGACCACTTGAACTCTTAAGCGGAGAACTTGGAGTCGAAGAAACTATACAAAAATTATTCCCTGACCAAAACACTGAGGAAGTGGCTTCGATTATGGAAGCAATTCAAACTGGTGGTTCAGAGGATCCTACAGATATTTATAATGCATTAAAGGAACAGGGGTTAGATGTAGGAATCAACGAAATTGTAGATACCTTAGAGAAAATTCAAAGTGTGAGGGAAGAAGTTAAAAGTGATATGGACATAGCAGATTTGGAACACAAAAAAGCTCAGACAGCGAAAATATATAATGATATTAAAAGATTAGAAGAAGCCGATGATGTGACTAAAATCGATGAGTCTGAACTGGATCCTGAAAGTCAGAGTATCTTGGCTCAAACAGGGTTATCCATTCCTGCTTTTAGTTTCTTAACCACAGGAGTAAAAGCATTAACAAGAATGTCATCAGATTTGAGAGAGAAATTTATGGACGAAGCAGAAGAATGGTCAATTAAGGGTGGTGTAGATATCTCTACATTCCAATCTGAATTCCAAGCATACAATGAAGTTGTAAAAAGAAACATTAAGATTTCTGCATTAGTTGGGTTGAGCGGAGAAGATATTAAACTCTCATTGGATATGCTTGGTAAAATTACAAAAGAAGGAGATTATGGAGATTTGAAATTCAAAAACCTTGTTAAATTGTGGGCCGGAAAAGAAGTTAATGATCCTGTGGCAATGAAGTATAAATTTAACCTAAACGACTTGAGAAGTGCTATCTCTGGGTTCTTTGCTGTTCAGCAGGGACGAACACAAACATACCAATCGGATATGGAAGATGCAAAGGAATTGATTAGTGATGGTTTGGCGACAGGTTCAATAGAGGGATTAATTGAAACTATAGATACGGTATCAGCAAGAGCGGTAGAAATCGCTGATCAATCAGTTGGACTTGCTCAAGATGCAGTTTGGGAGATGTTTGGAGTGGAGAAGCCGGATGGAGGACAAGAAGAGATATACAATGTTAATGGGGTTCAATACAAACAAGGAGAAGACGGTCTTTGGTATCCAGTAGACAATACAGTCGAGGATACAAAAGAATTAGAAAAAACAGACTATAAAGGTTCTATCAATTTAAGGGACACTGAGTCTCCATTAGGATAAAAAAATTATGCAAGGATTAACATTAGATCAACTAAAACAAAAAGGGGCTACACCTATAAAAACAGGTGGTTTAACCTTGGAACAATTACAAAACAAAATAGGTTTCAAGGGTAGAGATACTAAAGAATTTCAACCAGAACGAGGTGTCACCGAAACAGGGTTTTTCAAACCTACTCCTAAATTAAGAACTCGAGATGTGGCCAGAGAGTTTATGAATACATTAACTCCCGGACCAGTTGCTTTCGGACAATCAATAGCAGGATCATTACAGCGATTTACACCTGAACAAAAAGAATTAGAAAAAAGCAGAGAAACGACAAGTGATTTGGAAACTCAGGTACTTAAGGCGATTAAAGATAAGCAGGCAAGAGGAGAGGATACCACTCGACTAAAGGATGTACTAAGAAAAACCACAGGAAAGGAGATGTCAGATTTTGAAATAAACAGAGCTATTAACAAAACCACAGGTCAGATAATTGGAGAAGCAGGAGAAACATTCTTAGATGTTATTTTAGCAGGAACTTATAAGGGAGCAAAAGCCGGTATTGGTACTGCTGTAAAAACAGGGGCATTCAAAAAGGTAATTCCGACAGCAATAAAAGGAGCAGGGATCGGGTATGGATATGATGTGGCCCGAGGGTTGCAAGGAGAGAGAGGAGAAAAAAGGGAGGGAGAGAAAGCATTCATCCCCGGACTTGGAACATTAATTGGTGGTGGAATTCCTATTGCTATTCCAGCATTCCAAAAAGGTGGGGGTGCAGTAAGTAAGATCCTAAGGAAAAAAGGAGCAGAAGAGGTTAAAAGGGAAGTAAGCGATACTGTGGGGAAAATTATTCAAGGAAAAGTAAAAGATAGAACAAGAGGATTAAAAGTCCTTGAAGAAATAGACACAGAGGGAGTAAAAACATTCGAAGAATTGGGAAGTAGAATAAGAGAAAAGAGTTCGGCCACATTGGAGGAATTAAATAAATTTTTAGATAAACAAGTAGGATCGTATAAAGTAAGCGACTTAGTAACCGAAACAGTAGTCAAATCAAAAATAGGAGGAAAATCAGTTAAAGTAAAACAAAACTTCGTGACAGATTCAATAAAGCAACTTAAAGAACTTTATAAAAAAATCAAATCGCCGAGAGAATTTGCTGAAATTACCATGCTCGAGAGGAAGTTAAAAACACAAGGTCTGACTGTAAGAGAAGTGAATGATTTGGCAAAAATGTATGGGAGAGAATTCGGTAGGCGAGCATTTTCTAAAGGGGCATCGCCTAAACCACTAACGAGTGTCAATGCTCAGGCATTTGAAAACACACGAAAAGGAATCAAAGCAACAGCTCGAGGAAAAATAACAGGGAAATTATCAAAGACATTAGATGAAAAAGTAAGTAATATGATTAATGTTGAGAGGTTAATCTCTAAATTAGAAGAGGGAGTAAATCAACTATACCAAAAAATAGACAAAAGAGGTTGGGGAGAAAAATTTGGTAGATTTACATTCAATGCTATTGATATTTTAACTGGTAGGACAGCCAGTGGTTTCTTAAGGGCTGGGTTTATTCCAAGAGGAGGTGGGTTAAAGACAATGAACTACATAGACATAGAAAATAAATTATCCAAGAACTTAAAGAATTTAGATAAACTTTTAAGAACAAAAGACGAAAATGCATTTATTAAAGGAGTTAAGGAAATGTTCGGTGGAGCAATGGAATCAGGAACTAAGGGAGGATTTGCTAAGATCCCCGGAATTGAAGATGTGATAGATAAAATTAAAAACAAAGGAAAAACCACAGTAGGAGCATTGGTAGGGGGTGCAGGAGTAACGGCTCCAAGTGCAATAAGTAGTGTTATAAGCGATAGAATAAAATATAAAGCACCTAAAAGAGAGGGGCCACAACCGAAACCAACAAATACATCGTCTATAGCTAAAGGACTCGCCTATGCCGAAACAAGAGGAGAAGATAAACCTTATTCATTCTCTCAATGGAGTAACCCTGCTATGGGAGAAAAATCGACATACGGGAAAGCCCTTGGAAAATATCAGGTAACTGAAGCAAGATTAAAGGAAAAGAGTAAGGACTTTTTAGGAGCAATAGTGACACCAAAAGAATTCTTAGAAAATCCATCATTCCAAGAAAAATTCATAAAAGAACAAATAGACTGGCAACGATCCAACGGGTTAACTGATGATCAGATTATAGCCACTCACAGACAAGGGTGGGGTAATATGACAAAAGAGCAATTAGAAAAAGCAGTAAAAGAAAGGGGTGGGTATCTCAAAGATGTTCACATAGGAATGGAACAAAGCGACATTAATAAAGTAGTTAAACAAAGAGCAAAATGAAACAAGAAAAATTAAAAGTGTATCAAGAATTAGGAAGTAAACTCATAGATGAGGGAAAAGAGTTTTTACGAAAGGCAACTTTGGTAAATAAGGTTACCTATCCTAAACTTAGAATAGGAGGAACGATTCAACATTTCACAGGTATATATCCAGTTCTCAATGATGAAAAATACTATACGACGAATATAGAAACTTGGAAAACAATAATAAAAAACGACTGGGTAAATAAACGAAAATATGTAACGGACACATTTGATTGTGATAACTTCGCCAATGCTTTCTGTTCTTATGTAGCAGATATTTACGAATTAAACACAGCAGGGAGGTTCACAGTAGAATTACTCGATAAAAAAGGGAAGCATGTAAGTTACCACAGGGCTGTAATAATCGTAGACAGCAAATTAGAATGCTATCTCTTAGAAAGCCAAAACGACAAAATAGTAAAATTGGTAAGAGGTCGATTACCTGTAATAGACGGGGTACAATATAAAGTAAATTATATTGATATAAGTTAAAAGATTATTAGATTAAGAAATAAATATATGTTATCAGAAGAAAACAAAGTGATCTTAATTAAGAGATTAAAATCATTGGCTTGGAGAGTCGGAGCATTAGTGGGAACAGTGGTTATAGCATTCATAAGTGCTAACCTAGAATTACTTAACTTGCCACTTTGGGCAGTAGGATTTATTGGATTGGTTATGGGTGAAGTAACAAAATACCTAAATACCAAAAAATAGATTGACAAGAATATACCATTTGCTATAATTTAGGAAGTCCAGTTTTTGACTTTTCTGGACGGTATATTTTTTCATTATTGGCAAAACACCCACCACTCTATGGTGGGTTTTTGCTTTATTAGTTATCAACTGATATCACTTGACAAGAGTAAAGGGTATGATAAAATAGAGATAGTCGAAAAGTCAATTATTATTAAAAAGTCAATTATTATGAAAAAACTTACAAAAAAAGAAATAGAAATAGAGGAAATGATAAGTAGGATGCCTTTCAAAAGGAGATTAGGTAAAAGTGTAGAAGAAAGTAGAAAAATGATAAAGGAATATTTTATATATTACTTGGTATCTATTATAAACAAAGAAATATCTATTTTTGAGGTACTTGATGTAGGGGATAAACACTATATAAAAAAAAGAAGAAAGAGAATTAAGGAATATGCTGAAACAATAACATTTATATTAACTAAAAAGAAATAAAAAGTCATGATTAAAACAATTTTTAATGTAATAGGATGGTTAGTAGTATTCTACATTATAGGTTTTGTAGTATGCCTACTCGCTTTTATGGGAGGAGGAGATGGATCTGATGTGCTTAGTCAACATTACGGATCGGTTATTAGTTTATTTATAAGATAAATATGATGAAATTTTACTTTACATTTGGTTTCGGTCAGAAACACGAAAATTGTTTTACTGTAATTGGAGCCAAAAATTATGATGAAGCGAGAGATGAAATGGTTAGGAGATTTGGATTGGCTTGGTCTTTTCAATATACAGAAGAACAATGGACTGACAAGGAGGGGAACACTCAACAAGAGAAATATAATCTAAGAGAGATAAAATGAAACTCTACAAACACCAAACAAAAGCCGTTGAGCAATTTCAAAAAAGAAATCAGATTTTGGCTCATGATATGGGATTGGGGAAAACTGCTGTAGCAGGGACCATAGGAAAAGGAGAGAAATCGATAGTCCTCTGCCCAGCGAAACTAAAGAAAGGATGGGAGGTAGAACTCCATAAAATAGGAGAAAAAGATATCCAAATCATAAAAACAGCCAAAGACGAAATTGGGGATAAGATGTGGACAATAGTATCATACGATGTGGCTGTAGTAATTATAGAAAAACTTATAAACCTTGGAGCCAAACACCTATTCTGTGATGAGTCACATTACATTAAGGGGAAATTCCGTATAACTAAAAAAGGAATCAGTGGAACTAAAAGGTCAGCGACAGCAGTGACACTCGCCAAAGAGATCCCCCATGTCATCCTTTTAACAGGAACTCCTATACTCAATAAACCAATAGAACTATGGAATCAACTCGTGGCCATAAATGCTCAGATTACGAGAGATATTAAAAGGTCAACATTCTCTACAAAATATTGTGGAGGTCACCTGAAAACATTTGGATACAATAGTAGTATTAGATTTTGGTGGGAAAATGGAGCGACTCACCTAGAAGAACTCCGAGAGAGAATTAAGATGGATATTGATATTATCAAAAAAGAAGAGGTTTTAGACTTACCGGAAAAAGTTATCAATAAGAGGATCATAGAATTTACAGACGAGGAACAAAAAGAATATAATACGGCTTGGAATGATTATCTTGCTTGGGTAGAATCGAACCCTGAATACTCCGAAAAAGACACCGAGAATGTAAAAAATGCGAAACAGTTAGTCGAGATAGGAAAACTAAAACAAATCACCTCACGGGTCAAAATCAAAGCCGTATTGGATGATATAGAGAACATTGATGGTCAAATAGTGATATTTTGCGAATACGTGGAAAGTTTGCGAATTCTTAACGAGGGACTTAAAAAGAAAAAAATTAAATACTCAACTCTTAAAACAGAGGGTTCAGTAGAAAAATTCCAAGAGGGAAAGGTGCAGGTGTTCACATCAAATATTGTAGCAGGAGGAACAGGCCTGAATTTACAGAATGCAAATATGGTGTGGATCGTAGACCAGAATTGGACACCGGGAATCAATAAACAGGCCGAGGACCGAATATATCGAATTGGTCAAGATAATATTACTTTTATAACTTATTACCAAATAGACAATTCAATAGATGAGAAAATTTGGAAGATTAACAAGGTTAAGGAAAAAATAATAAATAAGATAATTTAGTTGTTCACAAATTGTCCTACTGTGTGATACAATAAAAATATGATAATAGTTAAATGTAAAGTTTGTAAAAAGGAATTTGGAACATACTTAAGTCGTATAAAAGTGGGAAAAGGTTTGTTTTGTTCTAATGAATGTAAATATAAATTTAGGAAAGGAAGATTACCTTGGAATACAGGGAAAAAATGCCCATCTTTATCAAAATCAAAAATGGGAGATAAAAATCCCAGTTGGAAAGGTGGAGTAGATAAGAAAAAGTATGATAGAGAATATGGAATAAAGAACAGAAAACAAATAATGTTAAAGCAAAAAATTTGGAATAAAAAGAATATCAAAAATGTCAGAAAATCAAAGCTTAAATGGGATAGAAATAATAGAGAAAAAAGAAATATTATTTGGAATAGAAGAAGAACAAGAGAAATAAAATCAGGAGGAAAAATTACAATCGGAGAGTGGGAACAAATTAAAAAGAACCAAAAATATAAATGCAATATGTGTGGAAAGATAAAAAAATTGACAATTGACCATATAATACCGGTATCAAAGTGGAAAGAATGGTCTAAAATGAATAAACCAAAATATCAATGTGGAGATAAAGAAAATATACAAGGTCTTTGTTCTATATGTAATTCTAAAAAGAGTAATAAGTTATCAACATAGTCGCTTGACTTGTGTAAAGGGTATGATAATATTAAGATATGAAATCAAAGGAAAAAAGAAACAAAGAAATAGTGAAACTTTATGAGCAAAGAGAAAAGTCAATGACACTCAGAGAAATTGGAGACAAATTTGGAATAACGAAACAACGAGTAGTACAAATTATTAAAAATGCAAGGTCGATGCAAAAAAGTTATTAAAAATTAAGTCAAATAAGAAAATGGAAATAAAAAACACAAAAGACTATGATGATGTAGCAAGCATCGTGGCTTTAGTATACGGAGTAGGGGGAGTAGGTAAAACTACAATGGCGACAACATTCCCAAAGCCGATTTTACTGGATTTTGAAAACGGAGCCAAATATTTCAAACAAAGAGGAATAGATGTAGATGTTGTTAAGATGAACAGTTGGTTCACAGAAGAGGACAAAAAACAATTAGCGAAAGAGATTGAAAGTTACGATACGATAATATTAGATCCTATCGGAGAGGCAATGGAGAAGCTAATTAAGTCACCGCACATTACAGGAAGTAAATATCGTCAAAGTGATGGTTCACTTACGATAGGAGGATGGGGCAAAGCCAAAGAAGATTTTAGATTATTAATGAAGTGGATGAGAGATACCGGCAAGAATGTCGTATTAGTCGCTCATGTCAACGAAAAATCCGATGACGAGTCATTGGTTAAAAGACCTCTGATAGCAACAAAGATAGTAGACGAGATTATAGCAATGGTAGATATTGTGGGTTATTTGGATATTGTCAACGACGAGGGAGTAGAAAAGAGAATCCTAAGAGTAAACCCAGCCGATAAGAAGTTTATTGCCAAGGATCGTACTGGAGCATTAGATAATATCGTTAAACCTGACTATGAGTACATCCACAAGATGATCAAGTCAAAGCAAAAGGGGGTAAAAAAAGAAGTTAAAAAAGCACCTGCGAAAAAGTCGAAAGTTACAAAGGTGTCAGAAAAAGAAATTAAAAAAAGTAATCCTTTTAACAAGAAAAAATAATCATGGCAGAAAAAATAGAAAGAGAGTTCCACGAACTATATAAAGGAGAAGTTATAATTGAGTATTTACCAAAAAGTCACAGATATAACTTAATTAAAGATGGGGAGGAACTTCCCAAAAAGAAAAGTTTAACAGGACCATCTACAATTTCAAATAGACTTGATAAAAGTAGGCAACTTATACCTTGGGCAACAAGAATGTACACTGAAAAGGTCAAAGAAATGATGAGAGATGGTGTGAATTTCACAGTAGCTGATGTTGAATCAATGCTAAAAATGGGCGAAGTGGCTCATACTGAAAAAAGCGACAGGGGAAAGATTATAGGGACATATGTTCATACTTTTTGCGAAGAATATGCTGTAGACACTAATGAGAAAAAAGCTCGAGAACGAATGATAAAAAAAGAGGGAGAACCAATTGAAAGTTATACAGGAGCAATTGATATTGCTATTAAGGGATTTGTTAAAATGTTCACAGAAGAGAAAGTAGAAATTTTGGAAACAGAAAGTCTGATATATTCAAGAAAAGAGGGATTTACAGGGAGATACGATGCGATACTTTTATACAAAGAAGAGAGATATCTTGCAGATTACAAAACTTCGTCAGGGATATTTTCATCGCATTATTACCAGACATCAGCATACCTAAAGGCCAAAGAAGAAGAAACAGGCGAGAAATTTGCAGGAGCATTAATAGTAGCGATAGCTAAGGAGGATAAAGAGGACAAAAACGGCAACATAATCAAGAAAGCCGGAGAAGTAACCTTTGAATTTAGGAGCCGAGGAGATCTTGTAAAGGACTATGTAGCATTCAAAGGACTTAGAGATGTAGATAACAGAGAGAAAGAATTACAAAAGGAATGGAGAGAGAAGATGAAAACATCAAAGTAATAATCGGAAAGGAGTTGGGTAGGTTTACGACCCCTGCCCAAATAAAACTCCGATGATAATATGCACAAACACAACTACCAAATAAAAATTGTAATTCCTATCACTTATACAGTTAAAAGAAAGGGGGAAGAATACTACGATTTAATTTATATATGTAAATGTGGAAAGATTAAAAAAGTAGTGCATAAACAAATAATATAAAAACCCCTATTATTACTTAACCAGTTAAAAGATAATATGACAAATAAAAAAAGAGGTGCAGATGTAAGAAAAAGATATAAAGAAAGTTTCCTAAGAAGATATGGTATTGATTTTCTTAATTGGGTAAAATGGAAAAAAGAACATACCCCAAGAGAAATAAACGAAAAGAGATTAAGAGCAAACAAATAAGAGAAAATTATTCATTTGTGATTTATTAGATATAAAGTAAAACTATGCAAAAAGGACTATCAAACTGCTGTAAAGCAGAAATAAAAGTAGAAAACAACGGAGGGACTACAAACTTCTGGCTTTGTTCTAAGTGTGATAAGCCTTGTGATTTGTTTGTGGAAAACAAAAACAAAAATAAAGAATAAATAATTATGAATAAAAAAGAAATATTAAAAGAAATAAGTAAATTATTAGACAAGTATAACCAAACTTCAAACTTGAAATTAGAAGACCACAATTTCAAAGTTAATTCAGACGGTTGGAAAAAGATAACAGTTGATGGTGTAGAATATCTGGAAAATAGAGAAGGAGATATTTGGGAGATTTTAGGTGAGAAAGCCAGAGGAGAACAGTTATTCACTTGGAAATCAGCAATGAGAGAAACTAAAAGAGTAGACAAGAGAATGCCAACAGATGATGAGTTTACAGAATTATTAAAAACTAAAGAAGATATGCCTAATCTGGTCCTTTCCGGCGACCGCGATACTAGTGGCGCTTTCAGCGTTTCGGGCACGTACACGTACTTTTGGTCGTCTTCCGTGTCTGGGGCTAATGCTTGGACTCGCTTCCTGACCTCTAGTCTCCCCACTGTCTACCGCCTCCCGTACGATCAGGCGTACGGCTTTTCGGTTCGTTGTATTAAAAACTAAAAAATAAATAACTATGGAAGAAACAATCAAAAAATATTTAAAAGAAACAGGTGAATTAGTTAAATGTAATCATTGTGAAAAAAAGATGCAAATTATATTTTATAAGAACAGAGACAAAAATAAAGGAAAAATACACAACTCAATAACTGACTCCACCTATGAAGTAGAGAATGGTAAAATTATGCAAAAAAACAAAAATAATATAGATGATGAAACTATAAAAGAAATTCAAAAACTTGAAAAAGAAATGGCTCCTTGTGGTTGTGGTTTTGTTGATTATATCAAGAGAATAATAGTAATGAAAAATTGTAAAGAACACGATAATAAAGAATGGTCTGATAATTACAATATTTATTTAAGGGGAGATTGGAAAAAAACAAGTCCACATTTTGAAAAAAACAAAAATAATATAGATGAGGTTTTAGAAAAATTTGATAAATTATATCCCTGTTTTATGAAAGTAAATCATTCTATCGAAAGAAGGGAACTATTTAAAAACTTCATAAAACAAAAACTCCAACAAGTAGAGGCGAGAAAGGTTGAGGAGATAATAAGTAAAATTAAAAAGTTTGAAATTCCTGAAAATGCAGAGGTAGTTAATGGAGATGATGTTGATATAAAAAGTTTTCAAAACATTTTAATAGATTTAATATTAAAAGAGTTGATTAAGAATAAATAACTATGGATAAACTACAAGAACTAAAAGAATATATACAAAAAGAAATTCCAGAGATTATGGAGTTGAAGTTTGGGTGTGAGGTTTTTTTACACGGTTGTTTACCTGATTGTGTAATTGCTGATAGTGGTTGGCATAAATATATAAAAAAAGATACTTTTGTTCGTATGTCCGATGATAATGATAGTAACCCTCAAGGTAAAATTATAGATGACCGTAGAGGTTCTGAAGTAAGAATTTATGGAAAAAATCTAGGTCGCCCAATAACCCTAGAAGATGTTTTGAAGATGTTGAATGACGATAATTTGAATATAGGGATTGCAAATACTGGTGGATTTTATTCTTTTAACGAGGATAAAGTTTTACATACATTTGGTAAATTTTTCAGAGACAAAAGCGGAGAAACAATTTATTGGTATTTTAACAAACCACTAGACCAACAATCAGAAGAAACCATTTCATTTTTACACGAATTACTAATTAAGAATAAATAACTATGAAAAACAAAAAGGAAGTAGAAGCACACGAAACAGAAGATGGATATTGCTGTGCGTGTTCTTATGACATTGCTTGTATGAATGAGAAAATAGAAATTGCTGTTCAAAGAAAGGTTGAGGAGATAATTGAAATTATAGATAAGGAGGCAAAAGGATATTCGGATTTGAAAACAAATGCTGGAGATGAAAATTACGGTGCTTTAAGAAGTTTAATAGATGTGATAGAAGAAAATCCTAAACCTAAAATCATTAAAAACTAAAAAATAAATAACTATGGAAGAAGAACTTAAAAAAGAAATAAAAAGATTTGAGAATAAACATTTTATTCTTAACAAAGACGGGAATGCAAAGTATTTTTCTTGTAAAGAAAAAGATAGAGAATTTATTTTAGATAAGTTCTTTCCAATTGAAATGCAAAAAGACTTAAAAACCTACACCCAAAACATATTAAAAGCACAGAATAAAGAGTTGGAGAAAAGAATTAGAGAATATGCAGAATGTTTTGATGCAAGAGATGATGAAAATAAAATTGAAGTTAAAGGAGCTACTATTGAATTAGGAGTATTGATAATGAAAAACAAAGATATTATAAATAATCTAAGTAAGTGATATGAAAAAGAAAATCCACAACTACCTAAGAGGTTCAAATAATCCACTTTTAGTATGGTTAAAACATTTGAGCATCTTTGATAATTGTTGGATTGAATAAATAACTATAGGAGTGTCAAACAAAGACAATAAAATAAATGTTCTTTGAAATAATTAAATAGAAGTTGTAGGTTGAGTTGAGGGGTTAATTAAAATAATATTATGATGGATAGTGGAGAAATTAACGAAGCAGTTGAAGATACTTCAGGTAATGTTTTACCAGTATCAACAACCAAACCAACAGTAGGAAGAGTAGTTTATTACAAATCTTATGGAACTCCAAATGGAGAATATAAACCAGAAGACAGAGCTGCGATTGTAACTTCAGTAGGAGTAAACAATCAAGTGTCACTATGTGTTCTTAATCCAACAGGAATGTTCTTTAATGAGTGTGTAGAACAAGGTGAAGAAGGTGGTCAATGGGATTGGATGCCTTTCCAAAAAGACCAACAAGCTAGATTAGCCAAAGAAGTTTAATAACCTATCCCCTCAATCCAACCTATAACTAAGAAAGGAGAAAAAATGAAAACTTGTGCAAGATGTGAACATTGTGTTCAGGTCGCTGGTGGAAGCCAACTCGTCAATTTCTGTAAAGAGAAAAACGAGCCTGTTGAATATCCAACCTTAATGGGTAGATTTTGTAAATCATGGAAGGAGGTGGAAGAAAATGGGAGAGAAATTCAGTCTTTGCCCTGCTTGTCTGGAGATGAAACATCTAACTAAACATCACATCTATCCTAAAAGGTTTTTCAGGAACAGTCCTATTTTTTGGCTTTGTCGTGAATGTCATGATGACTTAGAGATGGGTATTCCTTAT
>Ga0075122_10001655_pt1 | contig 15480 bp, 9 predicted proteins | sample AntAceMetag02UKB_FD_69790 | JGI IMG/M metagenome (GOLD analysis project Ga0075122, IMG submission 69790) | Saline lake microbial communities from Ace Lake, Antarctica - Antarctic Ace Lake Metagenome 02UKB | ecosystem: Environmental > Aquatic > Non-marine Saline and Alkaline > Saline | place... | reverse complement strand
TGTTTCAAATCCAAATGCGGCAGCGGTTCGTATTAAAGTACCCATATTTCCTGGGTCTTGAACACCATCTAATAACAATATCTTATTTGATAAACTATCATAACTTGGTCGATTACAGATTGCAACAATACCATAATCATTCTTCAGTGTAGACAACTTACTCATAACCGGTATTGTTACCAAGTAATGTTCCATATCAGAGTATGTCTCTTCCTGGGTTGTAAAAATAATAGATGCCATGTTGGATTTGATTGCTTCTTCTACCAAATGTTTTCCTTCTACTAAAAACTGATTAAATTGATTACGATACTTTTTTTGTTTTAGCTTTATTGCATATTTAATTTTTGAGTTACTCAACGATTCTATCATTTTATCACCACTTTATTATATCATATATATTTATAAAGAATAATTCATTTGATTCTACAAAATACATAATAATTATAACATATTTAGTATATTAAATAGCAAAAAAAAGGAGCTATATTTTCTATAGCTCCGATTTATTATTAAATATAATTAAACTGGTATTCCATCTGTGATCATTGTATCTAAGAATAATTGTAATGCATCAACTGCATCCTTTAACTCTTGCAATACTAATACATCAGCCGGTTGAATATCTCCAGCATCTACTAGAGCAACCAATGCTGCTTGATCTAATACATCCTCTACTAATGCTAGGAATTCCAACATTGCAGCTTCTGCAGTATCTGGATTTGTATTCCCTTGAAGTAGTGAGAAGTCATATACAAATTTGAGTACATTATTTGTAAGTGCTGTATAATTCAATGAATCATCACTAAATAATGTATCAACAATACTACCAATCGCAATAATCATTAGTTGACCATCTAATTCTGGATTTCCAGTAGGAGGCATCATAATTGTCATTAATTCTGCCCATACTGCAGCAGTTTTAGCTTCATCCATCGTTAATAAGAAATCGCCTAAATATCCCGGCACATCGAAGAATCCTTCAAAATAGGTATCAATAACACCTTGAATTAATGGTGCTGCAATAGCGGCATCAACAGGATCCATTGTATTGTCTAAAGCATATGGAATAATGGTGTCTACTAATAAATTCAATACTGCAATATCAGCAGCATCTAATGTGCTAAACAATCCATTCATCAATCCGCCTAAATTTATTAATTCTGCAGAAATTTGCGCAGGATTTAAATTCATGAAATTACCTTCTGGTAATATCATTAAGATGGCCTCAATTGATATCATGTTTGGATTGGTAATATTAGCAGCGATTTCATCTAATAGAATAACCATGCTAGCTTCTGCTAAAGAAATATTACCTGTATCACCCAAGAAATCATGCATTGCTGCATATACCCAAGCGCTATCTTCCATACGTTCAATTTCATCTTGTAATTGGTAAATCATATCTTGGTACTGAACAATCTGTTGCATATCATTATATAACTCATATCTATTTGCAACATAATTCGAGAAATACTCGCTAACATCTGTCAAATATGGATCTGACCAGTTCGAGAAGAAATCACCTTGTACGATATCAAAAACTTGCATATTATTTAAGTAATTAGTGTATGTATTAATCAAATCCCTGTACATCCAATACTCATTTTCTGGTAAATTATTTAACATTTCATCTATTTGTGAGTAATCTCCATTTTCTGCAAGACCTTTTAAATTTTGGAATAAATAATAATCGAAATTGTCATGCCAACTGTAGTTTTCATACGAATAGTTGTAATGTGCGTATGCACTTTGCCATTCAACATAAGCGTACCAATAATTATACATAGCATCTCGTAGCAGTGGATCTGCAATTTGTCCGATTAGATCTAAAACGCTTTGATTGACCATATCATAATCTGATTGTACATTTTGCAATGATATTTCATATCCAGCTAATTGAGCTTCCAAATCGGTAGTATCAGACATATCAAGTAAGTTAGGATATACAAACATCATAATTCCATTCATTACATATTCTGCAATCGCTTCATTGTCTAATCCTAGCGAAAGTAACCCGTTGTATATATTAGCAATATCAGTAATTGATTTTACATCACGTAAGTTCATGAATTGAGACCCTATTCCTAATAATAAGTAATAAGTATCTTCTTCTAACATATTGAATACCAATGTTAAATCAACAATTCTATCCTCAACACTTGACGGGTCTACATCATCGAATATGTTATATACTAGGTTTACAAAATCATCATGTGAATATCCGAATCCTACAAAATCATAGATTCCTTCTGGATTATCGAATAACATTCCTAAATACATTACGGCTTGTTGCAAATCATATAGATCTGCAAAATCTGCAGGATCTAGAGCCATAGCATCAAGCAAAGCTGCATCATCAATTGCTGTAAATAAGTCATCTAAGTAAGTTCCCCAAGCGTCTTTTAATGTTACTAAATCAGCAGGGTCGTAGTCGAATTCATAATTAATGTCCATGTATACTTCAAGATACATATCAACAATAGAGTTTACATCTACTATGGCTGTATCTAATACAGAATTAATCATTTGAGTTCCAAGTACTATTTGTTGATATATATTATATTCGCCTCTACTAATAGCCATAGCATAATCCATAACCATTTGAACTTTTTCAAGAGTTAATCCGTCTAAGAAGTCGGTTAATTCTGTTAACGTTAAATCAGCGAAATTTATATATTTTAATACTATATCATTCATCATCGTTACCATAGCAGCTGCATCTACTGGATCCATATCCATCGTAGCTACATATCCTGTAATGAATGTTGTTATTAGTGCTTCAATTTGAGCAGTTTCTACTGTTGTTAATGTTCCGCCTCTTAATTTCAGCAGCATTGACATATCTTGAGTAAAATCGAAAATATCACTCGCTGAGAATGGCATTACAAATTCTTGAGGTTCCTCAGGTTCCATACTCAGATTAAATCTTGGTTCAAATGATTGTTGCATCATTTCAATCAACATAGGAATCATTTCGAATGAATCTGCAGGCATTGTACCAACCATGTTTTGCATTTCATCAAGTAAAATATTCATTACTACTTGCATTGCAGCATTATTTACTGGATCACCCAAGAACTCTTGCATGAATAATGGCATTTGAGTACCTTGCATCATTTCATCCAATAAATATGCTTGTTCTTCTGTCCAGTAATTTACTTCCCAAACAGCATCTAAATAGTATTGTTGGTACATATAGTATGTACTGCCTTGATCATCAACCATCGACCGGAATGTAGATGTTGAAGGATCAATAGCTAATGCATCATTACCATCTAATACATTAAACATTGTTGTCATATAATCTGCATGAATGAGAACTAACTCATCAATCAGCACTTGAACGTCCGGACTTGCAGCGTCATATATTGCATTAAATGTTGCAAGAGCTGCAATATATTGTGGTTCCGTATCACCGTAATTAAACATTGTTGTCATAGCTGCATCTAAGTCTATCATATCAGATGATAATACAAAATCTTCTAAATGATAATATGCACCCCAGTAAGCATTCACTAATTCATTATAAACTTTCGAATCAGCCCAGTAACTTACAGCAGTAGGTTGTAACCCAAATGGTAATAATAGGATTTCAGCTGCAATTGCAGCATCAATAGCATCCATCAAGTCTTGATATGTCACCATTTCATCTTCAGCATCTGCGATATTATCTAAAATATTTTGTAAGTCTTGTTGATACCAGTCTCCACCCAATGCGTCCTCAGCCATTTGATATTCCATTAATTTCATGAAATATCCAACTAGTTGTTCTTGAGTAAATCCAAATGATTCTAGTCCAAGCATCCAATATTGCAATCCTGCAAAATCTTTCACTTTAATGATTCCAGTAACATATTGGAAAATTGATTGTGTAATAAAGAATGCTTGTTCTTGTGTAGGAACTCCCAATATATCTAAGTATTTTGCAATTGCAGATTCCATATCGTATTCATTCAATACATCACTTAAGAATTCAGGAAGATACCAATCTTGATATACTACTAATGGATCTGTTACATGTTCCATCCCTTGATCCATGAAAGCACCGATTGCCTCTAATCTTGCCATTAATTCATATACTGCCTCAACATCGGCAGGACTCATAAATGTAGGATTAAAATCTTTAATTTCTGCTACTAAGTCTAATGTTTCTGTTATAAATAGACTAACTGCAGCTGTCGTTGTAGCAACCTCTACAGGATCTGGATTTAATTCTGTTGTTACATCAAAATAAATTTCCGTCATCATTTCAAACCAAGTTGGGATTGAAAGACTATCATCACCAATTAATTTATCAGCAATTTGTGATAATTTAATTGCTAAATCAATTGGAGTAAGCTCCTTAAAGAAATCCATGTTTGTAAGTCTCAATACAGCTTCTGCCTTGTTTTCATCAAATGCAGTAAAGAAATTACTTAAATCTCCTAGAGCAAAATCAAAGTATCCAAAATATGTATCTATCTTGAGACCAATTACAACTAGGAAAGCCGCTTCTTCTATAGGGTCCATTCCTTCTGCTGTGAACTTGTCATCTAAGAATCCTAGAGCAACTGTTTTAATATTTGCATAGTCGGTAGGATCTAGTGAAAGTTGAACAGCTTCCATAATATTTGCTAATTTACCCATGACCATTGTGATGTTTTCAGGGGTAATAAATTCAGCGAACGGTCCAAAAGGACTGTATGGTTCTGGATCACTCATTTGTAATCGCTCATCAAATTCAGGATTCATAAACATGGATTGAATTATTGACATAGCGAAATCAAACATCTCATCATCAACAGTCATCATAACTGCTTCTAATGTACCATAAGCAGTATTCATTAATGCCATTACATCTGCTTGATTATCCGTTAAATAATCCACAATAACTTGTTGACTAGCTAATTCGTCTTCTAACTCTTCAAGTCGTCTTGTGTTATATGATAAAATCCAATTTGGATGAACAAGATCATTTATGTAATCAACATATCCATCTACATAATTGTTAAATTCATCTTGATATCCCCACATCCAATTGTCGAGCACATCGATAATATAGTCATTATTACTATCCAAAGTAGATAGTACGCTCCAATCTTCATTGTCAATATTGTATTGAGTTAAATTCATAGCTTCTAAATCGTCTAAATATGGTTCATATCGTTGTTGTTCTTCTAAAGATAAGCTATTCCATGTAGTATCAAATGAATCCTGGTACTCTTGTCTTGATACTTCATTAATTTCCCAATGTGTGTAGAAGAATATTTGATCAAGATCATATTCTAAATCATAATATGTCCAAATATCCCACTCATCATCAAACTCGTGCTCATTTATACTTGAAAAGTAATCATCTTGCAGATGGAATAACATTACATGTCCATTCCAATAATCTTGACATACTGCTGGATATGAAGTACTGATACAATAATCAGCAACTTGTTGTTGTAATTGAGCTATCATAGCTTCCATATCTGATATCTCTTGAGTTGCAGCGTCAATAGCGTTTTGAGCTTCAAGCATTCTTTCAGCATAACGATCTAAATCATTTGTCATACCTACTAACATAGCTCCCGAGAACATTGATACTAATCGTTGTTGAGGGAATCCATTGGTGGCTAAACCAAGATACCAAGCTTGGAATTCAGTTGCAGAACTCATAAATTGTAATTGCATCATCATTTGTTGTACAACCAACAATTCATCATATAAATCTTCTTCTGTAGCAGAACCAAATAGAACAAGTAATTCAATAATTTGTTCTTCTACATCATAAGGATTAAATAATTCATCTACTATTTGAACAAGTTGTCCGTGATTAAACGCTAATAAAGATGTTCTAAAGTAAACAGCTGTTGCTTCCATATTCATATGAACATTATTGATCGAGTTATCCCAACCAATGAATGAATATGAATATTCCGCATCATCCAAACGAGTTGGATCTGCCGGAGGTGCTGCAGGCGTACCAAAATTAACCATTTGTTGGTCTAATTCTGTTCCGTCCCAATCATAGAATGTTACTGTGTATTGATTTAGTATCCCAGAAAAAGTAGGACGAATTTCTAAATCGCTAGAAACATTTGTGATTGCATTATCCCAACCTGCAAATGCATAAGTGTATTGTGCATCTGTAGCCTTCATAGGTGGCATAGGAGGGAATGCGTCTTCTCCAATTAAAACTGTTTGAACATTTATTACATTATCATCCGCATCAAAGAATGTAACATTAAATGTTGTATTAAACGGTACAGCTACATAAACCGCTGTTACCATTAAATCACTAGTGATATATCCAAATCCTACATCCCAACCATCAAATGAATAAGCACTTGTACCGTCTTCTGGTTTGTAAGGGTTGTCAGGTGCGATTGCTGCTGATCCTTCTTCTATTTCTTGTATAGAAAGAACAGTTACACCATCACTATCATAAAATGTTACTGTGTATGTAACAATAACCACTTCTGTTGTCGTTACTGTAGTCGTCGCTGCTGTTGTAGTGGTTTGAGTTGTAGTTTGTGTTGTAGCTGCAGTTGTTGCTTGCGTCGTTGTCTGCGTTGTAGCTGCAGTTGTTGCTTGCGTCGTTGTCTGCGTTGTAGCCGCAGTTGTTGCTTGCGTCGTTGTCGCAGTTGTCACCGCTGTAATTACAGCTGTTGTTGTAGCTGTTGTTACAGCTGTTGTTGCCGCAGTAGTCGCCACCGTAGTTGCGGCTGTAGTTGCAGCTGTTGTTACGGCTGTTGTTGCTACCGTTGTGGGTATTGTTGTTGCTCCACCAAACAAATCACAGCCTGTCAGAACAAATGTTGTGAACAATATCATCAATATAGAAATCAATTTTCGTTTCAATTTCTTCACTCTCCTTTTTCTTTTTTTATAGAATATAATATTAAAATACCATATTTAACACTAAAAATCTATATGTCAACATGAAATAGCTTGTACTTTTATATATTATATATAAAAAAAACAGTCACATTAGAAAATGACTGTTTTGTCTTGTTTAATATTGTTATATATTTTGTATTAATCTACAACTTGAGCATCTGTACCTATCATCATAGGGTAACCCCAAATTGAGTAATATGCAGTATTTAATTCTTGTGAATTTACAACTGTAAATTCATTGTCCATATTAAACTTTTTAATACTTGAGAAACTAACTGTATAGATATAATTATCAATCATTACAGCACGTTCAATCGAATCGTAATATGGATAATTCCCTCCATCATCTTGAACCATATGAGTCAATTTTGAAACAAGCTCTAAATCTCCGTTATGGAACACTTTAAATACATATAAACTTTGTGAATATCCCCAATAATCTTCGAAGTATTCATATACAGGAATTGCTACATAAGTAAAATCTGCATCGATTGGTGTAAAGTGTACAAATGATTTGTGATCCCACATTACATTCGTATATGAGTATTGTCCTTCAACCAAATATGTTTCAAGATTTAAAGGTGTATCTCCTGTTGTATCATAAAGAGCTACTTTTACGCCAGTAAACCTAGTCCAACCATCTTCCGTAATGGCACTTCTACCAGTTCCTAGCAACAAATTGTCATTGATGATATGAAGATAATCACTTACACCTTCTTCATACAATTCGCCAACAATAACTGGTACTTGTGGGTCAGATAAATCTAATTTATACAAAGGATCTGTTTGAACAAATGTTACTACATATGCGAGTTCTTCATTAAAACGAACAGAATAAATTCTTTCTCCTGGTTTTCCTAAACCACTTAACATAGAAACTTGTTCCATTTCGTCATCTGTTGTAGCATCTAACAGGAACATATAGTTATCGATGCTCCAATCTTCTTCGTTATAAGAATACCCGGTTGTTGCTATACGGAATACACCATCATATTCATCCATTGAAAATTGATTTAACGGACTTCCACTCACTGTGCCGATTGCTTTGTAAACTAATTCCTTATCTTCAATTTCAAATCGAACAACATATGTAAAATAATCATATCTAAGCGTTTCTTCATTATATGTCCATTTATTAATGATAGTATATAGATTATTTTGACTCATATATATTTGGTAAGTACTACCCAAATATGCTTTAACATTTACCGCTTCATCATCTGCGACATCAAATGAAACAAGCATTAAATATCCATAAGATTGGCCATCATTCGGTAAAAAGAATATTCTGTTTGCTGGTAAATTAACTAAATCATCAGATACAGCTGAATCCATGTATCTAGGAATGTATAAATCTTCACTATAACCATATTGAATCATGTAGTTGTCAAGAATCATATATAGAGTTCCATCGATCATTCTAGTATCCGATAAATATGCTGATTCAAAATACAATTCTCTTGCTACGGTAACATCTAATGAGTCTTCCACATCCAACACTACTACTTTGGTACCATATGAATAATTATAATCATAACAATCATAGTAATAATACTCATCAGATGATGACCCATCTTCTCTTATGATTGTTTCTGTAGCGTCATCTCCAACAACTGTTGTAGTTTCGTAGTCATCAGGATCATAAGATCCAGATGTTATAGTAACGCAGTCATCTTTTTCAATAATTTCGTAGCTGTAAATATAAGAAGTTAATACGATATTACCTTCATATAAATACATATTGTCCAAATAACCATATGTGTAATAACTTGTATTGTCTTCCATAAATTCATATTCGTAATCAACATTTAATGTCTCCGAGTCCACAATAAAAAACTTATTTCCAGAAACAATATAAATTTTGTACCCATCTGTTAAAATACGATCAGATTCTTGAACACCATCCACTTGATCATTAGATTTCGAAAAATCTCTCTCTGCATCTTCTGCTCCACCCGCTTGAGGTGCGCCTAATGCAGCATCAGTTAAAGAAGCAGCTGTTGTTAAAACTTCATTCGAATAGTAATAATCACCACTACTATTATAAACAGTGGATAAGTATTCCTTTAAATCATCATACGATCGAAAAGAACCAACATTATCTCCTGTTGGTGCTTCATAATTTAAATCATTACATGCAAGAATTGATAAACTTAAAAACGAAAATAATACTAAGGTTAAAAATCGTTTCATCTCTTTCATAAATATGCCTCCTTTTTGCTTTTCATAAGTATAAACAAATCAAGTAAGGTTTTTATTGGAAGAAAATCAAAATATTATTCCGTCAATTTTAAGAACAACTCAATATCTTCTTTCAAAAGTTCTAAAGAACTAACCCAAAATGCTTTTTTAGTAACATCAATTCCAGCTATCATTGCAGCATCTTCGACCATCATTTGACCAGTTGAAGATAGTAACTTATTGTATAGTTGTACAAAACCATTTTTATCTTCTAAATACTTAGCATATAATCCTTTTGCAAATAATAGTCCAAAGGTATAAGGAAAATTGTAATAGCTTAATCTACCTGAATAATAATGTGATTTACATACCCACATATATGGATGCAAGTAATTAGGATCAAGCCCATCACCATAAGTCTCTTTTTGAGCTTTTAACATAAGGTCTTTTAATTCATTCTCATCAAAAACAGTTTCCAGTCTTCCATCAAACACAGCTTTTTCGAATAAGAATCTAGACATGATGTCTACTACCACTTGTGTATAATCTTGAATCGAAGATTCCAAAAGAAAAATACGTTCGTCATCACTCTTAGCGTCTTTTAAAGCAGCTTTATTAACAATGGTTTCACAGAATGTTGATGCTGTTTCAGCAACAGGCATTGTGTATTCGCTATTAAGTGGAGACACCTTAAATACTTGCTCCCCATGGAACGCGTGTCCCAGTTCATGAGACAATGTAATCATATCTCCAAAAGCACCAGTAAAATTACTTAAAATTCTACTCTCCTTAATTGGATTCAAGTTCGCACAGAATGCACCGCCAACTTTTCCTTTTTTAGGTATATAATCAATCCAGTTATTTTCAAAAGCTTTCTTAGCCATTAAATATAACTCATCGCTAAATGTTTTAAAATTCTTCATAATATATTCATTCGCTTCTGGAATTGTAAATGTCGTATTTGTATTTCCAATCGGAGCAAATAAATCATAAAAAGGTAATCCGCTCTTATGTCCTAACAATTTTGCTTTTCTTTTTAAATAGGATCGAAACATTGGCATGTATTCTAAACAAGCTTCTTGCATAGCGTCCAAAGTTTCTTTTCTCATTCTACTATTTGATAGAGCTTGAGCAAGCGGAGAATCATATCCTCGTTCCTTTGAAATAGTATTCACTTCGCCTTTGATTGAATTCAATGAAAAAGCAATTGATTTTTCGATTTGTTTATACGCAGCTAACTCCGCTTCATATGCAGCTTTTCGAACTTTTGCATTATCACTACTTGCTAGATTTCTTATTTCCGATAGGGTAATGTTCTTACCATCGTAATCAACCGCTAATGTAGATGTTAATAGTGATTGTAATCTAGACCATGACCCCGAACCATTTTGTCTTAGCTTCGCTAGCAAACTTTCAGTTTTATCATCTAATAGATGGCTAGCATGTTCTATAATTTCCTTGATAACGAATTCATGTTCTTTCAAAAATTCATTGTTTTTAATATCTTCATCAATGTTTGGATAATTCAATAACCATTGACTAAATAACGTCTCAACCTTAGCTAATTTTGTTGATTTCATCTGAACCGAGTTCATGCTTTTAATTGCAACCATATTTGTAGATTCACAAGAAGCGACTAAAGATGCGTAAGCCATTAGTTTTCCAAAAACATCCATAAGCTCCATTTGAGCATTTAAATACCCTACTAGCCTATTCAGCTTATTATCGTAGTTTGTGAAATCCTTGTCTTTGTTTGCGTAGATTTCTATCAAATCATCCAGCTTCTTATTATCTGCTAAAAATGTGTTATCCTCAAATCCTGAATATAGTTTCGTTAAGTCCCACGTGTTCATTTAGTTTTCCTCCATTTTTGTATAGTTTTCTTTTTTTAATGAATATAATTTTGATTCTTTAATTCCAAAATTTAGTGTTTCGTATCGAATGTTTCTTAGATAAGTGAAATTACATTTTTCGATGACTCTTCTTGATTTATCATTTTCAAGAAAATGGCAAACAATTATTTCCTTTAAATCCAAATCAATAAAACCATGCTCAATCACTCTTTTAACCGCTTCGGTAGTAAGCCCTCTACCCTCATAAGGTGTCGATAAAACGTACCCTATCTCATACTGCACCACACCTTGTTTATTAATCTTTTTATGTAATCCAACAGATCCGATAACTTTTTGATCTTGAAGGTGGAATATAGCCAAGACATCCTCTTTCTCAATGAATGATGAAATGATTTTTCTAGAAAATTCCTTATTTTTATGCACAATCCATCCTGCGTTAGGACCAACTGTTTCCATTTGACAATACTCAAAAAAGTCATCAACGTCATCGTAGGTGAACGGTCGTAATATTAATCGTTTTGTTTTTAAAGTTTTCATTTTAAACACTCCGACACAGTAAGCCCCTTAGATTGAATATCCAAGTGCTCTTTATTGTTCAGCATGACAGACAAGGTATTTTGAACCGCTTCTTCCACCAGTGGTTCATAAGGAAATGTCTGTTCAAAATGTCTTGCAGTTCTGATTGTTGGTTTGATAATTGGGTTCTTAGGAACATATATTGTACAGCAATCAGAAAATGGTCGATTTGAGATATTTAATGTGCCAATTTCTTCTGCAATATTAACGATATCGTTTTTATCAAAAATCGATAGTGGACGAATAACCAATAGTTTTGTTGCATCTTGAATTGTAGACATACTCTCTATTGTTTGAGATGCAACCTGGCCAATAGAATCTCCAGATATCAATACTCCACAATTATGTTTTATTGCAATCTCACTTGCAATGCGGTACATCATCCTTCTCATTATCGTTATCATATAGTATTCAGGGATATGCAATAATAATTTTTCATGTAGTTTATAAAATGGAACCAAATGTAATGTAATCTGAGAGTCCGGTGCAAATTTCGCTAATACTTCCGTTAAATCGACTACTTTTTGTGCAGATTCAATGGAAGTCATAGGTGTGGATTCAAAGTGAATACAATCTACTTCTAACCCCTTTTTCATCGCTAAGTAAGCACTCACTGGAGAATCGATGCCTCCACTAAGTAATACCAATCCTTTGCCACCTATTGAAACTGGGAAGCCTCCCATTCCTTTTATACGATTCAAGTATATATAAGTACCATCTCTTCTAACCTCTACCTTTAAAGTCAAACTTGGATTATGTACATCTACTTTAAGATTATCTATTTGAGTAAGAATTTTTTTACTTAGTATCTGTGTAAGTTCTTGAGACGTATGCGGGATTCTTTTGTCCGCTCTTTTTGTGTCTAATTTAAATGTTGTCAAGACACCTTTCGTTTCAAGTCTAATTATTTCTAATGATTTTTGAGCTATTACATCAAGATCATAATCACATTTTAATACTTTTGAATAAGAAGACAGTCCTGATACAGTATTTAGAACTTTAATAACATCATCAGCATCCGTATCCTTAAGTTTTATATAGATTAAGTCGTGTTGGTATTCTATTGTAACATCCAATGCGCTAAGTTTTTTTGAAAGTTGGTTATTCAACGTGTATCTAAATGTTCTTTGATTCTTTCCTTTTAAAGTTAGATCACCATATCTAACCATTATATAATCATACATAATTCACCTCATAATCCATTAATTATTTTAACATATTTATTGTTAATGTCAGTAATATATTTTATAATGGTATAGACAAAGGAGAACATTCTATGAATAATTACGATGAATTACTAAAAAATGCACCCTACTATCTTGACAGCAAGCAAAGGAATATTACCAATTTAGCAAATCTTTCTGCATATTTATTTAGCAGCCTTGAGGACATCAATTGGGTGGGTTTTTACCTTTATGATGATAACGAATTATTCTTAGGACCATTTCAAGGAAAACCAGCATGCACAAACATTAAAATGGGAACTGGAGTTTGTGGCACATGCGCATCAAAACGAGAGACAATTATCGTGGAAAATGTTCATAAATTCACTGGTCATATTGCCTGTGATACGGACTCAAAATCGGAAATTGTAATACCTATAATCACTAAATCTGGAGAATTATTTGGAGTGCTAGATATTGACAGCCCTAGTGAGAATCGCTTTGATAAAAAAATCAAAATTGTGTTAGAAAACATCATAGTTTTTTTAGTTGACATTTTATAGTCAATACGTTATAATACTTAGTGCGCATGTAATAAAAAGCAGTTGTTTTATAATAATTTATAGAGTGATTATTCCGTTGAATCGGTTTGGTAGTACTGTTAGCTGCTTAACAAGAAACCATCAAAATAGTCAACATTCATTATTGTTTAACTCCTCAATTACAACGTAATATCAAATAAGGAGGAATATATATGTCAAGATTTACAGGATCAAGCTGGAAAGTTAGTAGACGTTTAGACTATTCTATCTCTGAAACAGGAAAAGAATTAAACAAACGCCCTTATGCACCTGGTCAACACGGACAAAAAAGAAGAAAAATATCAGAGTATGGTCTTCAACTTCAAGAAAAACAAAGAGTTCGTTTTACTTATGGTGTCAATGAGAAACAATTTAGAAAAACTTTCAATGAAGCTAAAAAAATGTCTGGGAAACAAGGTTCTAATTTCTTATTCTTATTAGAATCAAGATTAGACAACCTAGTATTTAGATCTGGTTTTGCTAGAACAAGACAACAAGCTAGACAATTGGTTAATCATGGTCACATTCTATTAGATGGCAAAAAAGCATCTATCGCATCTATCAGAGTTAAACCTGGTCAAGTGATCTCAGTTAAAGAAAGATCAAAAGATTTAGTTGTTATCAAAGCATCTTTAGAAGCAGTTGTTGTAAGACAAGAATACATCGCTTACGATGAAGATAAAAGCCAAGCTACTTATACAAGATTACCTGAACGAACTGAAATTTTACCTGAAATTAAAGAAAATCTAATCGTTGAGTTATACAACAAGTAAGTAAATACAACGTAAAAGACTACAAAAAATTTGTAGTCTTTTTTTAATAATTATACGCAACTTGTTTTCGGTGGTGGAGATTTGATTACAATTAATTCTAAAACATCTTGATCTAAGTTTTTAACATTCATCAACGTCTGAGTTGGAACATTTAAAACCGTCCCAACATTGTATTTATGATTTTCTTGATTATTTAGCTTCAATGATAAAGTCCCTTTAATAACTGTCATGTATAAATTTGCATTGGAATTATGTTCCGGGAGTCCTTCTCCTTCTAAAAATATCATATGCATATAGTGTAAATGTTCATGCAATATCACTTTTTCAACTAATTTTTCATTCGATTGTTTCAACTTATAAATGGTTTCAATCATGCTTGTTCTCCTTTCTTAAAATGACTTTCTTTTACTTTGTTATAGAACTTTTTTTCGTATTTAATATAGAAAAACGGCTTATAGATTAAATATGGTACAAATAGAACAATGTACAAAACTCTATTAATTGGTAAACTTGCGGCCAGTAATAAATGCACGAAGATTATTACATAAACAATATAGGCGAAGTTTTGGATTTGTTTCCAACTGTAAAATGCAAACTTTTTTCTCAGCCACTTAAAAGATGTTACAAACAAAGGTATCATAATAACAAATGCAGCGAATCCTAATAGTTCAATTAGCCCTAATTGTACGATTGGGATGTACTTATCGATAAAGAAGAATATTGCGTGTGGAGATAATACGATGAATCCTAATATCGATAATTCTGCACGGACGGAATATAGCCTTTTGTATAAACCCTTCTTCTTGTTTAAGACTCCTACGATCATTACAACATAGAAAAACGCTAAACCCAAAAACCCTTTATTAAATGGTAATGCAACTGGTATTGGTCGAAATATATACGCTAGAATACTCAGCCCTATAAATATGCAATATATTATCTTTGCATGTTTTCGAATAAACTTACTAGCAAAATTACTAGCGATAATAATAATTGCAATTAATGGAAGTAACATCATATATGTAGCACCCCTCTTTTCACTATGTTAATTCTTTCTTTGAACATATTTATACTTTCTTCAATATTTTTATGATCCTGCATTGCTTTCATATAAGTTGATAAATATATGCTCATACAGAAATCAATGAATTCATTCCATTCTACTTCCTCATATTTAAATTCCACATTGTATTTGCTTAGAACATCAAATATAGGATGATGAATTAGATTCTTCTCGTCTTTATGAAACCCTAAACGCTGGGTTTGAATATATCTAAAATAATGTTGAATTAGTAGTTTTTGCTTCGACAAGAATGATGCTTGAATATCATATGTAAACAACTCTATTAGAAAATCAAAATAATTCTTTGTACTCTGATCAGATAATTCATTAACTTTATTGATGCGTTGTTCTTGAAGAGACTTAATAACTGTGAAATAATAGTCTTCAATGTTTGTAAAATATGCATAGAATGATCCCCTGGGG
>Ga0075122_10001654_pt1 | contig 15482 bp, 13 predicted proteins | sample AntAceMetag02UKB_FD_69790 | JGI IMG/M metagenome (GOLD analysis project Ga0075122, IMG submission 69790) | Saline lake microbial communities from Ace Lake, Antarctica - Antarctic Ace Lake Metagenome 02UKB | ecosystem: Environmental > Aquatic > Non-marine Saline and Alkaline > Saline | place... | reverse complement strand
CGGGGTATTGTCTCCTATTGCCTGTGTCTCGGTTCGTAACTATAAACATTGTAATCAGGAACCTGTATGTCGATTCCGGCGACTTTTTTTGGACGTCCGTAATTATGCAAACGGACTGATGGATAAGGCTACATTACAGGTTATATTTCAAGGCTTGCCGGTTCATAATGAAGAAGTATTTGAACCGCATTTTATGGGTGGCGCCGGGATTTAGTTTTTTTTGCAGCAATATACGACAATATTAGTCGTTTAAAAAGGATTGGGAATGAAAATAGCTAATAACATAACAGAATTAATTGGAAATACGCCTTTGGTTAAAATAAACAGGTTGAACGAAACAGGAAATAGTGCCGTTTATGCGAAACTTGAATATTTCAACCCCTTATCCAGCGTTAAGGATAGAATCGGGCTTGCCATGATAGAAGATGCTGAAAAATCAGGTAAATTAAATGTGGAGAGCGTCATTATCGAACCCACCAGTGGAAATACCGGGATTGGCTTGGCTTATGTTGCTGCTGTTAAAGGGTATCGGCTAATACTGACCATGCCCGAGTCAATGAGTATTGAAAGAAGAAAACTCCTGAAGATTTTTGGAGCGGAACTAGTCCTTACGCCTGCCGCAGCTGGTATGAAAGGGGCAATTGAAAAAGCTGAGGAATTGATTAGTCAGACACCTAACTCATTTTTTCCACAGCAGTTTAACAATGAAGCGAATGCAGAAATCCATCGAAAAACGACTGCAGAAGAAATATGGGCGGACACAGATGGCAAAATCGATATTTTTGTCGCTGGAATAGGGACCGGTGGAACCATTACCGGAGTCGGTGAAGTACTTAAAAAGTATAATCCAAAGATTCAGGTGATTGCAGTCGAACCGGAAATATCACCGGTCCTCTCAGGAGGCGCTGCAGGGCCACATAAAATCCAGGGAATCGGCGCCGGGTTTGTTCCAGGAATATTGAACACATTAATACTTGATGAAATCGTCAAAGTCAGTGACGAAGATGCGGGAGTAACTGCCCGCAGTCTGGCCAAAAAAGAAGGAATATTGGTGGGGATTTCATCTGGTGCTGCCATGTGGGCTGCGCTTGAAGTGGCAAAAAGAGAGGACTCCTTTGAGAAACACATTGTGGTTGTTCTACCGGATTCCGGTGAACGGTATTTAAGTACCTGGCTATTTGATGAATAGATTGCCCATCCGAGTTTTTAAATCAAAATACTATGTATCTATTCAGCATGATCCTCTTGGCTCAGGCAAAGTGGTGAATAGTTGCCATACTATTAAAAAAAGTCTGTGATATTAGGGTTCCCTATCTAAAATCACCACTGCTGGATCAGCCCAACCAGACGAGACCTGTATTCAAGTTTTACTGTCTTGCTTCCCCGTTTATAGCACTCTGTTTTAAACCCGATTAATATTTTCTTTTGGAAATAATGTGCTTCCTTTTTTGTTGGTTTTGCTCTTCGCGATTTCTGTACCTCCGAAGTGAATTGTCTTATTGTAACAACCGAAGTTTCAGTATGAGATGAGGATCATAAAAAAAATAGAAACTTTCGCAAGTTTTTTGGAACAGGTGCGTTATAATATGAGAAGACACAAAAAAAGGGAGAAACCATGGATCAACATATTTCAAAAGAAAAGCTGAATGCCCTTGTCGACGGCGAAGTGAGCGAGTCAGAATCCGATCTGATTCAAGTTCATTTAGAAGCCTGCGACCAATGTGCCGCTTATGTGGATGAGATGCGGTCACTTTTCGCTGATCTAAGCAGCCTGGAATCGGCACCTGATGAGCCCGGGTTGAAAAATGACACCATACAACTGTGGCGGATGATGAATCAACAAACCCGACCATCGGGAAACCGATTCAGTCCCACGGGATTAAAAAGCAGTTACAAGTTAATTGCTGTCGGGGCTGTGGCGGCAGGTCTGGCCATTGGTACACTTTTCGGGAGTATTGCCAGTCTGGGATTGATGCCCGATAATAATGAAGTACAGTTTTTATCAGTGGTACTGCAGGAAAATGACCAGACTATCAATGACACATATCTGGCAATGATCGTAAATAGCGGACAGGACGATTTATGAGTAAAAAAATGATAAACCTGCTACTGGTCTTCTCCGTCTGCCTCAACATCGGATTCCTGGCAGTGGCTGGCTTTGGATTCTATAAACACCGCATAGATCCAAGACCTTTTCCAAGAACAAAGAAGTTCTCCTCTTCGGTTATCTTTAAGTCTGTTGACCTCAACCCACAGCAAAAAGAGGAACTGGAACGTCTGGAAGAGTTGCTGCACGCCAAAATGCTGTCGATCAATCGGGCAGCATCGCCGATAAAGATCAAAGCGATGCAGCGGTTGGCTATGCCATCACAGGTATTGGACACGGAACGGAAAGAGATCGCTTTCAAAATTAACGCTATCCACAATAAACGCGAAATTGTGATTCAGGAGCATTTTCAGGCGGTACGTCGCGTGCTGTCGGACGAACAGGCAAAAGTTGTTTTCGAGCGATTTGCGGAGATTCAACGTAAATGGGCTAGTAGAATAGCATCGCCGCACACGAAATAACTATCATCGAGCAGATCGCAAAGTGAAAGACCTCTCCGTCGACAAAATCCTGATCAAGGCTGTGACATCGGGTGATGAAACCGCTTTCGAGCTTTTACTGTCACGTTACCAGGACTCGATTCATCGGTTTGCCTGGCGATTTTTAGGAGATTCAGAAGCAGCAAAGGATGTGGCCCAGGAGACCTTTCTGCGCTTTTTCCAGCACCTGCAAAAACATCCGGAGATTGAGTATCTGTCAGCATTTCTGTTTAAGATTGCCAGAAACTGCTGCATTGACATGCGACGGAAAAATCGGATACGCGCCCTGAAACCTGGCGAACTGCCGGTGGAAAACCGCACAGCTTACCAAGTGCTGAATGAAAAAGAGAAGCAGATGGAAATCGACACAGCCGTCAGTCAACTGCCGGACAACCAGCGTATGGTGATTCTGTTGAGGCACACAGAATCCCTTTCTTATAACGAGATAGCAGAGGTCATGTCTGTTTCTAAATCATCAGTAGAGTCCCTTCTATTCAGGGCTCGTGGTAAGCTCAGGGAGATGTTGACATAGAAACAAATCGCATAAGTCCCCCTCAAGGGGGGATTAGAACAATTAAAACTGATACAAGCATTATTGAAATTGTTTGAGTATTGAAAATGAAACCCAGATATAGAATGACACGATACATTACAATCGCAGTTGTAGCAGCGCTGTTTCTTGGCAGTTGCAGTAGCTACACCCCTGATAAGCGAGAGCTGAAGCCGGAGCAGATGCCGGAGCAATACAGTCTCTATCCAGACACCAGTTCAGACTCCCCGGACAGATGGTGGGAAACCTTCCAGAGCGATGAACTCAACCAACTGATTGAGCGAGGACTCGAAAACAACCTGAACATTATTCAGGCACGGGCCCGGATAAAAAAGGCAAAAGCGGCACTCGAGAGGGTTGGTGGCGCAACGGTTCCCTCTGTCGGTCTCAACAGTGGAATTACCCGTACACAATCCCCGGCGGGTGATGCCGTAGAAGCTTACTCCCTTGGCCTTTCCGCCAGTTATGAACTGGACCTGTGGGGACGTGTGGACGCGCTGGTTGAAGGTCAGCAGTTTGCTTACCAGGCAACAAAGGCCGATCTGGAAACCAGTGTCATGTCGATAGCCGCCAGCATTGCTGAGACCTGGCTAAGTATTATCAGTACACGACTGACCATTGAGATACTTGAAGAGCAGGTGAAAAACAACCAGACACTGTTAATGCTGCTGGAAACAAGATTTGAGAACGCCATGACTGATGCACTGGATGTACTTCAGCAGCAGGAAGCCCTTGCAGCCTCCAAAGCAGCCATTCCACGACTGGAAGCGCAGGAGCAAGTCTTGCTCAATAACCTGGCGTTGCTACTGGGACATCCCACACGCAAATCGGTGCTTGTCAACCAGAAAACCCTGCCGGTAGTGGGGCAACTACCGTCGCCCGGTATCCCGGCGGATCTCCTGGCCAGGCGGCCGGATATTCGGTCTGCCGGACTGAACCTGAAGTCTTCTGACTGGGATATCGCAGCAGCCCGAGCCAACCGCCTGCCATCAGTCAGCCTTTCCGGATCATATAGATACGCTTCCAATGACTTTGGAACCCTGTTTGACAACTGGGTCTTTTCACTGGGGGCCTCACTGATCGCCAATCTGTATGATGGGGGCGCCAAATCGGCTGAAGTAAAACGCCTGCAGGCAGGTGTGGAAGAGGAACTGGCCCGCTACAAGCACACCGTATTCAGTGCTATCTATGATGTGGAAAACGGAATCATCAACGAAAAAAAACAGGTTGAAACCATCGTGCTACTCGACCGACAACTTTCACTGGCCAGGGCGGCCTTATCAGAAGCTGAACGACGATACACCAACGGCCTGAAATCCTTTCTTCCGGTCATCACTGAAATACCCAAGGTACAGATGCTTGAGAAACAGATTGTATCTGAGAAAGCTGCACTATTAAAATACCGAATTGCACTATATCGTGCCCTTGGCGGAAGCTGGGCTCGTGAACTTGTACCACCCGAGAACGAAACTTAGGAGATGAATATGTCAGATACGACACCCAAAAAGCGGTTCAAAACAGCATTACAGATTATTCTTTTCATAGCCATCGTCGGTGGCGGCTTGCTCTCTGCGAGGCAGTTTATTGATACAAGCCCAAAAGCCAAGCGGTCACGTCCTAAGAAGCAGATTCCGGTGGTTGAAATTCAGCCGGTCAAATCTGTCTCAAAGACGGTAGTGGTGAATGCCATGGGGACGGTTATTTCGTCTCGTAAAATATCCCTTAATTCAGAGTTGGCCGGCACGGTTGTCTGGGTTTCACCTAACTTCGTTCCCGGGGGTAAGGTCAAACAGGGAGAGGCGTTGATCCGGCTTGATAGAATCGACTACGAACTTGCCATGAAAAAACAGCAGAGCCTGGTTCAGCAGCTGCAGGCCGATCTGGATCTTGAAAAGGGGCAACAGGAGGTGGCCAGGAAAGAGATGATGTTGATGCAGAAGACGCTGAACAAAACCATCAAGGATCCAAACCTGGCTCTACGCGTTCCCCAATTAAACAAAGTAACAGCCAGCCTTCGATCCCAGCAGATCGGGCTGGAGCAGGCGCAACTCAATCTTGAGCGAACAACGATCAAAGCGCCCTTCAATGCCATGATCCTTGATCGAACCATCGAACTGGGATCTCGTATTACCACACAAAGCCCTCTGGCAAGCCTGACAGACACCGACACTTTCTGGATTGAGGCGGCGATCCCGGTGGAAAAATTACGCTGGATTCACATTCCAAGCGCAAACAGGCCTGAATCCAGCCGGGCAACTATACACCTGCAGGATGGGTCCAAAGCCGCTGGACAGGTTATTCGCCTGTTGGGGGATCTGAGTAACAAAAGCCAGATGGCACGGCTCCTGGTCAAAATAGATGATCCACTCAGCACCAAAAGCAGAGTGGGTCAAATGCCGCTGCTTTTGAACAGCTATGTTTCCCTGGATCTTTCCGGTTCCCGGATTGAAGACGTGGTTGAAATTCCCAGAGGTGCAGTTAAAGATGGCAATCAAATTTGGATATTAGAACAGAACCAACTGAAGATCCGGACCATCGATCCCGTTTGGGAAGATGCAGACAATCTTTTTGTCAGGAAAACCATTAAACCGGGCGAACTGCTGATCGTTTCGGAGATGTCAACCGCTGTGAACGGTATGGCCTTGCGCGCGCTCGACAACAGCACAACATCAACCAAAATTGCCGATAGACGAAACAGCTTTCCAGTAAACGCTCATAAACGTAAACCAGGCGACAGGAAACCAAGAAATGGTGATAGGAAACAACGAGATGGCGACAGGAGACAAAGTAATGACAACAGAACAGCAACTGACTAGAGGGCCTATTGCCTGGATGGCAGGAAACTCAGTTGCATCTAACCTCCTGATGCTCCTGCTGCTGGTGGGGGGACTTTTCATGATTCTGCAAACCAAGCAAGAGGTCTTCCCTTCTTTTTCCACTGATCAGGTCAGGGTCAGGGTGGCCTATTCAGGTGCCAGCCCTGAAGAGGTGGAACGGGGTATCATTCTGGCGATTGAGCAGGCAGTCCAGGGCCTGGACGGCGTTGACGAGGTCAATTCCGTCGCCGCAGAAGGGGCTGCAGTTGTTACCATTGATGCGGTGGACGGCACCGACATGCAGCAGTTTTACCTTGATGTCAAGGCCGAGGTGGACGCCATCAGCAGTTTTCCAGATGATGCGGAAACACCCAGTGTGTCTATTCCCACGCACCGCAGGGATACTATCGCTTACGTCCTGTTTGGCGACCTGCCCGAGGCGGTGCTGCGGGAAAAAGCCGAGGAAATTCGTGATCTCCTGCTGCAGAGTCCCAACATCAGCCAGGTGGAGCTAACCGGGGTCAGGGATTTTGAGATTCATGTGGATATATCCCAGGAGACTTTACGGCGCTATGGCCTGACACTCAGCGAAATTGCCAGCAAAATCAGATCAGCGGCACTGGATCTGCCCGGAGGCAGTATTAAAACAGAAGCCGGTGAAATACTGATCCGGATGAAAGAGAGTCGGGATTTTGCCAGGGAGTATGCAAAAATTCCGATTATTACGGATGTTAGCGGCTCCAGGGTGACTCTAGGTGATATTGCAACTATCTCTGAAGGCTTTCAAGACTCTGACTCTTACGCCACTTTCAACGGCAAGCGGGCAATCATGATTGACGTTTACCGGATCGGTCATCAGAAGCCCATCGATGTCACTGACGCTGCCAAAGACATAATGGCGGATATAAAAGCCGACCTGCCCCGTGGTATTGAAACCAGCGTTCTGAAAGATCGGTCTAAAGTCTTTGCCCAGAGGGCGGATCTGCTCATCCGCAACGGGTACACAGGTCTGATACTGGTTTTTATCAGCCTGGCTTTGTTTCTTGAAATTCGACTGGCATTCTGGGTCAGCCTGGGTATTCCCATCTCCATTTTTGGGTCCTTTCTGCTGCTGCCGGCCGTCGACTTTTCAATTAATGTGATCTCCATGTTCGCTTACATCGTTACGTTAGGGATTGTGGTGGATGATGCCATTGTGGTGGGAGAAAACATCTACTTCAACCGCAAGCAGGGCATGGGGTTTTTCGAGGCTGCTGTCACTGGAGCCAGAGATATGGCGATGCCGGTTACCTTTGCAGTCCTGACCAATATTGTGGCATTTATGCCCTTGATGTTTATCGAGGGTATGATGGGGAGGGTTTTCGGCCAGATTCCCCTGGTTGTGATCACTGTTTTCGCCATCTCCCTCGTGGAATGCCTTTTTATTCTGCCCGCCCACCTCAGCCACCAACAACAAGGAGAGCCCGGTGGGCTGTTCGGAAGTATCTACCGGGGGCAGCAATGGTTCAGCCACAAATTTACATCAGCTGTCAAAAAACTATATGGTCCTTTTTTGAAGCGCACCCTGAGAAATCGCTATCTTGTCATTGCCATCGGATTGGCGATCCTGATCAGCACGGCCGGTTATGTGAGCAGCGGTCGCATGGGATTCGATCTGTTTCCCAGCATTGAGTCCGACTTCGCTTACGTCGGGGTGGAACTGCCTGTGGGGACCCCATCCAGCAAAATCACGAAGGTCCTGGACCAGTTGGTCGACTCCGCCAAGCAGGTTGTGGCTGAAAACGGGGGAGACGCTCTTTCAGAAGGTGTTTATGCAAGAGTTAAAGACAACAGCATCAACATTCGAATCTTTCTGACCCCGGCGGATGCAAGACCCATAGGCACCACCGAGGTCACCCGTGAGTGGCGGGCAGCGGCTGGTGAAATAGCCGGGCTGGAAAATATATCGTTCGAGTCTGACCGGGGCGGTCCCGGCTCCGGCAAGGGGTTGACGGTCGAGCTCAGTCACCGCAACATCGATCAGCTTGCCCTGGCCGCAGCCGACCTGGCAGAGAGTCTTACCTATTTCAACCAGGTAAAAGACGTGGATGACGGTTCTGCTGCAGGAAAGATGCAGTTTGACTTCCACATGACTCCGCTAGGAGAACGACTGGGATTTAATGCACTGTCTGTCGCGCAGCAGATCCGTTACGCCTATTATGGCGTAACAGCCCTTAACCTGCAACGGGGTCGCAGCGAGGTATCTGTCCGGGTTCGCCTGCCGGAGTCCGAACGGGTATCAGAATTTTCGTTCAACAATTTCATCGTGCGTGCCAACGATGGTACCGAAGCCCTGCTGAGCGATGTGGTCGATATCAAGCGTGGCCGGGCCTACACGACCATCAGACGCCGAGCCGGTCGACGAACCCTGACCGTCAGCGGCCATGTCATCCCAAGGCCAGCAGCCAACACGGTGCAGGCAGGCGCTCAAAAGGATATTCTGCCGGACCTGATAAAGAAATATCCCGGCTTATCTTACAGTTTCGAGGGGCGACAGGCACAGATGCGTAAAAGTGTCAACAGCCTGATGGTCGGTCTGCTGGGTGCGCTGGTTCTGATTTACTCGTTGTTAGCGATTCCCTTCCGCAGTTTCATTCAGCCGATTATCATCATGATCTCAATCCCATTTGGATTTGTCGGGGTGGTGATGGGGCACCTGGCACTGGGATACACCCTGTCCGTGATGAGTCTCTTCGGGTTTGTTGCTCTGTCCGGTGTGGTGGTCAACGACTCCCTGATTCTGATTGATTCGGTCAACAAGCGGGTGGCGAAAGGCATGTCACATCTGGAAGCGGTGTACGAATCCGGGATATTCCGGTTCAGGCCTATCCTGCTGACGACTATCACGACCTTTTGCGGGCTGGCACCCATGATTTTTGAGTCCTCCCGTCAGGCAAAGTTCATGATTCCCATGGCCATCTCACTCGGCTTTGGGATCCTGTTTGCAACACTCATCACCCTGGTCCTGGTGCCGAATCTTTATCTCATTATTGAAGATATCAAAGGGCTGTTCAGCAGTCGCCGGGAAAGCCACCAGGAAGAGGTCAGCGTGGTCAGGTAGGATCAAGGTTCTCCAGCATACTCAAAAAGTTCTCAAAGTGATTCCTGGCAATAATAATAAGGGGACGAATAAGGGGACGTTGTTGACAAAATATACAAAAAGATACAAATCAAAAAATGCCACTACTATCTTTAATAATGAAGAGGACGATAGGCTCGAATTTGTGCATATTGTCAACAATGGCCCCCTAATCTCGGCGCAGTTTCTTTTCCAGCTTGGCGATTGCCAAGATCCGTCTTATTTTTAATTATCAGTCATTTTGTGAAACAGATCAGGTAAAAAACTTGCTAAATGATTCATTTCCTCTGCGCAGTGGGTTAGAAGGCCCGGGCCTAATTCGTCAGGAACCAGCTTTCTCCGCATAGATTGTGTGTTGGCTATCTTGCTAAGAATCGGACCCAGTAGCGGAATCGTAATTTTGACATCGCCGGCCCAAAAACGACTGCGCATTTCACATCCATTTTCAGTGTCACGGACTAAATGAATCAACCATGCAAATTTTAGCGGTTTCCCTAAATAGCCGGTTCTGGCACAAATAGCTGCGTTAACACCAGCGTCTTTAAATTGCGATGTATCCAAAAGGGTTGACGGATCCACAAATTGAATTACCAGTTTGTTCATCTCACCACCAATATACTCATGCACATTGTGGGCATATCCGACATAGTTGGCATCATCAGGATCGTTGTTAGGTCCAGGATATCCCGTTTCCCATTCGGTCCAGATATGATCTTTGGGGTGCCACCAGCTGTATTGCTTTGAAGTGTCCAGCCAGCCAAACCACCAGTTTATCATACGACCCGTGCAACCTGGCATTTCATCCAAACACGCCACCTGCAGTTGACCGTTTGGTAGTCGTGTATAACCTGTTTCCAGTGGTAAGTATCCTGGTTTCAATAAATCATTGGCGTTTTCTAATAACAGTCCACTTTCAGGATCAGCCCACCCTTTATCTAACGCAGCTTTCACATTTTCGGGTAGCGGTTGTATGGTATTATCAGGATGGAATTCGGTCTCATTTAGTGTATTTTCCATTTTTCTCTCCTGGGATGAATTTTTGAAATTATGACAATTTGTCTACAATATCTATTTTGAACTACGGTGTCGACCATTCCTGAATAATCCTGGCCGACAAGAATGTTTAAATACGCCTCCAACCTTTTGCTCAGAACCAAGAGCAGTGATAAACAAGCCCGCAGAGACATGGTGCTGAAAGATTATGCAATACTGCTTTACCTGGGTGATAACCTGAATGATTTTGAAAGCGTGTTCGCAAAAAAATCAATTTCGCAGCGATTTGCTGAAACGGATAAAGTTGAAGATCTTTGGGGAACGAAATACATTGTCTTTCCTAACCCGGTCCACGGTGAATGGGAAGCTGCTGTAATTGAGGGAAACTGGCGTGCCAGTGCCGCTGAAAAAATAAAATGAGAAAAGACAAAGGAAACACGTTGCCTCATGACGCCGCAGCAGCTAACCTGCAAAATCCGGTTGATCAGGGTAAGCCCATCCAAACGTTTCCCCTTGGTGTAAAGGGAAAACGTAACAAGAAATTTAGACAAGGCCGATATATAGAACAAGTGGGCACCTGATTGAAAATTTGTCGACTTTTCAGCTCATTTTAAATCAGAGGAGAAGCAAGAAGCAGTATATTGACTGATCATGAACAACATACTACCTGTTGGGTGACGCAAAAAAATACACTTAGAGTAATATTGTAGATATATCAATAAGATACAAGACTTTCAACCCGGTGCAGTAATTGCAATATACCTGCGACTGCGAAATGCGGGTAGAATGAAGTTGACGATAAAGGGAGGCAGAGCAGATTTCCCTATTGGTTACATCAGCATTTTTTCCCTCCATAGCTCCATAGAGATAATTGAACCTGCCGTTTACTTTTCAACCCGGATTTCTCAATCCGTTGCTTTTGTTGCTGCGATTAATTCAAGACTCTCATGATTTGAATGATTCGCTTAATTCTCATCAAATATTATCCGTCTTGCTTTGGTACTCACCAATTTTCTGAACGGACGTTGCTGACCTTTGAGAAGACAAAAACAAAGATTGACATTGCATAAGGGAATCCCTAATGTTTACACGGGAATTTTGTGTCGCGTGTTTAAACTGTCCCAGCTAAGCTTCCAAAATTCTGGAATATCATGCAAATTGTCCCGAAAGAGGGACACTGGCCTATTTAGCTTTTTAATCTTTAAAAGGGGTTTGAACATGAAAAATAAATTGTTTTTATCGATTTTGATTAGTTTTTGTTTGATCTTACCCACGAGCGTATTTGCCGGAGACAGAGTACCGGGTGTAACCGATACGGAAATAATCATCGGGCAGACCGTACCCATGTCAGGACCTGCTGCCCTTTGGGCGGTAATGGGGTTAGCCAACAAAGCCTGGGCGGCCCATATCAATACCCAGGGCGGAATCCATGGCAGAAAAATCAAATGGATCATGAAGGATGACGGATATAATCCAACCCGAGCCCTTTCCAACCTGAAAGAGATGAAGGACCAGGTTTTCGCTTTTGCCACCCTTAGTGGGTCTGCTTTGGCCAGTGCATCCAAAGATTTCATTGTAGAAAGCAAAGTCCCGTTTGTGCATATACATGCAAACCCGGAAATCTGGAAAGACCTGTCTGCTGACCAGATGCGTCACATTTTCATCGCTTATCCGGATTATGTGAACGAAGCCGACTCCATTACCACATTTGCTGTAAATAACGTGGGTATCACAAAATTTGCACTCTTTTATCAGAATGATGACTGGGGTAAAACTGCCAAAATAGGCGTTGAACGAGCCATGAAGTCACTGGCCGGAAAAGCACAGTTTTCCGCTGCCGTTCCTTATGATATCACGGACAGAGCCTTGGCCACACACGCTCTGAAAGTCAAAAACTCGGGGGCACAGGGAGTCCTGATTTATGGCACCCCGACCCATGCGACATTGATTATCAAGGAGATGGCAAAGGTGGGATACAGACCCAAAATCTTTACCTGTACCCCGCTTGGAGATCCGATCATGTACAGGCTGGCGGGCAAACTCTGGGAAGGTGCCTATCCCTCATCTTCGGCTAATGTCAGCATACCTGGTGTCGAAGCGGAAGCAGACAGGGTTGTGAGGATATTGACCAAATATAATCCCAAACTGGCGGGGACACCTTACCTGGCTGTTACCGGAGCAACCTCCCTGATGTTGATCGCCGAGGCGTTGAAAATTGCGGGTCGCGACCTTACCCGGGAAAAGTTCGTCAAGGCCATGGAAAGCATTCAAGGGTTTAAACCGGAAGGACTTGGTTACCCAATTTCGTTTGGTCCAAACAGGCGCCACGGCTTAAACGGAATCAGGATGGTCAGGGCAATAAAGGGGAAGCATATTCCCATTTCCGATTTCATGATCTTTGATCCATTGTATTAATTAAATGAAATTATTAGAAATAAAAAACCTTTCTATTGGGTTTGGAGGAATACAAGCGCTTTCCGATATTGATCTGACTGTTGAGTCGGAAGAAATTCTGACGCTCATCGGTCCAAACGGGTCCGGTAAGACCACTCTTTTTAATTGTGCTACCGGTATTTATCATCCGGATGTCGGAGAGGTCCTTTTTCGAGGAGAGAACCTTATCGGGCTCTCTCCCGATTCCATCGCCGCAAAAGGTGTTGCCCGTACTTTTCAAAATCTCCGCCTGTTTAATCATATGACCGTTCTTGATAATTTTCTCCTTGGAAGACACATCAAGTTTAAAAAAAGCATCGTCCAGGCTTTATTGAGAGTGCGGAAGGAAGAATTGTGGCATAGACGGTTTGTTGAAGAAATCATTGAATTCATGGACCTGCAGGCATACCGCCAGACCTTGATATCGGACTGTCCATATGGTGTCCAAAAATTTGTGGAAATAGGCAGGGCCCTTGCGATGGAGCCTCAGCTGCTTCTTTTGGATGAACCGGTAGCAGGGCTTACCTCGGAAGAAAAAGAGGAGACCGCCTACAGGATTATGGAAATTCGCGGCAAGTATAAAACCGCCATTATATTGGTTGAGCATGATTTGAAGATTGCTTCAAAGCTCGCTGACCGAATGGTAGCGATCGATTCAGGCGTAAAAATTGCCGAAGGAACACCCGCAGATGTTCAAAGGTCACCGGATGTTATCAGGGCTTACCTGGGTGATGAGTAGTCCGAATAGGGATTCAAAATAACCTCTTTTTAGAGAAATTCAATATGTCGTCGTTGCTTTCCATTTCCAGCATCGAAACGCTTTATTATGACCGGATTTATGCCCTTTACGGTCTGTCGCTTGAAGTCAGGGAAAAGGAGATTTTTGCCATACTGGGTCCGAATGGCGCCGGAAAAACCACTTTACTGAAAACAATTGCCGGTCTTCTGAAAGACCAGCCCAAGAAAGGTACCATAGAATTCAAGGGCCGCCGTATTCACAGGCTACCGCCGGAGCGCATCTCCCGTTTTGGAATTGTTTATGTACCCGAAGACCGCGGTATTTTCAGGGAACTCACAGTCAAAGAAAATCTCGACTTGGGTGCCTGGAACAGGAAGGACAAGAAACTCAAAGATGATTTTGAATTCATCTACAGCATATTTCCCATTTTAAAGGACAGGACCAACCAGCAGACGGAAACTCTCTCCGGTGGGGAGCAGCAAATGCTGGCAGTGGCCCGATCCATCCTGCGCCAGCCGGACCTGCTGATGCTGGACGAACCGTCGCTTGGTCTTGCACCAAAGGTGTCACGGCAGGTATATGATGCACTTTCTAGAGTCAGTGAGATCGGAACAACCATTCTCCTTGTTGAACAGAATGCCAGGCTTGCTCTTGAAATTGCCACATTTGGCTATATTATGGAATCGGGCAGAATCGTGCTTGAGGGGACTTCGGAGGAACTAAAAAATAACAAGGATGTTCAGGAACTGTATCTGGGGCTCGGGGCCCAGGACGATTCTGATAGAGATTTCAAGCTCTATAAAAAAAGGAGGACGTGGTAGTGAATAATCTTCCAGACAATTTCCCTTCTCTCTTTTTCAAGCAGGTAGATCAGTTCGGAGACCGCGTCGCCCTGCGAAGAAAAGAGTATGGAATATGGAATAGAATTTCCTGGCTTGAGTATGGCCGAAAGGTAAAAGAAGCTGCTGCAGGCCTTATTTTGGGGGGCTTGAAAAAAGGAGACCGGGTGGCAATCCTGGCGGACAACCGTCCGGAGTGGTTAATATGCCATCTGGCTTGCATGAGTTGTGGTGGGGTTACAGTGGGCGTATATTCCACCTCTTCGCCTGATCAACTGCTTTACGAACTCGATCATTCAGAGGCCCGTTTTCTTTTTGTGGAAAATGAAGAGCAAGTGGACAAGGTGCTCCAGATATTGCCGGATATTAATCTGGAACAAATTGTTGTCTGGGATTCTAAAGGGCTCTGGGGATTTTCGCATCAGGAAATTGTATTTTACGACGAGTTTATGCGAAACGGTCAGGCATGGCTTGAGAAAAATCCGAGCTGTATTGAAGAAGCCATCAACCGCATTGAGCCGGAAGACACGGCTATGATGATTTATACGTCTGGAACAACGGGCAGGCCCAAGGGGGCGATGCTCAGTCATAAAAACATCATGTTTATCATTCGGTCGATCATGGAGGCAAATCCTGTTTACCCGACTGATGAAATGATCTCTTATCTTCCGCTGGCCCATATTTACGAAAATGCGATCTCTCTTTTTCAGGCAGTTGCAGCAGGCGGTACCGTCAGCTTTGTTGAAAGTAGCGATACCCTGGCCCTGAACCTGAGGGAAGTATCCCCTACCATGTTTGCCAGTGTTCCGAGAATCTGGGAGAAATTTGCGTCCAGCATTGAAATCAAAATGTCTGATTCCACCCTGCTGAAGAAAATCATGTATCGCCTGGCCATAAAGACAGGGCTTCGTTACGTTCGTACCACAAAGAATACCCGGGAAAGATTCCTCTGGGGACTTCTTTACTGGCCGTTCTACTGGCTGGTTCTGTACCACCTGAAAAGACAACTTGGTTTTGAACGGATACGCCATGCAGGATGTGCAGCCGCACCGGCATCCGTCGAACTGTTTGAATACTACAACGCACTGGGAATTCCGCTGAGGGAAGGGTACGGCCAGACTGAATCAACAGGTCTTATAGCCTTGCAGCATCTTGACAGGCCAAAGTGGGGCTATGTCGGTGAGCCGATTCCGGGGTGTGAGGTAAAGATCGCAGATGACGGGGAAATTCTGGCCAGGGGAGACGGGATATTCAAAGGGTACTTCAAGGCGCCGGAACTCACAGCAGAAACCATTATCGACGGATGGTTATACACGGGTGACGTTGGTGTCATGGATGACGGATTTCTTAAAATTATAGATCGAAAAAAGGACATCATTATTACAGCGGGCGGCAAAAACATCACACC
>Ga0075122_10001649_pt1 | contig 15489 bp, 17 predicted proteins | sample AntAceMetag02UKB_FD_69790 | JGI IMG/M metagenome (GOLD analysis project Ga0075122, IMG submission 69790) | Saline lake microbial communities from Ace Lake, Antarctica - Antarctic Ace Lake Metagenome 02UKB | ecosystem: Environmental > Aquatic > Non-marine Saline and Alkaline > Saline | place... | reverse complement strand
ATCACGTCAGGGATTCTTTTCATCTCTTTTCCACAAGAGCATTTTAGTTTTATTTTGTCTATCCAGGGCTTATGCAAATCAATTTTTTCTTTCGGAAGCTTTACGGCCTCTTTTTTTAACTCTTCTATACTTCCAATTATCTTTTCTTGTCCGCATTCGCATCTCCAAATTGGAAGGGGAGAACCCCAGAATTTAAATCTTGAGAGCGCCCAATCTTTTGCACCCTCGAGCCATTTTCCAAATCTTCCATCCCGGATATGCTCGGGAGTCCAATTTATTTTTTTATTTGCTTTTACAAGCTTATCTTTTATTGAACTTACTTTGATGTACCATGAATTTATGGCGTAATAAAGTAGGGGCGTGTCACATCTCCAACAAAAGGGGTAAGTGTGGGTTGTTTTTTCTTTTTTTAATAGAAGGTGTCTTTTCTTTAGGTCTTCTATTATATCTTTCTCTGTTTCTTTGACGTATCTGCCCTTCAAAAACTCCGGGGCTATATCTAAGAATCTGCCATCTTCTCCTACGGTGTGAACTGCAGGTAATCCAATTTCCATCCCGACATTGTAGTCGTCTTCACCATACATAACTGCAGTATGGACGACACCCGTTCCATCTTCAATTGTTACAAAATCCGCAGGGATGATCTTATGCGATTTTTCATTCTGAGTTTCTTTGATATCGTAGAGAGGTTCATATTCTAGGCCAACTAAATCTTTTCCTTTTATCTCTTCAAGAATTTTGTAATCTAGATCCAAGACTTCTAATCTTTCTTTTGCTAAAATTAAAGTGTCTTTGTCTGGAAGTTGAACTTTTACATAAGTGAATTTTGGGTTTACAGCAAGGCCGACATTTCCTGGTAAAGTCCAGGGTGTTGTGGTCCAAGCAAGAATATAATCCCCTTTTGATTTTTTTAACTTGAATGCTATGTAAACTGAATCTTCGGTAACATCTTTGTAACCTTGAGCTACTTCGTGACTTGAAAAAGGGGTTCCGCAACGGGTGCAAAATGGAACGACCTTGTAACCCTCGTATAAAAGCTTCTTTTTGTATAATTCTTTTAATGACCACCAAACGCTTTCTATATAATCGTTGTTTAAAGTTATGTATGGATTTTCTAAGTCAACCCAGTAACCAATTTCTTTGGTTATTCTGTTCCAATCTTCAATATTTGAGAAAACGTCTTCTCGACATTGACAAGTGAATTTATCTATTCCGAATTTTACGACGTCTTTTTTTGACTTCAATTTTAAGGCTTTTTCAACTTGAACTTCAACGGGCAAGCCGTGACAATCCCAGCCACCTTTTCTTGGGACAGAAAATCCTTGCATGAATTTAAATTTGCAAATTATGTCTTTGAAAGTTCTTGATTCCAAATGATGTAATCCGGGCGGGGCGTTTGCCGTTGGTGGGCCTTCAAGAAAACTAAAAAGAGGTTTCTTTGGATTATCTTTAACAGAATTTTGTATCTCTTTTTTATTTTTCTTCCATATTTTTTTTACTTCTTCTTCAACGTGTTTGAAATCTATCATCTTGTTAACTATTGTTTGTTTTGTTTATTTATAAATTTAGTTGCTTGCCCATAGACATGACCCAGTAATATTCCGCCCCAAATAAGGCCTCTGCTTGAGTTCTGCTAAAAGGCCTCAGGTAGCGATATATCTCTCTAAATTCTGTCGTCTCTGCAAAGCTTTCCCTTTGTTCTTCATCAAAAGGGCCCAGCCTTGCTAATGTTTCCCTTGTATGTTCGATCAAATTATATTTTGAACTCATTGTAATATTCCTGCAAGCTCCGAAATGGAACTTGCTTAGATAATAATTATAATAGATATAATTCCGGCTATCAGAAAAACGATGCGTTCAGCGCTCGTTTTTTGGATGCTTCGAAATTTTCCAAAAATTTCGAACATGATTGAACTTGCAATTGTTGTTTGTTCTCTTATAGCCATGTTAAAATTAAAACAGCAGATTATTTAAAGTTTTCTAAAAATTCCTCTTCCAAAAAATGTAGTTTTCCTGGGATGATTATACAATAAGGTTTTCTTACGCTGTCGTATTCTTCAAAGTCTTTTAGTTTTTTGTAAAATATCTTTGAATTCTTTGTTCCCAATGTTTGACAGAGGATGATTTCTTTAACATCCAACTCTTTTTCTTTTAATGCTTCTTGAAGCTGCTTTAATGCATCATCAAATTCAAGGCCGATGTCAATTAATATTAAACTGTGTGCATCTATCGATTGGTTTTGTTTCACAACGTCTAAGAAACTTGTTGATTTTCCTTTGTCTTTCCAATCTGGCATTGAGGCTACTTTTCCGAACTTGTAAAGTTGAAGGCCTGTTTCTGTCACAGCATCAAAGACTGAGGCCGAATGGAATACTTTTGTTTTTATCTCTGATTTTTTTGCTTCGTCCAAAATTGTTATATGTGTTGTTGCGACCAAGGGGCTTCCGTAAAATAACAAAGCCACATCTAATTTTTTGGCTTCATCAAGAAATTTAAAATTTTCAATAAATTCCCTATCTACTAATTTTATCTTTTTTTCAAGAACTTCTTCTAACCTTTTCAAGCTGTAAGGAAAATCCACAGTATATCCTTCGAGATATACTCTCTTGCATCTCTTCAAAATCTCTAGGCTTCGCTGTTGAAGTCCTTTCTCGTCTAATCCTAATCCTATCAAATATAACATGAAAAAATAAAAATAAATCAGTTTATAAGTCTTTCATGAGCTAGCTACAACTCGGTTTACTCATTGAAAAGATCACCTATATCTTTTTCATCCTTAATAAATTTGCATTGCTGACTACCGTTATAGAGCTCAATGCCATTGCAATTTCTGCTACAACGGGATTTAGAAATCCTGCAATTGCTAAAGGAATGGCGATAACATTGTATGCAAATGCCCAAAATAAGTTTTGCTTGATTTTTCCGAAAGTCGCCTTGGATAAATTAATTGCTTGAACAACACCCGTAACATTATCATTTGCTAAAACAATGTCTCCTGCTTCGATCGCGATGTCTGTTCCGTTTCCCATAGCTATTCCGACGTTTGCTTGTTTTAATGCAGGGGCATCATTAATTCCATCTCCGATAAAAGCTACCATCCCTTCTTCTTGAAGTTTTTCTACTTTTTTGGATTTGTCTCCGGGTAAAACTCTGGCAATGACTTCCTCAATGCCTACCTGTTTGGCAATTGCCTTCGCTGTTGCCTCGTTATCTCCTGTTATCATTACTGTCTTGTAACCTTTTTCATTGAGTTGTTTGATTGCTTGAATAGAATCTTCTTTCAAAGCATCTGAAATTCCAACTATGCCTAAAACCTTTTTGCCTTGAACAACCATGATTGTTGTTTGCCCTTTCTCTTCAAATTCTTTTATCTTTTCTTTAAACTTAACTAAAGAAATTTTTCTTTCTTTGATTAATTCTGAATTTCCGATTACTATCTTCTTTCCCCCAATTATCCCCTCCAAGCCTCTTCCCCGTGTAATCTTAAAATTTTTAACAGGTTTATATTTTTTCAAATCGGCCTTTTTCACAATTGCTTTTGACAACGGGTGTTCTGAAAGTTTTTCTAAACTTCCTGCAACTTCCCATAATTTTTTTTCAGAAGTTTTTCCGGCTAAATAAAATTCTGTGACTTCCGGTTCCCCTTTAGTTATCGTGCCTGTTTTATCAAAAACGATTGTCTTAACTTCTTTCATTGTTTGAATTGCTTCCCCTTTTCTTATTAAAATCCCTTTTTTGGCGCCCATGCCAGAACCAACAGTTAAAGAAATTGGAACTGCTAAACCTAAAGCGCAAGGGCATGCGATGACTAAAACTGAAATCCCTATTCCAACAACTTCCCCTAGGGATTTTGATGAGAAGATAAACCATCCGAAAAAAGTCAGGACTGCAATTACTAAAATCACTGGAACAAAGATGTTTGTTACTTTATCTGCGACGGCTTGTATGGGAACTTTTGTTCCTTGGGCCTCTTCAACTAATTTTATAATGTGCGAGAGGAAGGTATCCTTTCCAATTTTTGTTGCTTTGACATACAAAATTCCATCCTGATTTATTGTTGCTCCTATGACTAAATCTTTTGGGTTTTTGTCGACGGGCAAGCTTTCTCCGGTAACCATCGATTCGTCGACAGAACTTTGTCCTTTTGTAACAATTCCATCTGAGGGGATTTTTTCTCCAGGTTTAATTATCATAATATCCCCGGAATTAAGTTCTGAGATCGCTATTTCTATTTCTTTATTTCTTCTTAATATTCTTGCTTTTTTTGCTCCAAGTTCCAAAAGTTTTTTGATCTCTTTTGTCGCCCTCCCTTTTGCTTTTGATTCTATATATTTTCCGGTTATAAAAATTGTCATGATCATTCCAGAGACTCCCGCGAAACTTGTTATGTCCATATAAAAACTTAAGATTCCGGTCAAATATGCGAGTAGGGTTCCTAATGCGATCAAAGAATTCATTGTAAAGTATAATTTGAAAAACCCTTTTATTCCGGATTTAATAGTTTGAAAACCGAATATAAAAATAACCGGAAAACTTAGAATTAACATTGTGAGGGTCATATATTGCATTGGGAGAAGTTGTCTTCCGAAAAGAAATTCAGAATACATCAGAGCCATAATCTCTATTGTAAAAATCCAGGTTCCGATTAGTCTAATCAGCCAGGATCTTGTTTCTCTTTCCTCTTTGCTTGTCTCCTTTTTATCTTCGTAATTATCAGAAGCTGAGTCAAACTCAACTTTGATAGGCTTATAGCCCGCTTCTTTGACAGCATCTTTCAGCTGTTCTTCACTTACATTGTCTTCTACTTCTACAAAACCTTTTCCAACAACAGGGTTAACGGAAATGTTCTTTCCGCCCATTCTTGAAAGTTCTTTTTCAACGTGCGCCGCGCACGACGCGCACGTCATTCCTTCGATATCTATTTTTGCTTTTTTCATTTTAACTCCCTGAATTTATTTTTGAATGTTGTTCCTCGCATTTCATAGAACAAAATTCCTCTGTCTTATCCTCTAAAGCCATACCGCACATTTTACATCCTTCTCCAATTCCAGAATATACTTCTTCTTCACATAAAGGGCAATTTAAATTTTTCATTTTAAAATCTATACCTCCCTGTTTCTAGATCAGACTTTTCAATTACTAGATAATCTCCTTCAACTTTGCTTGGTAAATAACCTGGCCAACATCCTCCTCCACGGAGATTTTTTGTTCCCAATCCTGATATAGAGTAATGGTTTCCGCAATTGTTGCATACCATGTCTTCTCCTTTCTGCGAGTAACCTTTTTTGGCCCCGTAACAAACATCACAAGCATTGAAAGCGGTTTTAACATCCCCTGATTTATCTTCAACAACAAAATATTCTATTCTCTCGTAACTATAAAACTGGGCGTTTTTTGAGATGTCTGAAACCGGAATTCTCACCGCGTCTAACTCGGTAATTACTTCTCCTGTTGGTGTTGAGCTTCCTTTAAACATAAAGATTGCTAAGACTATCAAAACCATTATTCCGATACCAACTATTATTTTTTTATTCATTTTTATTTGACCCCCTTACATTTATATTAAAATTCTATCCCCCGCAACCGCAGCCCCCGGTGCCCGTTGTGCTTCCGCAGGTTGGACTTCCACAACTCCCGCCATCTGCTCCGCTACTACAGCTTCCGCCCACGTTTGAGGCTTCAACTTGGGAGATTTGTTCCTGGCTAGCAGAACCGTCTTCAGTAACAATAAAACTTCCGGGAATCATTCCCATCCAACAACTCCATCGCACTGTTCCCGTTTCAGTGGGAGTAAACTCAACAACGTTTAAGCCTTTTTCCAGTTTGATCTCTATATTATAATCTCTGACGATTATCTCATTGTTACAGCCAGTTAATTCCTTGACATCTATGTTCCATTTCGCCGGGACGCCTTTTTTCAAAACGAAAGAATCTGGCTCCCAGCCGTATCTGTTTACTTCCATATTTATTATTTGGTATCCGCCCTCCATAAGAACTGCGGCGCTTTCAACTCCGATTATCTTATCTTTTATAGTGTCATAAGTTACTGAACTTCCCATTACTGTTAGACCTCTGTTGAGCATAACAAGGCCCAGGATTAAAACTAATATCGCGGCTATTTTCAAGATTTTTCTTGTTGATTTGTGGCTTATGACTGTCGTTAAACTCCCGAATCCGAGCATAACTGGAAGAGTGCCTAAGCCGAATGCTCCTAAAGATAAAGCGCCCATGATTGCGTTCCCGGTTCCCATTGCATAGAGATACATTGCTTGTAAAGGGCCGCAAGCGATGAACAAACCCCCGAATAAGCCCGTTAAAAAAGGACCTTTGTAAGGCCCGGTGTGTTTTTTCGAGGCGATCTTACTTAAAAATTTTGGATTAAATTGAAATCTTCTGAAGAAACCAATACCTAACATACTTAATGAGTAGAAAATCATGAACACCCCAGCAACTATTGCTATAATCCCTCTTAGACCTACGCTGAATGCAAACACCCCCCCGATTAAACCAAATATTGCTCCGAAGAAAGCGTATGAAAAGACTTTTGCCCCCCCGTAAACTAAATGTTGTTTGAAACTCTTGTGGCCATTGATTGCGTTTTTTGTTGTGTAGGATACGACAAAACCCCCGCACATTGAAATACAATGGAATCCTGTTAAAACTCCAACGAAGAATAATAAGAATAAACTTGCGCCTTCACCTGATACCGGAATACTTAAATCGTACTTTGAAAGAAACATTGTATAGACAATGTAAAGTAAAATAGCGCAACTCCCGATTAATACTGTCCAACCGATCCAATCTGTTTTGTTCTTGGGTTTATCTTGGTTATCTTTGTTTTCTTTTTCATGGGATTTTTTTTCGCCTTCAACAGGAGTTTCTTCTGCTTCAACAGAATATCCTTCTTCTTCGATAATTTTTTTTATTTCTGCTTCTGAAATTTTTTCTGGATTGAAATCTATTTCTGCTTCCTCTTTTGAATAGCTAGCAGAAATTTTATTTACTTTATCTTTTAGAGTCTTTTCAATTCTGTCCGAACATGAGTTGCAATGCATGCCTTTTATTTTGAATATCTTTTTCATGAAAGAACTAGAAAAAGGTATTATATATGCGGTTTGGAGAAACTAGTTTCATGAAGGGAACCCCCGGGTTCCCTTCTACCCTCCTCGAAATACGGATACCCTATAGGGCACGAGAGGGCGATTCTTAATAGCCTCCTGGAGAATCGCATAGGAAACCTAAGAATTTACAAAAAACTTATAAAGCCCTTTCTTCTAAACAAATTATGAAAAGAGGTTTAGTATTTGTTGGTTTTTTGTTAGTTTCTCTTATTTTAATATCTGGATTTGTGATTGCTGAAGAGAGTGAAAACGAATTGGACAAATGTGTCTCCGGCTGTAAGGCAGATTGTGGGAATAATGAAACTTGCAAAAGTCCGTGCATACAAAGCTGTAAAGAGAACTATGGTTTTCAAGATAAAAGCTGTGATGAAACCTGTCTGGATTTTTTTAGTGTTTCAACGCCCGGTTGTAAAGATGCTGGAAAAATTGTTTCCGGAGAATATCCTGACTGTGAATGTGGATGGGATTGTGAAGATTTGAAGCTTGAAGATGATATTGATTACTTTTGTGAGGATATGACTCAAGAAGATTGTGAGAATGCAGAAGATTGTTTAAGTATATGGGGTGGTCCTAGCTATTGTGAAGGTGAAACTTGTACTGCTGATACCACTTGGGAAGGTTGTAAATATAAATACGGTGATACCTTTGATGAGCTAGAGGAGGAATATGCTGATGAAGAAGACATCGACCCTGGAATAACCCCCGACAGTTTTTTTTATTTTCTTGATGGCCTTTTCGGAGATAGCAGGGAAGAAAAAATAGCAGAGGTTCACGCTATGATAGAAAAGGGAGATTACGATTCTGCTAGAAAAGCCCTGTTGAAATATAAAGAATACGCTGAGAAATTTTCAGAAGATCCAGATCCCGATAAAAGGGAAGAGGCAAGAAGAGCGGCCGCGGGAATTCAAAAAATGTTAAAGGAGATTAAAGACAAAATCCCAGAAGAGGATCAAGAGGAGTTTTATGAGGATATAATTGACAGCGAGGGAAGTCTTATAACCGCTATTGAGATCTCTTCAAAGATTAAAGAACTTTGTAGAAGTTTATCTGAGTTGGATCCAAATGAATATTATTCTGTATGTAAGGCCGGTGATGATTCTGCTGACTGGCAAAAAAGATTGCATAAAGAATTGACTAAAGAACAAAAGGAGGAGGCAAAGAAATTTGCGGGCATAATGAAGCAATGTTTTAAAACTTCAGGGCAAGATTGTGCTTGTCAGGACATTCCTTATCCCGATTTTGCAGAGGCTTGTACTGAGGCAGCACCTTTAGCAACTGCTTGTGATGTTAATGAAGACGAAGCTGCATGCGAGGCGTTAGATAATTTGGAAATGCCCGGGTTACCTCCGCATCTGCAAGAAATTATGGATGAACTTGATTCTGGAATGATGGAGGAGAAATATGATTTACACATGCCTTCTGAATGTGAAGAAGCGGGAGCTACAACTCCTGAAGAATGTAGTAAAATTATGGTAACGGCCCATGCTCCTGAAGAATGTAAAGAAGCTTTGCTTGAAGCGGATGTTCAAAGTGAATCTGAAGGACGAAAGATCTGTGATGATATTATGATGCAACAACATGCTCCAGAATGCGCAGAGCAAGGGATAACTGATTCTGAAGAATGTAAAGATTTTATGTGGAATATCGAAAACCGTCCAGAGGAATGTAAGGAAAATCAAATACATGATTATAGAGATTGCAAGAAATTTATGGAAGGGGGAGGAAACGAGAAACCTGAAAAGTATGGCCAGGGTGTGAACTTTGGTTGTAAAGAAATCGAAGATCCACTTGAAAGACTAGACTGCTACGATGGTGCTGCTACAGGTGTTGGTAACTATGAAGAAGACTGGGATGAAATAAAAAAGGAAGAGAAGGAATGTGCTTCTGAGTGCGAAGAGAAAGAACAAGCGTGGGACTTTTCTGGGGGAAATTGTAAATGTTATTCTTGGGGCGGAGAACCTGAAGAAGGTCAATCTGGAGGAGAGGGCGGTGGTGCCGAATGTGATGATTGTCAAAGTCAATGTGAAAGTCGTTCAGGTCAGAGGTTGAGAGGAACTGGCTGTGGATCTGGTGGCTGTGAATGTTATTACGAATCAGATGAACCAGAATATAGCGAAGGCGAGAGCCCTGGTGATGATGAAGCTGATGATTCTAATGATGAAGATTCGAGTTCAGATGAAGATTCAAGCACGGATGATTCTTCAAGAGATTCAGAAGACGATTCTGGATCAGACGGCGATGAAAATGGTGGCGAAGAAGATATTAGCGAGAGTTCTGGGGGTGGGGGTTCAATGACTGGGGGAGTTATTAATAATAGATTTTTAGATTATTACAATTGATTATTTTTTAATCTCTTTTTAGAACAACAATATTATTCATTCCTCGCCTTTTTCTTTCGAGAATCTGTTTAGCTTCGAGTTTGTCAAGCAGACGGGTTATACCAACTTTTCCAATTCCAAGTTCTTCCATCAATGTTTTTTGAAATATTGCCCCATTTTCTCTTTCCAAAATTTCAACAACTTGTTTCTCTTTGGAATCTAATTTGGATTTGTCTATTTTTTTGATCTGTTGCTTTTTTGTTCTTATGATGATTCTTTCTTTTGGTTTTGTGAACATAATTACAATTCCTATAACTAAGATAACAGCAACAACGGCTAAGGAAATCCATGTCTGAATTGCTATGGTGTCGTACATTGAACACGTTGCTCCGTGAGTACAGGTCTCTCCAACAAGATTTTTCAAAGTGTAATTAAAAATTCCCACGAATACGGCCATTATTACAGAGATTCCTACAACTAGCCAACCCGCATATTTATTTTCCATATTCGAAGAAACCTAAGTACCCTGCCAAGTAGGTCCAGAGGAAAGGGCATAAACGGTTTCCTAACCTCGAGCCCACGCTCGGGTTTTTTAAATTTACTTTTAGGATAAAATCTCGCGTAAACTCTCGCACCTTCCCTTCCTTTGCGGTTACCCTGAAGGGCACGAGTAAGCGACTTTTCATTTGCCTTCTTCCAAGTCGCACAAATTCAAGGATTTCCAAATTTAATTTATTGAATTTCATTTTATTTATTTTTGTCCTCGTAGCTTTTTATAGCTTTGTTTAACGCTTCAATTCCAAGAATTGAACAATGAATTTTTATCGGAGGCATTCCACCCAGTTTTTTCACGATATCATTCTTTGAAAGTTTCTTTGCTTGGTCCAATGTTTTTCCTTTTGCAAGTTCGCAAACAACGTCGCTACTGGCGACCGCTGCTGGACAGCCAAATGTTTGGAAACCGATATCCGAGATTTTGTTTGTTTTTTTATCAACTTTGATTCCAAGGCGCATGACATCTCCGCATTTTATATTCCCTATTTCCCCAATAGCATCAGGGTCCTTTAATTTTTTGACATATTTTGGATTTTGAAAATGTTTCAGGAGTTCTTTTGTGTAGCCAAATGGTTGGGGGGTCATTTCAATTTATAATCTTCAAATTTAATTTTAATTGTCTTTATTTTCCAGTTTCCGATATTCTTCTTGAAGATATTAAAATCTAAATGTGGTTTTGAGGACCAACCCGTATTTCCACTTAATCCAATAACTTGTCCTTGCTTGATAATTTGTCCGAGCTTCACTCTTGGTTTTTGATTTTTCAAGTGCGAATAAGCTGCATAAGTTCCATCTTTATGTTTGATTACTATTTCATTCATGTGTTCCTTGTAAGCTTTTTCCCCTTTTTTTGGATTCTTTCCAGAATAGTTTTTCTTCCCGTTGGTCTTAACTTTAACAATTTTTCCTTCGCGAGAAGCGATTATTCTTGTTCCTTGTCTTAAAAGAAAATCTACAGAGTAAGTCATGTCCTCTTTGTCTTCAGGCCATTTTTTGTGACTTCCAGTATTAAAACCTTGACCGATTTTCACGGGGTGTTTCTTGAACGGGAGAATGTAGGTCATTTTTTATACCCCCAATGAATCCATTCTTTTGGATATGGCTTAAAACCTGCTTTAACCATAACCTTCTTTAGGAGTCTACGGTTTTCTTTAATCTCTTTCTCTCTCTTGCTGAGTCTTTTCTTTTTTTCATAGTAATTTAAGGCCTCTCTTTCATCAAATGTATCTCCACCCATATCCAACTCCTTACCTCTGTCATCTACAATAGTTAAATCAACTGCGCCCCCTCCAAGATGACTCATTGGAGAGAATTTTCTTTGTTTTAGTATTTCATAACCGCCGGTAAAGTCCTTTAGCATTTGTCTCCAATTTTGAGGATCCCTATTCTTAAAATCTTTTTCGCAAATCTTGATTATTCTCCTTTGATCCTCAATGGATCTCTTTCCATCCAAAATCAAAAGATTAAATCCTGGGGGCAACAGGTTTTTGGCTTGAACTAAAGCATCTGCAACTTTCTTCCTAGTCCAAATTTTTTTAGAACTTGCCCAATCTTTTCTCGTTCTCTGATTAATTATGAAACCATATTTTTCTAATGAAACAAATCCTTTTCTTACCATTAATTTTTAATCCCCCCAACAACACATTTACTTAATTCTTCGCAAGGAACACCAAAACATGACAAACGTAAACCTTTGACAACAACTGAAAATCCAAGGAATTCTTCGGGGTATTCGTTTCTGAAATTAGTATATTGATTTAATAATTCATTTGGGACAATTGTCAAAATTCTTTCTCCTTTTATCTCCTCGTCTTTGATTATGAAATCCTTTTCTTCTTGAATCTCTTGGTTGTTCTTTATTTTATTTATTAAATCTTTAAATGCTTTTATGTAAATCTCTTTATTTCCTAAGTTTAGATTTTCTAGATTCGGCATCATTTTAAAGATTAACCTCTTCTAAAAATTTATTTAGGGGAATATTCTGAAGATAACTCTTTTTAGATAACTCTTTTTTATATTCCTGTAATAGTTCTGTTTTATTATCTATTCTTGCGTTTCCCCATTCTGGTTGTTTCCAATCAACTCCCCAATCCCAATTGATATAGCAAAATGCTTTTATCACAGGGTGTTTCTTTATCCAATCAAAATATGGAACAAACCATTCTTTCCAATCATCTTTATTTTCTCTTCTAGAACTTATTGCACTTGATTCCCCTATCATCACAGGTTTCTTATGTTTTTTTGCCAATTCCAAAAAACCCTCTACAGGGGGGTATAGTTTTTCAAAATGTCTAACACCAAAAACATCTATTCCAAACCAATCAACATAATTGTCACCGGGATAATATGGTTCGACTGGTGAAGTTCCATTGTAAGGGCAGGCACACCAAACTGTCGCCACATTTGTGATCCCTTTTTTTCTAATAATGCCGACCAGGTATTTCCATGCTTTTCGAAAATACTCTGGATCATATTTCCCTTCTTTATCGAATTCATAACCTATACGCAAAAAAATCGGTTTTTTGAATTTTGAGAAAACGTCACATAGATCACCAATGTGTTGATCATATTGTCCCTCGGCAATTTCTTTCACTTGCGAGCCTTTTGATCTAATCTTAAAATTTAATCCTATCTGAGGGATTAGATTTCTATTAAAATTTTCCATATCTTTGAACTTCTTTGGAAGTTTTTCTTTAATCTCATTTATTCTTATGTACATCATGTAGATGAGGGGCTTATTCTTTCCAACAGCATTCCAATAATCTTTGAATCTTTCTATGCTTTGGCCCGCCCCATGAATTACTTTATCATCTTTCGGCTCAAATTTTTGTTTAAAGTTCATTTCAACTTATTCAACCCCTCAACTATTTTTTCAACATCTTTCTTGGACATTCCATGAGCGAGGCAACCCCCTTCTAAACTTTCTTGTTGGGCCATCGGACAAAAAACGCAACCCATTCCGGAGTTCATTAAAATTTCTGCGCCTGCGTCCCCTTTCATTTCTAAAGCCTCAGATATCTTTGTTTTTGGGGTTATTTTTTTCATTTTTAGTTCATGCAAAGGGGCTCAGCCTTCTCAATTTATTTACAACTTTGGGTAGAAGATTTAGGAATTTGCTTATATCTTCTTCTGTTGTGAACTTGCTTATTGAAACTCTTATTGAACTATTTGTTTCAATGTGGCTTCTTCCTATCGCCGTTAAAACGTGGCTGGGTTCAAGAGCATGCGATGAACAGGCGGAGCCGGTTGATGTGAAAATATTTTCTCTTTCAAGATAGCCCCCAATTGATTCTCCTTCTATATTTGAAAAACAGATGTTGATATTATTACAAAGTCTTTTTTCTCCAGGAATTGGACCATTTATTTTTGTATTTGGGATTTTTAAAATTTCATTTATCATTTTTTCTTGAAGTTGTTTCATTTTTTTTATGTCCTTATTGTTAGAAATCTTAACGGCCTCAGCAAAACCAACAATTCCCGAGATGCTTTCTGTTCCGGAACGCAAACCCGATTCGTGGCCTCCACCGTGTTGTAAAGGAGTAATTTGGATTCCTTTTCTAATGTATAAAACTCCAACACCTTTCGGCCCATGAATTTTATGGGCATTTAAAGTTATTAAATCCAGATTTTGTTTTTTAACATTAACTTCTGTTTTTGTATAACTCTGGCAGGCATCTATGTGAAACAAGACTTTTTTCTCCCTGCAGATCTTTCCGATTTCTTTCAAATCTTGGATTGTTCCGATCTCGTTGTTCCCGTGAATTATCGAAACAAGAAAAGTTTTATCTGTTATTGAATCCTTTAATTGTTGTAAATCAATAAAACCTTCGCTATTAACATCTAAATAGGTGACTTTTGCTGCTTGTGTTTTCTCAAGCCATTTACATGAATTCAAAACACAATCATGTTCAATCTTTGTTGTTATAATATGGTTCTTGCCTGTTTGCAATTCTTTTTGTTTAAAAAATAATCCTTTAGTCGTCCAGTTGTTGCTTTCTGTTCCTCCCGATGTGAAATAGATTTCAGATGACTTCGCTCCGATGGATTTTGCAATAATTTTTCTGGACTTTTCTAAAGCTTCTTTTGCTTCTCTTCCTTTTGCATGTTGGCTTGAAGCATTTCCATATTTTGAGGTAAGATAAGGTTGCATTGCTTTCAGAACTTGCGAATCAATAGGGGTTGTAGAAGCATTGTCTAAGTAGATTTGTTTTTGCATCTTATTCGAGGAAACCTAAGCGGTTTCCTAGTACCTTCCCTTCCTTTGCGGTTAAACGATTTCTAATGGCCTTCTGAGAAATCGCACAAACTTGGAAGTTCTGAAATTTAATTATCTTGAGCTCCATTTTACTTCGCTTGACAATGCTTGCACTTGTGTTTGTCGATTATATTTAGAATTGGGACAATTGTCTCTTTGTTTAAACTGTAAATTCTCTGTTTGCCTTTTTGTTCAACTTCTACAATATGGCAATGACTTAAAGTTGTTAACGCGTGAGAAATCTTACTCTGTTCTTGTTTTAAATCAGCAACAATTTCATTTACCGATTTTGGATTTTTCCTTAATGAAATAATTATATTTATCTTTAATGAATTTGCAAGATTTCTAAAAAAAATAGGATACGACTTTTCTGGGCATCTACATGAATCTTTTAACATATGAAATATAATTCATAGAAGTATTTAAAGGTTTTGGTAACAAAAAAACTGGTTTAAAATTATTGGGAAGCCTTTCTAGTTTCTTTCTTTGCGATTATATACGCCATTGCAGAAGCTATTACGGCTGTCAAAACAACTATTATCGCGTTGGTTGTTAAAGGATCAAAGGCTATCAATGCAACACGTAAAGCATAAACTCCAAAAACAAAGAGAACAAAATAGAAAAGTATTCTAGATATTAAATCCCAACCAGTTACTTCTGCGTCTTCAACGACATCCCTCAGGTATACCGCAATTGCGAAACCTATTGATATCAAAACTAATGCCGCCACAAACGCGGGTATTGTAATTAGGACAGTCGTTAAGAGGTGAGCTAAAGCAGGGATCCCTAACCTATTAATAGCTAAGGAGAGGAATACAAGATATATTGACCACCTCACTACTACAAGGAAAAGACTTATGAAACTGCTCCTTATTTTCTTTTTTAACTCGAATTGTTGGAATAGTTTTCTAAGAAGGAAGTTAACTATCTTCCCTAAAAATATTCCTATAATTAAAATTGCAATCGCTAGCGCGATGTTCAAAAATAACTGGTTGCTGTCCATCCCAAATATCTCTGAGCTATATTTTGATGCGGCCGTCAAAGTCGAGTTTAAATCTGCCATTTGATAAATTTTATAAGCCTGAGGGGTTTTTAAGGTTTAGTATTTAGGTTTTTTGTTTGCGAATTTTAGTATCTCTTCTGCACATTTTTCCCAAGAATATTTTTCAGCTTCTTTTCTAGCAGCTTTTCCCATTTTTTTCCTTAGTTTTTCGTCAGACAGAAGAAGATCAATTTTTTC
>Ga0075122_10001645_pt1 | contig 15511 bp, 16 predicted proteins | sample AntAceMetag02UKB_FD_69790 | JGI IMG/M metagenome (GOLD analysis project Ga0075122, IMG submission 69790) | Saline lake microbial communities from Ace Lake, Antarctica - Antarctic Ace Lake Metagenome 02UKB | ecosystem: Environmental > Aquatic > Non-marine Saline and Alkaline > Saline | place... | reverse complement strand
TTAAAGGAGTAGATCTACAAGTTGAATGTGAAAACAGACAAACCATAATCAAGGGAATGGACGCTGAGGAATTTCCAATTATTCCTAAAATAGCTAAAGACGAAAAATTAATTATAGACAGCAAGTTCTTCTGTAAAAGCTTAGCTAAGGTTGTTGACGTGGCTAGTTATTCATCTACAAAAGCTGAGATTTCTGGAGTATATTTCTTATTTCAAAAAGACATGATTACTATGACGGCCACAGATAGTTTTAGATTAGGAGAAAAGAAACTATATTTAAATCCAGCTTCCGATCTTTCTAAAAACTACTCCTTGATCCTTCCTCAAAGAACAGCTAAAGAGCTTATTAATATTTTTGGAGAGAAAGAAGGTAACTTAAACATTTATTTTTCTCCAAACCAAATAATGTTTGAAAAATTACTTGCCTCCACTGATCACCCATATATCCAAATAATTTCTAGGTTAATTGAGGGAGAATATCCTAATTACCAAGAAATAATTCCCAAATCTCATGAAACAAAAATTTCTTTTAAGGCAGACGAATTAATAAATCAAATTAAATTGGCTTCTCTTTTTAGCGATAAAGTAAACGAAGTTAAAATAAAAGTTGATCCTAAAAAAGGAGAATTAGGCGTCTCTAGCCAAAATTCTGAGATTGGAGAACATCAGGGATCAATCAAAGTTAAAGTTGAAGGAAAAAGCTGTGAAATTTCTTTTAATCATAGATTTTTACTAGACGGTATTTTAAGCGTTGTTTCTGGAGAAGAAAAAAATCCAGAGATGACCCTGGAATTAAGTGGTTCAGATAAACCTGGAGTGTTAAGATCTAAAAAAGACGACAGTTATCTTTACTTAATAATGCCGATAAAGACTAATTAGAAGGTTCTTCTTTAATTGGTTTCTCAAATTCTTCCATTGGAAGACTTAATAAAGCTTGTTCCATAAATCTATGGAAAATTGACCCTGCCACTACTACGGAGGGTTTTTTAAACATAGATTCATTATTATTGTTTCCAACCCATACTCCAGCCACTATTGAAGGAGTATATCCGATGGCCCAGGTGTCTCTGTAGTCTTGAGTGGTTCCTGTTTTGGCGGCTACCTGATATCCTGGAAAATAGAGGGTGGAATTATATCCAAACATTGGAGCCCTAGCGTTGTTATCTGAGAGAACGTCATTTAATAATTTTGTTATATTACTAGACAAAACTCTTTTAGGTGTTTTTTTGTTTTCTTCAATAATATTTCCAGAACTGTCTTCTATTTTTAAAATTGCAGATGGTTGTATTTTTGTTCCGTTTGTAGCAAATACTCCGTAAGCCGAAACCATTTCTATCAGCTTTACTTCCCATCCACCTAAAACAATAGATGGACCATAAGGAGGTTTTAAAGTTGATATTCCCAAATCCTCGGCAGTCTTCGCAGAGTTATCTATTCCAGCTAAATCAAGTAAAACTTTTACAGACGGAACATTTAAAGATTGAGACAAGGCCTCTCTTAAAGTTACTTCTCCCCTAAACAATCCATCATAGTTTCTGGGGATATATTCTTCTTCTCCCCAAATACCAAAATTAGTTTTTTCGTCTATAACTGTTGTTTGGTCATTAAAACCATTTTTAAAAGCAGTGACATAAACGAAGGGTTTGAAAGATGAACCAGGTTGTCTTCCTGGGTTTCCTTTGGTTCCTGTTACGACATTAAATTTAGGGTCAAATAAACAATCAATTCCAGAAATACAGTTTTTTGGATAAGGGTCTGCATAATAGTCTCCGTTGCCAACCACCATAGCTAAAACTTCCCCTGTCTTCGGGTTTAAGGCTACTAGCCCTTCATTGTAAGCATGATAGGCCTTATTCCTCTCAAACCCTTCCCTGGCCGCTGTTTCTGCATATTCTTGAAAGGTCCAATCCAGGGTTGTATAAACCTTTAACCCATTTCTTTTTAAAAAGTCTTCGCTATATTTTTCTTCCAATTGTTGCTTAGCCCATAAAGTAAAATAAGGAGCTTTTATGCTAACTGGATTATCGTTAAATATTATTTTTCTTTCCTTGGCTTCTTTTAACTCTTCTTCGCTTATATATCCTTCATTTTCCATTCTGTCTAAAACATAATCTTTCCTCGCTAATAAAATATCTTTATTTGATCCATAGGGAGAAAGGCGACTTGGTCCTTGGATTAAAGCAGCTAAAACAGCCGACTCTTCAATAGACAAATCAGCTGCTTTTTTTTGGAAATAACTTTGAGAAGCAGCTTCTACTCCGTAAGAATTAGAACCGAAAGGAATTTGATTTAGATACCATTCCAATATTTGGTCCTTAGAATATCTTCTATCTAACTCTAAAGCCAAAAGTATTTCTTTAAATTTTCTTTCAAATGTTTTTTCTAGAGAGAAAAAGGTAGATCTTATTAATTGTTGATTCAGGGTTGATCCTCCATAAGTTACGCTTCTAAGTTTAAGATTTATTAAAACAGACCTCAATATTCCCTTGAGATCAATTCCGAAATGATTATAAAATCCTGAATCCTCTGTTGCTATAATTGCGTTTTTTAAATGATCAGACATTTCCGACAAAGGGACAATGGTTCTTTTTTCTTCTCCGTATATTTCATAGAGTAAAACGTCTCCGGTTCGGTCAAAGATTTTAGTAGATTGAATAAATTGTTTTTCTGTGAATTTTTCTGGTCTTGGAAGGTCTCTGGCAATTACGATAAAAACAATAGTTCCTAAAAATAAAAAGACTAAAAGCCCTAGTCCTGTAAGTTTTGTAATAAAAAAGAAGACACTTTTCTTTTTGTCTCTTTGGAATATTTTTAGATAGCTTTTTCTTTCAGGCATATATTGATTTTACTAAAAAATAAGCCAATTGGCAATTTGAAAAGTTTCTGATAAAATAACTTAATTAACCTAAAACATATGGTAAAAAAAGATAATTCGATAAAAATAGATAAAGTTTTAACTAAAAGGGTTGAACAGGTTTTGCCCAATAAAACAGATCTAAAGAGATTAATGCAGAAAAGGAAGATTAGAGTTTATTTAGGGGTAGACCCTACTGGCAGAAGGCTTCATTTAGGACATGTAATACCACTAAGAAAATTACAAGAGTTTGCTGACTTAGGTCACGAAGCTATTTTAGTAGTAGGAACAGGTACTGTTCTAGCTGGAGACCCCTCTCAAAGAGACTCTTCTAGGCCTAAAATTTTAGAAAAAGAGACAAAAGAGAATATCAAAAATTGGAAGAAACAGGTTGGAAATATTTTAGATTTTTCCAAAGTAAAAATTAAATATAATGGAGATTGGCTATTAAAGCTTGGGCTAAAAGAGATTATAAATATAGCTTCAAATATATCTGCAGCCAGACTCTTTCAAAGAGATATGTTTCAAAAAAGACTAGAAGCTGGAAATGTTGTTTGGATGCATGAGGTTCTATATCCCATTTTGCAAGGATACGATTCTGTTTTTATGGATGTAGATTTAGAAATTGGAGGAAGCGATCAGGTCTTTAATATGTTGGTAGGAAGAGAGCTCCAACAGAAAATGAAAAAGAAAGAAAAGTTCGTTTTAACCTGTCCCATGATACTAGGAACAGACGGAAAAACTATGAGTAAAAGTTCTGGGAATTGTATATGGATAGATGACTCTCCTAAAGAAAAGTTTGGAAAGGTGATGTCTATCTCAGATAAATTAATAATTCCCTATTTAGAGGTATTAACAGATTTAACTTCTGAAAAAATAAAACAATATAAAGATGGTCTAGCTTCTGGTAAACTAAATCCAAAAGACATTAAAAAAGAATTAGCTTTTGAAATAGTTAAAATTTACAATTCTTTGGTAGAAGCTAAAAAAGCTCAAGAAGAATTTGAAAAAGTGTTTGAAGAGAAGAAACTTCCTTCTAAAATTCAAGAGTTTGCTATCTCTGGGAGAATAAACATTTTAGACTTATTAGTCAAAACAAAACTAACTTCTTCTAAGTCGGAAGCCAAAAGATTAGTTGTTCAAAAAGGAGTAAGGATTAATGAAAAGATTTGGGATGATTGGAAAACAGAAGTAGACATAAAGAAGGGAATGGTAATAAACGTAGGTAAAAGAAAATTCGCAAAGATAAAGTAATAAATCAAGAAAAAGAAAAAACCCCTTTTAAGGGGGCTTTTCTTTTGCTGATTAGTTTTATTCTGCTGAAGGAGTTTCCTCTGTAGGAGTTTCCTCTGAAGGAGTTTCCTCTGAAGGAGTTTCTTCCTCTGAAGGAGTTTCCTCTGAAGGAGTTTCTTCCTCTGAAGGAGTTTCCTCTTCCTGATTTGTAGTTTCAGTTTCTTCTGAAGGAGTTTCCTCTGTAGGAGTTTCCTCTTCGTCTTCACTAACGAAAGGATTTATAGTTTGATCTTTAATCATATTTATTTTTTGCTTTCTTTAACTGCGTTACTCCGCCTCAAGCGGAGTTACTGAATATCGACCTTTTCCGAATAGACGGTTATTAATCAATGTCTACCCGATTTGGTTCTATTCCTATTATATTCATATTTTGGTTCTTGTCAACCCTTTAGATCTCTTCTACCTTAAATTCCTTCTTTTTCTGGTTCCAGCCCCATATCTCTATATCAACGGCAATCTTATGAGGAATCTTGTTCTCTACCATAAATACCTTTATTTTCTTTCTTCTAGCTGAAATATTAGGAGAAGTAGTTAGCTGTAAAAATTTGATTTCAGTAGTTTTCTTTTTCCAACAGACTAAATCAAACACTCCGAAGATGTCATTTTGCTTAAATTTAACTTTAGCTGGGTACCAATAGACAAAACCTTGATTTTCTAGTATTTCTACAGCTTTTTTTCTAATTACTGATTCTTTAGGCATATTTTATATTAGTTTTATAAAAGTTTAATATTAGAATAAATTTCTTGGACAGAGTCATTTTCATCTAACTCCTCAAAAAGCTTTTGATTGCTCTCTTCTTCTTTTTCTCCAGTAGAAATTTCTTCTTTTGCTATCCATCCTAAAAAAGCAGAGCTTATTGGGAGATTTTCTTTTTCTAGGTTATTTTTAACTTCTTCTAAATTTTCTGGTTTTGTGTTTATCTCTAAGAGGTCCTCTTTCCAAAAGACGTCTTCGGCGCCAGCTTCAATAGTTTTCATTTCTATTTCTTCTTTCTCTTCAGAAAGAGCAGAAGAGTCTATTTCTAAAATTCCCTTCCTTTCAAACATCCATTTTATAGCTCCTTCGGCTACTAATTTGCCATTATTTTTAGCAAGAATTTGTTTTATATCTCCCAATGTCCTGTTCTTGTTGTCAGTTATTCCTTCTATAATAATAGCTATTCCTCCAGGCCCATACGCTTCGAAAACTACTTCTTCTAATATTTCTCCCTCTGTATCTCCAGAACCCTTTTTTACAGCCCTCTCTATGTTGTCTGAAGGCATGTTAGCTTTTTTTGCTTGCTCTATAGCTAATTTTAATTTTGAATTTGTTTCGACACTTGGTCCCTTCTCTTTTACGGCCATTGAAATAAGACGTGAAACCTTAGAGAAGATTTTACTTCTCTTTGCATCAGTCGCAGCTTTCTTATGTTTAATTGTTGAAAAATGAGAATGGCCTGACATCTATTTTATTTTAACATTCTTTTTGATTAATAATATTAATGTGGCAGATATTAATGATATTAAGGTGGCTACAAAAATATAATTATAATGATCCTTAGCTTCAATTGTTGTTAGTTTTATTTCTTTACCTTTTTCAATTTGAATTTCCTCTATTTCTTCATTGTATACATTCTTCTCACCAGGAGTTAATTCTGTGTTCCATATCCATGAATTCTTAATAAAACTTAGTGAGTTTTTGTTTTCTGCGTTTTTATAATTAACAGAATCTACAATTTCTTTTAAAGGATTTAAAAGATGTAATCCGTCTCCGCTATTATTTAAGGTTATCTTTGTGTTTGTTCTATAAAGCACAAGATATTCTTTTGTATTGATAGTTTTTTCCTCAGGAAAAGTAAATATTTTTGTTGTTCCTTCAGTGTCAGTGATTTGCCACCCAGAAAGATTAACTTCAAAATCATTTTTATTAAATATTTCAATCCATTCATTTTCTGCGTCTGGTCCTTCAGGAGACGGGAGTAGTTCGTTGAATATAATATTCTTTGGATATTCTTGAGGTATTTCTTTAATAGGGAGTTTTTCTTGGCATTCTGTTCCAACGAAAGCTATTCCTTGGTTTTTTATATCTTTAACTCTTAATTCGCTAATGCCATTAATCCTAGATAGTTCATTTAAAGAAGCAAAAGGTCTCAAAGAAATTAATTCTATTGCTCTAGTTTCTCCCAAATGAACAATCTTTATTAAGTTTTCAAGTGGAGCAGTATTAATATCTACTTTTTCTCCTTCAGCGGCAAAGTTGATAGCAGGAATCATTGCCCAAGCTAAAAGAAGACAGAGAGCCGTTGCTCTTGACAAAATATACATATTGTATTACAATAGTTGATTAGCTTTAAAACTGGGGGCTTGGAGCTTTTTTAGACGGATAGATTGGTTTCGGCTGAACTACTCCTCGAAAAAGTTTTAAACTTTGTGTTCCTAATACCTGAGTGCCCCCAGTTTTGAAGCTAATTTTTATTACTCTCCCGTAACTCTTTCAACTTCTTCTACGGTGGTTAATTTCTCTAATACTTTAATAAAACCATCTTGTTTCATGGTAATCATCCCCTTTTCAATGGCCTTCTCTTTTAGGTCTGCGATAGAGGGGGTTTTTAATATAAATCTTTCCATTTCTTCGTCCACTAAAATAGTTTCATAAACCCCTATCCTTCCTTTGAATCCAGTGGAATTACAGGCCTTACATCCTTTAGAGACAGCAATTTTGCTTTTTTCTGAAAGTTTGTATTTTTCAATAAATACTTTTGGTAATTCTTTTTTTATTTTGCCCAGCTCTTCTTTTGAAATAGTTCTTAAAGAAAGACATTTTTTACATACTTTTCTGACTAGTCTCTGAGCTACAGCCATATTAACTGCTGGTCCTATATTTTTTATATCTCCTTCCAGACTAGTTATTCTAGAAATTGTTCCTGCCGCATCATTAGTATGTAGGGTAGAAAAGACAAGGTGACCAGTTAAAGCTGCCTGTATGGCTATTTTACTTGTTTTTGGATTTCTTATTTCTCCGACAAGGATAACATCAGGATCTTGTCTCATAATAGATTGAAGGCCAGAAGCAAAATCATATCCCTTTTCAGGATTTACTTGTGTTTGAGAAATTCCTTTTAAATGATATTCAATAGGATCTTCGATTGTTATTATTTTTATTTCAGAACTTTGTATTTCTTTTAGAAAAGCATAAAGAGTAGTAGTCTTTCCGGAACCGGTGGGACCTGTAATAATAATCATCCCATTAGGTTTTTTAATTTCTTTCTTAAACATTTTTAATAGATCTTCTCTCAAACCTAAATCTCCTAAATTTATTAAAGATTTAGGGTTTAGTATTCTAATTACAACAGCCTCTCCATGTTCTGCTGGTAGAGTAGAAATTCTTAATTCTATAGGAAGGACATTTTTTTCCTTCTCCATAAAAACACTAAATCGGCCATCTTGAGGCCGATCATTTATATTTAATTTGATACTCGCTAAAAGTTTTATTCTAGAGAGTATTTCTTTGTAATCTTTTTTATCTATATCTATGACGTCTTGTAATATTCCATCTGTTCTAATTCTTATTTTGGAAGTTTCCTTCATTGGCTCTATATGAATATCAGAAGCGCCTATCTGTATAGCTCCTCCAAATATTGTTTCGATTAAATCACTAGTAGTTTCAGAAATAGATTTTTTTATTTCTTCCTGTAGAATAGAAACACTCTTTATCTTTTCAACTAAAGAAATCTTCTCTGGCGAAAAAAATATTCCTTTGCCTGTTTGTTTTGAATTCTCTGGCATAAAGAGGTAAAATCAAATTACTTAGTTTAAATTAATTCAAATTAGCTTAAATTAGCTCAAAAGTCAACATGGAAAAGCAAGAAATCTTCATAATTAAAAATACAAATCAGACTAAAAAGGCAGGAGAATTATTAGCAAAAGAGATTGTTTTAAGTAGTCCTGGAAGTAAATCTGTGGTTGTTACTCTTAACGGATACTTAGGAGGCGGGAAAACTACTTTTTTGCAAGGATTTGCTAAGGGACTAGGAATTAAAGAAAAAATATTAAGTCCAACTTTTGTTATTCTTAAAAGATTTAAGTTGCCAAAAAACAAAAAATATAATAATTTTTATCATATAGATTGTTACAGAATACGGGGCCCAAAAGAAATGTTCTTGTTGGGGGTTAAAGATATTTTAAAAGATCCTAAAAACATAATTGCTATAGAATGGGCAGAAAGGATAAAAAGTATCTTACCAAAAAAATCGATAACTTTACAGTTCGATGTTTTAGAAAAAGACAAACGAAAAATTACTTTAAAATATAATGTCTAAAGAAAAAAAATATTTAATTGTTATAGATTCAAATTCTCTTATTCATAGAGCGTTTCATGCATTGCCACCATTGAAAAGAAAAGATGGAGAAATAGTTAATGCTGTTTATGGTTTTTTATTAATTTTTCTAAAGGCGATTAAAGATTTTAAACCAAGCTATATTATTGCGACTTTTGATTTACCAAAGCCAACCTTTAGACATAAAAAATATAAAGAGTACAAAGGGAAAAGAGTTAAAGCTCCAGATGAACTTTATTCTCAGATACCGATGGTAAAAGAATTTTTAGAACAATTTAAAGTTTTAATTTTGGAAAAAGAAGGATTTGAAGCAGATGATATTATTGGAACGGTTTCAAGAATTGCTCCCAAAAAAGATCCTAAAATAGAAACAATAATTCTTAGTGGAGATTTAGATACTCTACAATTGGTAAATAATAAAACAAAAGTTTTTGCTTTAAGACATGGGGTGAAGGACACAATTCTTTATAACGAAAAATTAGTAAAAGAAAGATATAGAGGGTTAAGGCCAGAGCAATTAATAGACTATAGGGGGTTAAGGGGTGATCCTTCTGACAACATACCAGGAGTTGCTGGGATCGGAGAAAAAACAGCTATTAATCTATTGGTAGAATTTAAAACCTTAGAAAATCTTTATAAAAACATTAGCAAAACAAAAAAGATTTCAGACAGAATAAAACAATTGTTATTGGATAATAAAAAAATAGCATTTTTATCCAAAGAATTAGCTGAAATTAACATAAAAACTCCAATAAATATTGATATTAAAGATTGTGAATGGGGGGTTTATGATAAAAATAAGATTATGGAAATGTTGGATAAATATGAATTTTTTACCCTAAAGAAAAGGTTTATGGAAATGATTGGAGAGGAAAATAAGTCAATTGGGGAGAATTTAAAATTATGGTAAACTTCTATAATGAACATTTTAATAGTTTATTATTTTAAAAATAAATAGAATAAATATGGCAAGCAAAATATTAATAATAGAAGACGACAAATTTATTAGGGAATCAATGTCTCAAAAATTAATTGAAGAAAAATATGAAGTATTCGCCTCTATTGATGGAGAGGAAGGGATTAAAAAAATAAAAGAAGTAGCTCCAGACATGGTCTTGTTAGACATCACTCTACCAGGGATGGATGGATTCGAAGTTTTAACAAAAATAAAAGAAGATACTTCTATCTCTTCTATCCCTGTTATTATTCTTTCTAATTTAGGACAGAAAGAAGACATAGAAAGAGGGTTAAAGTTAGGGGCTACAGATTATTTAATAAAGGCACATTTTACGCCAGGAGAAATAATAGAAAAAATAAAATTAATTCTTAAATAATGCCAGAGCTACCAGAAGTAGAAACAATAGTTAGAGAATTAAAAAAGGAGGTCCTAAATAGGACCTTTCTTGATGTATGGACTGATAACGAAAATATGATTAAAAAACCGAAGGAGTTTAATCTTTTTAAAAAACAAATAAAAGGAAAAACAATAAAACAAGTAGAAAGAAGAGCTAAAAATATTCTTTTCTATTTGTCTTCAAATAAAATATTATTAGTTCATCAGAAAATGACTGGCCACTTTTTGATTGGTAAATGGAAAAAAGAAAAAAATAGATGGGTTTCCATTATAAAGGGACCAATTGCAGAAGATCCCATGAATAGCTTTTTACATTTAATTTTCTGGTTAGACAACGGAAAAATGTTAGCTTTAACTGATCTTAGAAAATTTGCTAAAGCAGAACTGTGGGATGAAAAAGAATTTAAAGAATCAGATTATTTGAAATCTTTAGGACCAGAACCCTTAGACAAAAGTTTTGATTATAATAAATTTAAAGAAGTTATAGAAAGAAAAAAAGGGAAGATAAAACAAGTCCTTTTAGATCAAACAGTAATAGCTGGTATAGGGAATATATATTCAGATGAAATACTTTTTGTTGCAAAGGTAATGCCGACAAGAAGCGTTCAAGATTTATTAGAAAAAGAAAAGAAGAATATTTACTTAGGAATTAAGAAAATTCTTCCATTAGCAGTAAAACTCCAGGGAGAATCTTTTTCAGACTTTAGAAGAATTAATGGAGAAAAAGGATTTTACGATAAGGCTAGAAAGGTTTATCGTAAAGAAGGAGAAGAGTGTCCTGTGTGTGGAGAAAAAATACAAAGAATGAAGGTGGGTGGAAGGTCTGCTCATTTTTGTCCAAAATGTCAAAGATAGATTATGATTTTTTTACTTTACGGACCAGACAATTATAGCTCTAGGGAAAAAGTGAGAGAAATGATAGAGCATCATAAAGAGATCCACAAAAGTGGTTTAGATTTTAAGTATCTTGATGGTAAAGACTTAGATTTTAGTACTTTGCTTAATGAAGATCAGCAGAGCTCTATTTTTAACGAGAAGAAACTTATTGTTGTGACTAATGTCGTTTCTAATAAAGAGTTCAAAGAAAAGTTCCTAAAAAGCTATAAAAAATTAATTGATAGTCCCAATATAATAGTTTTTTTGGAAGAAGAGAAAATAGCGGCCAACGACTCAATTTTAAATCTTTTAAAGAAACATATTAAGTGTCAGGAATTCCCAATTTTATCTCTAGAAAAAATGAAAAGATGGGTTAAAAATGAACTTAGTAAAGTTAAAGGAGATATTTCTCCGAATGCTCTAGATAAACTTTTAGAATACTGTGAAGGTAATTTATGGAGCTTGAGTAATGAAGTCAAAAAGTTAGCTGCCTTTAAGATTAAAGAGACAATAGAAGTAGAGGATGTTGAATTATTAGTCAAACCAAAAATAGAAACAGATATTTTTAAAACTATAGATGCCATAGCTTCTAAGGATAAGAAAGCAGCCTTAACATTGCTTCATAAACACTTAGATAAGGGAGATGCTCCTCTGTATCTTTTATCTATGATTAACTTTCAGTTTAGAAATCTTTTATTAGTAAAGGATTTAATGGAAAAAGGAAAGTCTTATTATGATATTCCTAAATTAACCAAGCTTCACCCATTTGTTGTAAAAAAAAGTTATCAATCAGCTCAAAAGTTTCAATATCAAGAATTAAAAAAAATCTACCAAAAGATTTTTCAGGTAGACTTGTCTATTAAAACGGGTAAATTAAAACCAGAGATAGCTCTAGATATTCTTATTGCTGAGATTTAGTTTTTTTGATAGCTCTAGAAATTCTGGATTTCTTTCTATCTACTGTCCCCTTTTTTATAATTCCCACCTTAGAGGTTTTATCTAAAGCCTTATAAACATTAGGAAGTAACTTTTTAGCTTCATCTATCTTCTTTTTAGAAATTAAATTATTAATCTCTTTTAAGAGATCTTTTAAGCTATCCTTTCTTTTAATATTTCTTTTCTTTCTTTTTAAGCTCTGTCTAAGAGCTTTTTTTGCTGAGCTTGTTATTGGCATATCTTAATATATAGCTTATTTTAATCTTTTTATCAAGTCCCTGATTTCAGTCGCCCTTTCAAAATCTAAATTTGTAGCAGCTTTTTTCATCTCCCTTTCCAAGAGTTTTCTATCATGTATCTCGGAAAACTCAGAAGACACCTCTTCCTTCTTGGCAAAAGACCACTCTCTTATTGATTTTATTATGGCTTTTGGAATTATTTTATGATCTTTATTGTATTTTCTTTGGATAACCCTTCTTCTCTTTATCTCTTTTATGGCTGATTTCATAGAATTGGTAATGTTGTCAGCATAAAGAATCACATGCCCTTCTATGTGTCTAGAAGCTCTCCCCATTGTTTGTATTAAAGTAGTCTTAGACCTTAAAAATCCTTCTTTATCAGCGTCTAGAATAGCCACAAGAGCTACCTCTGGTAAGTCTAGCCCTTCTCTTAAAAGATTTATTCCTACTAAGACATCGTATTTCCCCTCTCTTAGTCCTTGAAGGATAATTGGTCTTTCCATAGTTTTTACTTCCGAATGTAGCCACTTAGTTTTTATTCCATTCTCTATAAGATAGTCTGATAAGGCTTCAGCTAGTCTTTTAGTTAAAGTTATCGCTAAGATTCTTTCTTTTTTCTTAACTCGTTCTTTAATTTCTTTTATTAAATCTTCTACTTGGTTTTTTGTAGGTCTTATTTCAATAGATGGTTCTATTAACCCGGTAGGTCTTATTATTTGTTCTGCAATATTATTTTTACCTGATTTTTCTATTTCATATTCGTTGGGAGTAGCAGAAACATATATTGTTTGTGGCGTTCTTTCTTCAAACTCTTTAAAGGTTAAAGGCCTGTTGTCTATGGCTGAAGGAAGCCTAAACCCATATTCTATTAAGCTTTGTTTTCTAGCTCTGTCTTGATTAGCCATAGCTCTTATTTGAGAAAGAGTTATGTGGGATTCATCTACGAAAACTAGGAAATCTTTTGAAAGATATTCTAATAAGGTAGAAGGAGCTTGTCCTGGTTTTCTAAATTCCATGTGTCTAGAGTAATTTTCTATTCCGTGGCAATATCCTGTTTCTTTCATCATCTCCAAATCATAATTGGTCTTTCTTTCTAATCTTTGAAATTCTACTAGTTTATTGTCTTTCTTTAGTTTTTTTAATTGAGCTTGGAGTTCTGTTCTTATATTTTCAATAGAAATGTCTAGCTTCTCTTCTGGAGCTACCCAGAAATGAGCAGGGTAAATATTATATTTTTCTTTCCATGGTTTATATTTTGGATTTAAACTATTTTCAGAAGTTGAAATAGAAGATATTTTATCTCCAGAAAATTCAACTTTTACTATTTCTTTCCCTGTGACTAAAAAGATATCAATAATACTTCCTCTTACTCTGTATGTGCCTGGTTTAAACTCTATGTCATTTCTTTGATACTGAAGAGAAGTCAGCCTTTTTAAAAATTCATTTCTTTTTATTTTTTGATTAGGGCGTATAACAAATGAAACTTTTTGATAGTCTTTTTGAGAACCAATATTATAGATACAGGAAACAGAGGCAACGACAATAACATCCTTTCTGTTTAACAAGTCTTGGGTAGTAGCGTGTCTTAATCTATCTATTTCTTCGTTTATTTTGGCATCTTTCTCAATATAGGTATCTGTTTGTGGGATATAAGCTTCTGGCTGGTAGTAATCATAATATGAAACAAAGTAATGAACTCCGGCTTCAGGAAAGAATTCTTTAAATTCTTGATATAGCTGGGCAGCTAGAGTTTTATTATGAGAGATTATCAAGACTGGTTTTTTGGTTTTTTCTATAACCTTTGCCATTGTAAAGGTTTTTCCTGATCCAGTAACACCTAAAAGCACCTGATTTTTAACTCCAGATTTAATATTTTTAGACAGCTTTTCTATAGCTCGTGGCTGATCTCCGGTTGGCTTATAGGAGGCTTTCAACTTAAACATATAATTATTTTGCCTTAAAATTGTTGTTTTTTCAAGTTAGAATATTTTACTCTTTTTTTTTGTTTAAAAATATCTTAATATATAAAAAGAATGAAAGAATTAATTAAAAAATTTATCCCATCTTTTTTATTGAATTGGTATCATTGGTTTTTAGCTTTAGTAGGAGCTCTTTTGTATAGTTTTCCGTCTAACAAGATAAAAGTGATAGGGGTTACTGGTACCAATGGAAAAACTACCACCGTTAGTTTGATCACAGATGTTTTAGAAGAGGCTGGCTTTAAGGTAGCTTCTTTGTCTTCTGTTAGGTTTAAAATAGGAGATAAAGAAAAAGAAAATACTTTAAAAATGACTATGCCTGGTAGATTCAAAATACAAAAGTTTTTAAAAGATGGAGTAAACGCAGGATGTAAGTGTGCAGTTTTAGAAGTTTCCTCTGAAGGAATAAAACAATATAGACATAAATTTATTAATTTTGAAGTAGCTGTTATTACAAATTTAAGTCCAGAACATATTGAATCTCATGGTGGGTTCGAAAACTATAAGAAAGCTAAAGGAAAATTATTTGCTTCTACAACAAAAGTTCATATTGTTAATATAGACGACAAAAATTCAGAATATTTCTTAAATTTTAATGCTGATAAAAAATATACATATGGATGGGAAAAAGGAGATTTTAATACTAAAAATACCAACTTTAAACTTCCTCTAGTTGGAAGGTTTAATATTTATAATGCTTTAGCTTCAATATGTGTAGGTGTTTCTCAAGGGATAAGTTTAGATATTTGCCAGAAAGCTTTAGAAAAAGCTAAAAGTATTCCAGGAAGAATGGAAGAAGTTATCTCTACCCCATTTAAAGTTGTTGTTGATTATGCCGTAACTCCAGATGCCCTAGAACAACTTTATAAAACTATTAAAGAAACTTATTCTCCTTCTAGAATAATTTCCGTATTTGGATCTTGCGGAGGTGGAAGAGATAAATGGAGAAGACCTATACTGGGCGAAATAGCTTCTAGATATTGCCAACAGATAATAATTACTAATGAGGACCCATACGATGAGGATCCAATGGAAATAATAAATCAAATTGCAGAAGCTACAAAAGGTAAAGTTATAAAAATATTAGACAGAAGAGAGGCTATACAAAAAGCTTTGCAAGTAGCTAAACAAGGAGACATAGTTCTTGTTACGGGCAAAGGGTGTGAACCTTGGATTATGGAAGCTAAAGGAAGAAAAATACCTTGGGATGATAGGCAAATAGTTAGAGAAGAATATAAAAAATTATAAAAAATATAAATATAAGACCATAAAAAGAAAACTGTTTAAAAGCAATCTCCTTTTTTATGAATTATAAAGGGCTATAGACAAAGACCAATTTTTCCACTATAATCAGAAGACATCGTTAGAATAAGAATAAAAATGAAAAATAAAATGTCTAAATCAATTAAAAAACATATACGCACGGAAAAAGCTCGTATTCGCCGAGAAGCCTTTAGTGTTAAAGAAGAAAAAGATAAAATAAATAAACTATACCAGAGCTTAACAAAAAAAGATGATAATAAAGTTGCTGGAAGCACAAAAAATAAAGATTAAAGATGATCTTTCTTTAGTTATCCCTTTTTTCTCCGATGGAGATATTAAGATTGAAAATCCTCAAATATCCACAGAGGTAAAGAAATTCTCTAAATATATTAAAAATATCCA
>Ga0075122_10001642_pt1 | contig 15522 bp, 13 predicted proteins | sample AntAceMetag02UKB_FD_69790 | JGI IMG/M metagenome (GOLD analysis project Ga0075122, IMG submission 69790) | Saline lake microbial communities from Ace Lake, Antarctica - Antarctic Ace Lake Metagenome 02UKB | ecosystem: Environmental > Aquatic > Non-marine Saline and Alkaline > Saline | place... | reverse complement strand
ACACGTTCGTACTCCTTTCGTTCCAGAAAACGAAGTAGTTTCAGCTGAATAAGGGGGGATAAATCCCCTATTTCGTCCAGGAAAAGGGTTCCACCATCTGCGGATTGGATTCTCCCTATACGATCTTTGATCGCCCCGGTAAACGATCCCTTCACATGTCCAAAAAGTTCACTTTCTAAAATGTTCTCAGGGAATACCGAGCAATTAATTCGCACCAGGGGACCCCTGAACCGAAAACTGCTGTGGTGAAGGGCCTCTACAACCAGTTCTTTCCCGGTACCGCTTTCACCGGTAATCAAGACAGTGGTATCCACATCGGCCAATTGCTCAACAAGAAGGTGAATAGCTTGAATTTTTTTATTTTTCCCAACCATATTCTTAAAAGAGTACCGTTCCTGCAGCTTATCCTCCAGTCTCTTGATATGGGTCACGTCCCTGATGACCAGCAGGGCCCCTTCAACACGATTTTCTGTTCCGAACAGGAGAGCACTGTTAAGCACGAGGTTTTTCTGCTGCTCTTCTTTCCAATCGCATTTTATATGATACTCCTTGACTGGTTTTTGGGATTTCATAGAATGACTTAGAATTTTATAGCATTCCCCCAGGCAGGACTGGGATGACTCTATCAAGGGTTGGTTGGGTTTCAAATTCCGGATAAAAGGACAAATCTGGGCCAGCGTCCCATTTTGCTGAATGACCCGGAGTTCTCGATCCACGGCAATAATGCCTTCCGGAATGCTTTTGAAAACCGTATCGAGTTTGTTTTTTGACAAGAGGAGATCCCTGTTGGCTGCCTGGATCTCCTCTTTTGATTTTTTCAGCTTCAACTGAGTTTGAACCCGGACGAGGAGTTCGACCGGATTGAATGGCTTTGGAACATAATCCGCTGCACCGGATTGAAATCCCTTTACAATACTTTCAGAGTCAGTTTTGGCTGTCAGGAAGATGACAGGGATCTCCCGGGTCTCCACATTTTTCTTCAGGATTTCGCATAGTTCATACCCGTCCATTTCCGGCATCATAATATCAAGTAAAATCAAGTCCGGGCGTTTTTTCTCTAGGAACAAAAGTGCCTCAGCACTGCTGGTGACTGCTGCCGTGTTAAAATCCATCTCCAGAAGATTTCCCAATAGTTGCAGGTTCTGGGTACTGTCGTCGACCAGAAGTATGACAGGCCGTTGATTGTCGAGCATCAGGTTTCTCGTTAGGTTGCTAGGTTTTTAATTTTTTCGATCAGCTCAGGAAAACGGGATAGGGAACGTTTCAAATTGTCGATATCATATCTGGCAACGTCTTGTGATAATTGGCTACAGTATAGGGTCAACATCTCTATATTATACTCCTCTGTTAACTGCTCCAAATTTGCAACAAATTCTTTAATATCTTTCATAAAATAAAAACCTTCGAGATCCTTCCAGGAAGCAAGAAAATTCGTTTGCAGCACATTGATCAAATCCGGCAACTTTTCCAGTAACGCCGGATCGCAGATATGAGTGGCAGACATATCTTTCGTCTCAACAACGATTTGAGGGGTTTCCAGCCGAGTCGTTTCACCGAATGAATGCTTCAAAAATCGGGTGAGTTCAGATACCAATTCGATTATTCCAATCGGCTTTCTTAAATATCCATCACAGATCGAGCGGATCTCTGATTCTTCATCTTCTGAAACCGATGCCGTCATTGCAATGATGGGGATCCCCATTGTTTGATGGTCCGCTCTGATAGATTTGACCACCTGCCATCCATCCAGCACCGGCATTTTTAAATCCATGAGAACAAGATTCGGAATGTGCTTTCCAGCCAGATCGACTGTTTCGTTCCCGTTTTTCGCCTCTAAAAAATTAAACCCATAATTCGTCAGATAGGCGACGATCAACTGCCGATCGGCGGATCCATTATCCGCAATCAGTAACGTCGCAGGGGCAAACCGGATATCATCCGGATCAAGATCCCCCTTTTCTTCTTTAATATCTCGACGGTCCAGGAGCTCATTGATGAGACTGAGCATGCTTTCACCACTGGAGAGGATCAAGGACAAATAGTATTGGTAATCTGCTTCCTTTATTTTTTCTTTCAGAAGCCAGGTAAACCCCATAATTGCGTTCATTGGGGACCTAATTTCATGTCTTATATTTGCCAGAAATGCACTTTTTGCTTTGCTGGCCGCTTCTATTTGATCTCTGGCTTCTGACAGCAGTTTCTCGAAATGGTATTGCTCAGTGATATCACGCGCAACACCATAAACAAGGCCGGTTTCGACATCTTTACTGGCAGACCATTCAAGCGTTCGATAACTGCCATCTTTATGACGATAACGATTTTCAAAATATTGGATGTTTTTGCAAGGATCTTTGCATTCAATATCCAGGTATGATTCAAGGCTATCTTCCGGGGGCAGAAAATCCGAAAGTGATTTGCCGATCATTTCATTGGACGCATAACCCAGAGTGTTCTCCCAGCCGGAGCTAACCCTTAATATGATTGAATCGGTTCCGATCACCATAATCAAGCCCAGTGGTATGGAAAAGATATAATGTTGCTCGGATTGTAACCTTTTTCGTTCCTCAATCTCGATTTTTAGTTGTTGATTAAGTGCTGTCAATTTCTCCACCATCTTTATTTTTCGGTCTCAATTTCCTGTAAGATCAAAAAAATACTTCCCCCGAAAAACCAAGGTTGGAGCGGTTTAACGAAGGATATTATCCAAAAAAGCCATCTGTCCTTCTCAAGCTGCTGATCTATAGTAGTATTTAAGCATTTCATGAAACTGTCGCTCCTAAAAATAATATTTAGACATTACAGGAATCAGATCGGCTTGTGGTCTGATGAATTCATACTTTAGGATTTTTAATCGCTTAGCATGAACTGAGAAAATTCCAATATACGCTGAACCATTACACTCGGAACTTCTGAAATCGTCATCTGGCCTGGTCAAACAGAGTCATATTCAAGAGGTGAATCAGACTGTCTATTCCAAAAGGCCTGGACAACAGAAAGTTGGTGGGATGGTCCAGACGGAGTTTTTTGACACTCTTATTGAGATCACTCAGGTTGAGTTTTAACGGCAGAAGCAAGATCGGAATATCCAGTGCATTTTTTCTGATCTTTTGCAATAAGCCGACTCCGGTAAATGTTGATTTATCGCTTGTTATCAAGCAGGTCCCAAAATCCCCGGTTGATATCCAGTCAAATGATTCTTTGACATCCTGACTCAGAGTAATGGCTTCAAATCCCAGATCGTTCAGTGTTTCGTTGAGTTCTTTTGCGTATTCCGGGTTGTCATGGAAAACCAACAAGCGGTTTTTTTTGACAGCAGAAAACTTTTTTACTTTCAAAAAGAACCCCGCCTTAATGTCCCGGTCCCGGACATGATTTAGAAACCAACTCAGTTTGGCTGCAATACGATCTTGAAGCTTGATGATATCCCTGTCTGATTTATATTCGGTCAACATCTCTCTAAACAGTCCCACGAATTCCTTATGGGCATCCATGTGTTCTGAAAGAAGAGGGTAGTTCATTTTTTGCATGAAGGCTTCTTCAGTCTTAAAATGCTCGACTGAATAGCTCTGTAAAACCTTCAACATCTTCTTGATCTCATCATTTGATTTGCTGGAATCGATCTTCAACACATAATCGGCAAAACGTTGAATCATAAATTTATGCTGCTGATCAATTTTCTCGACAAAACAGGTCATGGTATCCAACCACTGGGGTAAGAAAATCCGTTTTTTCAAGCAGTGAGACACTTTGGTCCGCAGCATGTGATTGAGGCTGCTGACATTGAAATTTGTTTTTTTTCTGAGTTCTTCAAAACTGATATTGAAAGGAAAAACAATGTAGGCAGTCGCATCCAGATTGATCCGATGCAGGATTTTTAACAGGAACATGATGTGATCTTTTTGAATTCCGTTGTCTGAAAGCGTAGTCAGCAGCAGGATATCCATTAACAAGGTTTTTGCCTCTGGGGTTTCCGGCAAGGGAATATTCTGATTCTGATCTTCCGTATGGATGAGATCGTCTGAATCCAGGCCCAATGAAAGCATCAGTTCTCTGAATATTTGTTTGATTTCGCCAGTTAACTCCATTTCTGCCTTGGCCAAGGAAAGAGCCAAGGTGACGATATTTTTGAGATCTTCCTGTATCGAATCCATTTTTGCTCGAGTGTTTGTGAGTGAATTTATCCTATTTCCTGAATGTCTGCTTTCGGATTATGAAATCCAATCTAGCAGAACTCTCAAGAATCAACAAATCAGAAAGAGTTATCCGCAAGAGAACGCCAAAGACCCGCTGATAATTGTTAAACTATTTGATCTATGCTCATCAGCGACATGGCATCTAACTGAAAATGATCCAGTTGAGAAGATTGGAGGAGGATGAATTTGGCTACATCGTGCGACACGAAGTCGTTTAGTTGAACTGCTATACATGTTTTTTATCTAGGACATGATATAGCCTGGTATTCAGCTACTTGAGCTTACTGACACATGCGTGTAAAGTAATTTCTGGGTGTGAAGCTGTCGGGACAATGGACTTTCTCTCTGCTAATACCATGCGGAAGAAAGGCTAGGCTTGAATGGTAAGGTCAACGTAAGTGAATTACCGTGAAATCGTCGTTACGAATGAGCAGCCAAAGGTATTGATAGGCGTAACCAAAAGGTACGTGGGCAAGATAGTATACGGATGTATTATGCTACGCGGATGTTGTCCCACCGGCGAATAGGTAAGACCTAACCCATTCTGTTCACTAGATGGAACGTGGTAAGCCCGTATTCCTCCTCCTTCACGGAGGTAGGCAATTCGTAAGATAGCTTAGATGAAGTACGGGTAACGGTTGCAGATTTAACAGACATCTGATAATGAACACGTTATAAAATACGTATGATCTTGGAAAACCACTAATGTCATCTCCTGTTACTAGCTGTGAGAGAGCTCTATTTTTAAAAATCAGTCATTATCCTGCGACGGGCTCAGGAATTGGCTTTCCTCTCATCCGTTGAACAGGCTCAAAGATAAAATCAGGGCGTTCTGCTATATTGGGATACAACCAAACTTATGGGACACCCGAGGTATTACTATTAAAATGACGATTTTGAATATTTAATGGTATATTTTTTCGCTGATAATATTCATTTGTTTTGTAAAAATATATTAAACTATATATTCGTAATGCTTTACGCTTATAATACTGGAATACATGAAAGTAATCACACTGGTAAATCAAAAGGGCGGGTGTGGAAAAAGCACCGTTGTCATCAATTTAGCCTTGAGCTTAGCTTTAGCGGGAAGTCGTGTTATTTTACTGGATACTGATCCACAACGAAGTAGTTTTGATACAATTAAAGTCCGAAAACGTCCGCTGATTCATGCCATAGCGACATATAAAAACTTGTACCAAATCCTTGAAAAATGCAAATCTCGATATGAATACGTTATCATTGATACCCCCCCGCACATTGCAGAGGTTGTTTCGACAGCTATCTTATGCTCAGATATTGCTATTATCCCTGTTCAAGACTCCCCGCTTGACATAAGAAGCACCAAGACCACTGTTGATCTGATCCGCAAAGCAAAAGGGCTTAACCCAGAACTTATGGTGTATTTCCTGTTAAGTCGAATTCAACCTAGAACTGTTTTGGCCAAAGAATTGTCAGAGGTACTGCAGCAACGATACAATATCAATGTTTTAAAATCATATATTTCAAACCGAGTGGCGTATAAACACTCATTGATTTATGGTAAAACAGTTTCAGAGATATCAAACAAAGACCCTGCAACCCGTGAAATTGCCTTCTTAGTAAATGAAATTAAAGGCCTTTTACATGAAGTTAGTGAATAGGTGAATTTAGAAATGGTTTGGTTTTTTTAGTAGATATCCAAAAAATATCTCTTGTAACATATGTGGCGTGTTAATGCCTAACATTGAAAAACAGAGTGGAATTCCAAACCTAATCCCCAAAATTCTAAAAAAAAGAACACAGTTTCAGCATTTAGGATTAAATACAGTCGTATTTTAACACTTAGTTAATGCAAAAGCATGTAGGTCAAAAATGTCAATAATAACAATCAAAAATACGTAATTTTAAAAAAGGAGATCCGATGCATGACAAACCATCTCTATTTGATATTGAAGCTTTTAACAAAGCTCGAACTCTGGAAGCAGAGGCAGAACTTGCTCAGATAGAGGAAGAATCACAAGCGTTTGACCATGCAGACGATAATGTGCTGGAGGCTAAATTTCAAAAAGTAATTAATGCTCAAAAAAGCGACATCGACAGAATAAGTATAGAACTAGAAAAATCGATGGAAATGCAAAAAATATATAGGGTATTGTTAAAAAAACAACAGAAAGAAATTAACTCACTAAAACAAGAGTTAGGGCACCAACCTGAGAAAAGAATTACTCATGAGAATTCTTTGATAATTGACTCCAATAGTGATTACAACTATAAATTGATATTGCGTAGTATTGTGGAATTAATAGACAAAAAGGAGTTTTCATTTAATGATGTCGTCAGATTATTTAACGCAGAAGGTTTTCCACCTCCATCTCCTTACTCCAGATGGGACATTAAAGTGATTGAACAACTTTATAAGAAAGTAAAAAAATAAGTGTCGATAAAACAAAAACCCAGATATGGAAGCTATTGGGGGTAAAATGGTGGAAATCCTCTATATGTTATTATTATTGGGTTTCCGGGGATGGTGGTTGGTGTGTAGCCCATTCTGGAAAAAATACCAAAAGAAGTTGTATGTTGTTAACTTTATGGAATGTTAATATAATTTTGATGTTATGGGCTAATTGTTTTTTTTGAAGCCTTATTAAATTATGTGAAAATTCCCCAAGAAGTTATCGGTTATGAAATTCTTGCAAGATGGAGCAGACTCGCTTCTATATTGCAATTTTATGCCATTTTTTAATGTTGTCTTTCACTTCTCATTTATACTGTTTCCAACAGGTCTAGTCTGTTTTTTCAATTTAGGTGCCCCCATGCTGAAAATGTTGTCAGCAAAAAACAGCTTTATCATTGTTGAATTCTCTATTGATTCAGTGATAGCAATAATTAGCTTTCTATTTGTCAAAGGATAGGGCCAAATCACCCGATCTTGAAATTTTTTGAAGTCATACAAATATTTCGATAAGGACAAATGGACATGTGGAAATATGGTAGGGGATTAGCAGAAGAAAGCCGTCTCATAGAAAAACAATTTGGAGTTTATTCTGAAGAATGATTATTAAGATTCTCTGATAATTATTGCCTTATTCAAATTTTTGCAACAGAGCCAGCCGGACAACCTTTTGCTGTTTCCAAATTCTAAACTAATCGGTAACTAGACGAAATTACTGCTGCTCAGGTTTCACCAGGAAAAATAACTCCTTTCGTATCTGGTCTGAATTCTCTGTATTCAACTCAACCAGCCGTCTCAGGTGAATCATGCTGTCCAGTTCTATTGTTTCAAAGCGCAGCCCCAACTTTTTTTTATGCTTATACATCACCCTGGCATTTATTTTCAGTTCGACTTCATCCGAACCCAACTGAAATTCCAAACTACAGAAATCATTTTTGTCGATTTCCAGAGGTTTGTCAGAGGATATCAAGGCACCCTTTAACGAGATGTCCTCCAAATCAAATTTTAGATACTGGTCTTTAAAGTTTACTGAAACAGCCGACTGAAAAGTCACCCTGCTGAAATTTCGCTTGTTATCTTCCATTATTCTTACCAGGTGTTATTTTACTGCCCCACGCCAACCTACGAGGAAGCCAACTGTCATTCCGGAAAATCTATCAGGCTTGTCCGGAGTTCTATGTTGCATTTTACTGAATCCCTTTTTTCAGTGGGATAACAGAACAAAATAGCCTTCGGAGAAATAGACCCGAAGAAGATGAGATTATTAGATATACTTGTTTGCCAAGTAAACTTTGAATGATGAAGGCCTCATTGTCAATTTCGAGAATGATCCTAAATCCGGTATCAGGCTAAGGATCAGTACAATTTTACGGACTCCGAATCCCGAATTATGAAAACCGGTGGTGGATTTGACCAGTGCTATAATGCCCAGGCAGGCGTCGATCATGATAGCCGTTTCATAGTTGGCCAGTCCCTCTCGAATAGCCCGAATGACAAGATGGAACTTGTTAAAACAGTAGACTCGATTCCAGATGACGTCGGAACGCCGAAGAATGGCTGTGCCGATGCCGGTTATCTGAGTGAAACAAATATTGACGCATTGATTGAAAGAGAGATTGATCCTTATATCGCAACCGGCAGAGACCACCATCATTCCTATCTGGATAACAAGCTCAAAGGCATTGAGGTTGATACGGAAGATGATCAAGCGTTATCGAAAATCAAAAGGATGAGGCGTAAACTGAGTTCCGAGAAAGGAAAAGAGATATTGTCCCTGTTAAGCGGTGATGGGACCACTAAAATATCACAATATATTCCATCAGGAAAAAAGCGCTATTGTCAATAGTTAGACTGCAATTTTCATAAAGAAAAGTCAATAGAAACAATGATCACTAATCTACAGCCATAGTTAATTGTGTCGCGGTACTCTGCAACGCTCAGTTCCTTCGGGACGAAGGTGTTAAGATCCCAGACAAGTCTGTATCGAAGTTGGAGGAGAAGACCGACAAGAAGAAGTAAATGGCGGGGCAACAAGCTCCGCTAATCTTATTTTGGAGGAATAATGATAATTGTCCAGGGAGTATTAATTGTATTTACCCAAAACAAAATCCGCCTTTTGCTGTCAAGCCCTCTCTTTGTTATTAATACATTTATTATTTAAACTTCCATATTGTCATATCCGAATTTGACCCAGTATTGCTATAGCCAGTTACAAGGATTCTGCCATCAGAATCAATAGTTATTGAATTCCCCGAATCATCTCCACTGCCTCCATCATATACGACAAATCCATCAGAATCAAAATCAGTGTCCAGACTTCCGTCACTATTATATCACCATATCAATATTTGTTCCGTTTGAAGTTGATCCCGCCACCAGAATTTTGCCATTAGAATCGATAATAATCGAAAGTCCCCCATCATCTCCACTGCCTCCATCATATACGACAAATCCATCAGAATCAAAATCAGTGTCCAGACTTCCGTCACTATTATATCTCCAGATCACCATATCAATATTTGTTCCGTTTGAACTACTTCCAGTCACTAAAATCTTACCATTAGAATCAGTAATTATTGACCTTCCTTTATCAACTCCGACTCCCCCCGCTGTATCGTCATGCATAACATAACCATCAGAATCGAAACTTGTGTCTAAACTGCCGTTTGTATTGACTCGATATGCTCTCATTTCATAAGTTGAGCCATTGTTGCTAAGCGTAGATACTAATATTTTTCCATCAGAATCGATCACTATTGATTCTCCTCCATCCCAGCTCCCTCCACCTGCTACCACACGTCCATCCGAATCAAACCCGGTGTCCAGACTTCCGTCAGTATTATATCGCCAGATAACCATATCAGAAGTTGAACCAATACTAGAATCTCCTGTAACTAGAATTTTACCGTTAGAATCGGTTGTTATCGAGTAGCCTCTATCAACACCGTTGCCTCCTCCTCCTACCTCAGCAGCTTGGTCATCGATAACATAACCATCTGAATCAAAATCAGTATCCAGACTTCCGTCAGTATTATATCGCCAGATAACCATATCGACATCGTTCGCTGATATGGCACCATTGTAACTAGACCCTGTCACCAGTATTTTGTCGTTAGAATCAGTTGTGATTGCCCAGCCTTCATCATGTCCGCTTCCTCCAGCCGCATTGCTATGGACAACATAACCGTCTGAATCAAAGCTGGGATCCAGACTTCCGTCCAGACTATACCGCCATGTAACCATATCATAATTTGAACCGTTATGACTTCTTCCAGTCACAAGTATTTTGCCGTTAGAATCAGTTATTATCGAGTATCCTTCATCAATACCGTTTCCGCCTGCTGCATTGTTATGAACCGCGACTCCATCACCACTAAAAGTAGTATCCAATATTCCAGCTGCTGATTTATTGTCTGTATTCGTTACCGAAACATCAGGCGGGTCTAATCCATTAAAGTTGGGATCATCGCTGCTGGCAGTGGCTAATTCTATGACGAAACCCTGATCACCATCTATTATGTTATCAGCTACTCCTGTTACTGTTACAGTTTGAGTTGTGTCCCAGTTTTGATCTGTAAATATCAAACTAGAAGGCGAAACAGTTCCCTCCCCTGGATTACTGCTAGAAACACCTGTAGTCACATCAGAAGTGGGTTGACTATCTAGCTTAACAGTAAAAGTAGACTGCGTCCCATTTTCACCTGTATTTCCACTAATCGAACTAACTTGAAAACCAGATTGCAGAACAGTGACTGTATAATCCTGCGTGGTTCCATCCTCCGTTGTAACCACATAGGTAACAGCACTTGAAAAATCTGTAGCAGTCCCGCTTACAGGACTAATATCTGATCCAGATATCACGATTGATGGTATAAGTGCAGCAACATCTGTCCCATTCGGAACAACTAGGTTGATAGTCTTATTGACGTCATCAATCACCCCACTAACATCAACTGATAAAGCTAAATTATCAATCGCCAGGAACTCAAATGATATAATTCTTGCCAGAGTTAAGTTGCCTATAGCATCTTCTGCGGCTTGTGTTATTGCAATTTGAACATCATTTATCTCTTCTGCACTGAGCCCCACGTCAGCGAGTCCATCATTGACACCGTCTTTGACCATGTACATCTGCATAATGGTTTGTTCCTGTTTTTCCATTTTGCTGACATTGTCGTTGTACTGGCTTCCAAGACTTGTGATATCTTCTTGTGCCGTTGCCAACAGGTATTGGCTTCTGATCTCACTATTCTTTTGGGAAAGATCATTATATTTCGAAGTCGCATCACTTGCCATCCAGATGGCCACAGCAGTAATTGAAATAGCGGTTAAATGCCACTTTGATCTGCTCATGAAAGACTCTTTCAATGTTGGTAGGTCATCCGAACCGTTCATCAATTGCTGAGCCAGATTTTCTAATGAGTCCCCCAACGAGTCCAGGCTTCCACGATGCTCAACTGAACCGGACATTATAACAACATGCGAATTCGGATCAATCGCCTTTGAGTAGATCAGGAATGAATTTTTATCCAGCTCAAATATATAACTGGATATTACCTGTTTAATGTCTGCACCTTCCTTAGCGGTACCGGAACATTCTGGGGACGTGTGTGGAACATCGTTAACCTCTTCATCAGCTTGATCCCCATTCGGTTCGTCCATATCTGAGGCCCCCTCCAGAAGATCTTTGCAAAGAAGGTCTCGATATTGTTTGCTGTATTTTTCTATCAATTGTTCGTCGAAGAGATCTGATTCTATATCCAAGATGACAATCTGTGGGTTTGTTTGGGGGAGGGATGTTTGCCAGACTCTATTACTCCTTTCCTTCTATCATGCCACCCGTTGTTGGGGAGATGTAAAAAAGCTGAGGATAGATTAGTACTCAATGATATCGAACCCTTCATGGTCGGCACACTCAGGGCAGTAGATGACGCTTTAGTTGTATATCACCCACTTCTTACCCTCTTCATTGTCTGAGGCCTCGGCAGCTTCCTTTGAGCAATCAAAACACGATGCACCGCCCCCAAACACTTCCATCATCTTTTCTGGTGTGACATAAACCGCACTCATCCTTTCCCCTGTTCAGTTGTTGGAATAGACAGAATGATTCTATCGATCTGTTGAGGTTTTATTTCGATGGGTTGGAAGGATGTTGTAATGGCAAACAGGGAGATGATGATTGCAGCGATTGATAACCACCGTGCTTCCCGTGATGCTTTCCGCGCCATTTCCAGCTCTCGGTATTCAACAAGTCTAAAATAGTACTCATTTCTCAAAACAGATAATCCATGACCGCCTCGCGATTCGCCACCAGCAACAAAGCACTCATCATACAGCCTGAATAGAAGGCTATTTTCCCTTACGATGTCAGAATCCGAGAAGCCGTTCGCTTGTGCCCATTTTAGCATTTCTGGAATCGTTGTGCCTTGCAAGCCAGCCCTTTCTCCGTTACTTCAGTAGCTCAATAAATATAGAATCCTTTTTCTTTTTCCAGAACATCCCCTCTCCCTCTCTTAGATTAACTGCTGAAGTCATCCTGCCACAATCGGGTTTGCTTTTCTACTGGGTAATTAACTCTGGATTAGTCTGTATTGCTTCCCTCTGTGACACTGTACTGACTTCGTGCTGCTCTATTTTCCAACTTTATAATGTTATCCAGGAGTATCCCAACCTCTTGACATTCTGTACGTTTGTGGTTACTTATGGCTAGCGAAAGGTAATCAGAACCGGACAATAACTTGCTATAAATAAATATGATGCACAAATCATTCGAGGAAATAGAGTGTAGTGAAGCTGAAGAGTTTTGGAACTGGCTGTCTCCAATGGACCCGTTAGGGATGCAACACGACAATTTTTTATACCGGGGTCAGTGGAATTCGGAATGGGGATTGATGCCCAGCATACTGAGGCAAGAAGATAGTAATCCAGTAAAACGCATGATGGGAAATAGGGTTAATAGCGATAACCAAGTTTATGCAGAAATGAGAATCCTTGAACGCTTCGCTGATCATTGTAACTCAATGGGACTCCATTTTCCTGATGATACACTACAATATCAAACGAAGGGACTCCGTATACGAGCTGCTGATGAATTTTTCCTGAGCCCCCCTATATGGCCTAATGAACGGCATCATGATATTATGGCTCTGGCTCAGCATCATGGCATACCAACAAGACTTTTGGATTGGTCAAAACGCTCTTATGTTGCGGCGTACTTTGCAGCTTCTTCGGCCCTCAATAACAAACATAGATGGAAAGATGATAGTCATATTGCGCTTTGGGCATTAGATATTGAACGAATAGCTCTTTATCAAAATGTTACAATAGTCAATGTTCCAGGCTCCTCTAGCAAAAATCTTGCGGCTCAAGCTGGTGTATTCACTCTGCATAATCAGATTGGTGAAAGAGGCCAAACCTTTAGTCCACAACCAATGGAGACGGAGTTCAGCTCCCTACCCAACACCCCTCTACACAAAGTTACTGTTCCGGTTTCAGAATCAAAATCTATCATAGGGCTTTGCGAATTATACGAGGTGACCGCTTCGAACCTATTTCCGGGCTATGATGGGGCTGCTACAGCAGTATTCGATGACGTGAACTGTTGGGAAGAAATCTGAACCACGACCTATCAATCTGCGGCTTATGCGGTGTGCTACACTGAAAGTTCTTCGTTACGTTATTGTCGAGTTCTAAGTTTTTTTTCTAAACAATCTCCTGCCTCTTGACGTCCCAAGTGTAATCAAATACTTATGAATGACGAACGAAATCCAGTACAGGATAATGACTTGTTAGCCCAGCAAAGAATTCATTACGCATGTCTGTACCACTGATCAAGGAGGACCCTGTTGACAATAAGCACATGGAATCCGCCCCAACTAACCGACGATGAAATTGAAGCACGGCTCGGTAATCATTCAGGCTTGGTTGGCGTTGATCGCACCCGTATGAGCAGATTGATATGTGAGCAACTTGCATTTGGAATCGCGTCACGTACTTTGGACTCATTTGCGGTTACTGATGTGCTCCAGGCACTAGAGGGGCATCCTAAGTACAATCATATGAAACGTGAGCCATTTAATCATCCTCAGAGACGTGGACCATTCAAGCGTATTCCGTTAAAAGGACTGCTACACGCACATTTTTTACAAGCCGCATTTGTACCAAAGAATATCGATCTCGAAATGAAGAATGACGATAGCAAGGTACAGATCGACAAGGTCATAGAAAACACTAATCTTTCAGTCGATGAAAAGGTGAAGATCAGTTCGTATAAAGGCACCATTGGGATGTACAAGAGCAGATCTGATCGCGGTGCATTAACCGGGGAGTGGATCATATATGCCGAGAATCTAGGGCGACGATATTATCTTGCAATTGCGCCACATTTTGAATGCGACATGGTCATTTACAATCGGATGATGGAAAGGTGCGAAGAGCATTTTCAGCACATCATCCTCTCTGCAACGAGTTAAGTGAGTGAGTGCACTGGCTAGATAGGCTGACATATTGTGTTTGTGTATCCTTCTCTACACCCGTAACTCTTGTTCATAAGCACTCATGGATAAATACGATACGGAGACACATTCCGGGGGCATAGGGAGGGGAATAGGAGATCAAAACAGTGGCAGGGAACCGATGAAAAAAAACCCGCAACTATCCAACCAACCGCTGAACTTGACTCGCAGAGAATGCCTTACCTTTGGCGGTCCGATACCCCATCTCAAACAGCATCCCAGACACTTTCAGGAGAGATCGACGCTCACCACTCCTAGGTTTCCGATATAGCTTCTTAGCGGCTTGAATCAACTCCTGATGGGTCTCCTGATAGCTTTTTCTACCTTCACACTTCCCGTCACCTTTCAGGGTCAAACTACTGCGCTTCTCCTTGTTCTCTGCTTTGGCGGACTGCCTGCCCTTCCTTAACCGTTTGACGATCATGTTTTTGTCTAGCTCACTGAACACCCCTTGGATCTGTATCAGTGCCTTCTTCATCGGGTTTTCCTGCGTCGCTTGGGTAATGTTCTCACCGGTGTTGGCTGCAATCAACTGGAGTTCTTTTGACGCTAGATAAACACACAGATTTTCTTGCATGCGCAACTCCCTAGCCAACCGGTCCATACTCTCGATGATGATTGTTCTGGTGCCATTACTCAGGAGATCGCTTACCATTTCTTTGAATGCTGGCCGGTCTTCTCGGTCTTTCGTGCCAATGACTGCCTTTTCTTTGTAGATCTTCTCCAGCAATATACCGTTCCCTTCTGCATATTCTCTGATCGCTTTCTCTTGCCGGTCAAACCCATGCCCACCGATCTGTTTTTCTCCAGAGACTCTGAGATAGGCAACGGCTGTTTTCGTACCGTGTTCTTTGACTGCCATATTTCCCCCTGTATATTTAGATAATCGTTACTCAGAGCAAATATTATAAACTTCTTACAATTAACTATACAGGGTTCGAGACGGCTTTGCATACCTAAAACTTTACAAATAAGTACAATATATACATAATTTCATGGCTGATTGGGATTGAGGAAAAACCGAGAAAAAACGGAAAAAGAGAAAGGATCTCTAAGGGTGGGGGGTGCCAAAAATTTCTGTATCGCCTTGTTATCGGGGCATAGTTGAGATAGTGTTTCTCTACTTTGAGAATTGGTAACCCGTCTGGTGAATATCAGGGATAGATAGCCACTCGACAAATTTTAGCCAACCTGATCGAATTCACTCACGGACTCATCCAATATCTCCCGGAGCCTGTTAATCTCACGTTTTGTTGCCTCTAAATAGTTAACCCCTACCTCGGATTTGTATATGTGAGATTCATTAACGTTCTGATACTTGATTGTCAAAAATCCCTTCCTGACCTTGCAGAGCGGCTTGATCTTGTAGACACTAGCATCG
>Ga0075122_10001641_pt1 | contig 15528 bp, 18 predicted proteins | sample AntAceMetag02UKB_FD_69790 | JGI IMG/M metagenome (GOLD analysis project Ga0075122, IMG submission 69790) | Saline lake microbial communities from Ace Lake, Antarctica - Antarctic Ace Lake Metagenome 02UKB | ecosystem: Environmental > Aquatic > Non-marine Saline and Alkaline > Saline | place... | reverse complement strand
TGGTGTATTATGATAAGCCTGTTTCACTACTGCTTCAATCTCAAATGGATTCATCTTAGTTTTCGCACCAGACTTCTTCTTGGGTGGTGTTGATTTAAGCATAGGGTCTGGTCCTTTAGGTTTATCAACTGTAGCTTCAACTGCTTTGAATACTTCTTTCCTTTGGTAGTTTGGTTCCTTGATTGTAACAGTTCTTGGTCTACCCCTACCGCTTTTCCTTTTGATTGAAACAACTTCTTGTTCTTGCATTAAGATTAGTTCTTCAAATGTATCTCGCATCTCTTTGATATAACTCTCATATGAATCAACCTTATTCATTAATTGTAATACTGCTTGGTCCATCGTAGATTTCTCTCGTTGATATAAATATTGTAAGCTATGATTACCTAATGATTCCCACCTTTCTTGTATCTCATTTTTTATATCTGCATCATCAAGTATTACGGATAGTCTAGCCAGTTCTTTATTTATATTATTAATTACCCCAAGCCACTTAGCATCAATAATTTTAATTCTATCTATTGCCATTATTATATCCTCGGTTGTTGTTTGCTATCTTCTTCTTTGGATTCTTGTTTGGCTAGACTTGCAAACCGTGTTGTGTCCTTAATGAACTTACCATATCTTGTTGTTAGTGTTCCCATCTTATGTATCAGTTCATCATTAGCAGCATTAAGGAAATCGTTTCGTTTTCTTAACATATTGATTGTATCATTCTTTTGTCGCCATCGTTCTGAATGAGTCGTATGCTTTCCTTCAAAGTCTAATTCAATTAATATAAATTCTGAACCACCACACACAGGCAAAGATTGTGCATTTGATTTTGGGTATCTCATAGTAATCAAATCTGTTTCAAGACTAATCTCTTGTCCCCTTTTCAAAGCATACCTTTCAATAATATAATCGTTAGGATAAATTTGATATTCCCACATTGGAATCTCTCCTTCATATACTTCTACTGGGTCTCCTTCAAACTGTACCATCTCACCTGAACCATAGATGATATATCTCCATTCTAATTTGTATTCTGGCATTTTTATTTCCTCGTTGTTCTAGTTAATCCTGGGTGTCCTGAATCTTTCATTGTCTGTGGAACCTTACCTTTCTTTTGGTCTTCCATAAACCAATATCCTGCTCCTGCTATTCCTGCTGCTACAAAGAAACCTAACCAAAATCTATTCTTGACTACTTCTTCTTTTGCATCTAAGGTTATTGTACAATTAGCATTAGTCTGTCTTAATCTATTGATTGTGTTTGTATTGGTTAGAGTAAGTGCTTGTGCTATTTCTTTTAGTTTGGTTTCGTTATTGTATTTGTCTTCAAAGTATTTGCGTTCTACTTTACAATCATCATAATATATTACCACCCTTTCGTGTGCTCTAACAACATCACCCAATTCATTTGAAGTATTGGTATGAAGTGTGGCTACTTCTTCTGTTACATTCTTAAACGCATCAAGTAATACTTTTGTTTCCATACTCATATTAACTATTTGTAAATCTACTTCTTTAGTAAATGACATATTAAACTCTGAATCGTTTTGGGATGCACATGTGAACTGGTGGTCTCCCCCTTCTGTCCTAATCCAGAATACATCACTACCAACAAAATCTAAGTCAATAGTTGTATTGATTTGTATTTCTTCTGCAAACACTGCGGATACTAATGTTATAAACAAGAATATCCATATGATTACTTTATTCATTTCAAATCACCACGATTCCATTTGTCTAATAAATCATTTATCATTTCCATATCCTCCTTGAACTCTGCAGACTGTGCTATTGCTTCATCTTCAATCAATTGTCGTTCTAACATCTTAATGTACCATTCTATTTTTTTAGTGCCATTACCCTTACAGTAAGCACAAGCGATTATATCTTCAACATTATCTTCATACTTCTTATATAGTGTACCTTTCTTTGAATAAATAAATCCCATTATTGTCATCGCATCTAAAACTGGTCTTGGGAATAGTTCTACCTTTCTTGTTCCTTTTCTCATTTATTTCTCCTCATATTGGTGCTTCATGTTTGGATAGTGGTGGAATTGCCTTACCAAATATTGGTCCTTTAATCTCATCCCTATTACCATCCATATCATATACTACAAACTTATCGTAAGTATAAGCAATACATTCAAACTTGTTTAGTTTCTTTATTCTCTTTCCTTCAGTCCTAGTCATACTGTAATCAGAAGCAATCTGGCTTCCTTCTGGTGTAGCAAAACTAATTATATAGTTACAGTTAGTCCTTATCCTTTTCTGCACCCTGGAGTAATTCTGTGTAGCTATGATGCTTCCTATCCTATGAAACCTTCCTTGTGTCTGGATTGTCTCTAAAGATTCTGCTGCATCATTATCATCTCCTATTTCTGCTAGACTCAAAATCTCATCAGTTACAACCCAAGTTCTAATTTTATTCTTTTTAAAGTATTCATCGTTCTGGTGCTTATCATATATATCATTTGCAAAGTGTTGAAAGTATTGTGGGAAATATCCTTTCTTTAATAAATTAGAAGTATCTAAAACTGGCACAACTCCTGCGACAATACAAGCAGTGAATGGGTTATATTCTTTCTTGAATCCGCCTAAGTCTACACCCCACTTTGAAGGCACACCATTCCATTTGTCAATTATATCTTTTTCTTTTAAATCATCAAGGATTGCTAATATTTTTTGTATACTCTTTGGTGGTGGTGGTGGAACACCTGGTTCGCCTTTAAGTAATTCTCGCATCTCATCTATAGTCTCACATTCTAATAATTCTTTTTGTTTAACTCTAAAGAATTTACCACTCCTACCTAAGTCTTCAAAATATCTATGTGGATTAAGTATGACTTCATCAAACGGAAGCGATATATCAAAACCTGTTCCTGCAGATTTATGGATTGCAGTGCCACTATCATTTGTGTGTGGTAACAGATGTACTGTTGGTAATGGTCTAGGCAATTCGTTTAGTTTTGATAATTCTAAAGCCATCTCATCATTAGGTAATGCCCACCCACCAGTTTCTTTTTGTTTATCATTTAGTATAGCAACATGCACATCCCAATTTGGTTTCCAGAAAGCTCTACTCAATATAGAATGTGTAAGGAATGATTTACCATTTCCTGTTGTTCCCCAAATCCCAATCTTGGGTTCATCTCTAGTTTGGGGTATGCACACAATCTCATTAGCATCAGAAACCATAAACGGAATCTCTGGAATATTAATAAATTCTCTACTCACTGCATTGTTTAATCCTTTCTGATATGAATCAATAATGCTTTCTCTTTTCTTTATCACATCAAATATAGAACCAACCTTGTGTTGTTTGCCTTGTATCTTTCGTTTCATCTTAGTCCAATTAACGCTGAACCCATTAGGTCCTGCATTTGGTCCGACTAATCTTAATTCCCTATTAGCAACATCATATAATACATAATGGGCTTGGGGTATCTGTCTAACATATTTACCATCAAGCCCAGACTTAGCAATCTTATATATCTTTCTCTGGTTAGATTTATATTTCTTAGCTACATCAAAAGAAGCAATACTATAACCAATATCATTCAGTTCGCCCATAACTGTAATCTTAGTTATGTTCCTTTCTATCTCATCACTATCGCCTGTCCAGAAGCCTGTAGTGTTCTTAGTAGGAAGTTCAAACTTATGTTTGCCCACAGGTGTAAGTATTCTCTTACCTCCCCTATGTACTTCTATTCCCCTTCTGTTAAGGTAATCTCTTGCAAATGTATATTCCATCTTGAAATTGATATTCTTCTGAAATTGAAATATTTGAGCTAAACAAGATTAAGTTAGTTAGTGTTCTTTGGGGGAACTCTATGACAGGTTAAATTTTGTTTAGTTTCTCAAATTATTAGTTGTAATTACCAACCGATTTAGTTTTAATCAAGTTTGAACATTTATACTCGGATACTGTTGCATTATCTTCTAACCCTTGAACAAATAATGAATTGTTATTATATTTAAAAAAATAAAATAAAAAAAATTAAATTACTTGTCCAACAAATACAATGTTTCCCCCATTAGAGAAATCTCCGTAACAAGGTGAAGGTATATTAATTCTCATCCTCATTGTAACATCGTCCCCAATTCCTATAAAATTAGCTGGATAGTCATCAAATATGAATCCTTTATTAGGTTCGCCTTCATACATTGTAGACCAAGGTTGTTGTGCATTTAATTTATTTGCAGCATACTCTACATTCAATATACTTAATACATTAGATGTAGGACATAATGCTCCACTTGAACCAGAATCATATATATTAGTTCCATACATTTCCATGACTAAATATACTCCTGTTGCTGGGTCTGCAGTATTCTCTATTGTAAATGATGGAGTGTATACTGTATCTCCTGCATTAATGAAATCACTAATATCATTTCCACTTGAATCATACTTAAATGCAAACTCTGCATTATTTTGAGTATTTATTGTTAATGATACTTCTGGATTTAGATATAATGATACAATCGCTTGTGACTCATCAATACATCCCTGCCCACATTGGTCTACTACTTTTGCACTTAGCCAATATTTATCACTAACCTCTTGTGCAGGTCCAACAATATAAGTACACTCATATTGTGCTGTTGTATCTGTATGACTTACCATACTACATTGAACCTCAAATTGGTGTCCTAATTGATTATCTAATACCATTGATGCTGCTAGACAACTTTGAGATACACCATCTGTATCCTCTACTTCAAACTCAAAAGTTACTGCTTCACCATCAAAAGCGTAACTTCTTCCTGCCCAACCAGAATTAAGTGCATCTACAATTAATTCTTGTGAAGTGAATACTTCAACATCATATTCTGGTAATCCAATTATTGATGGACAAGAATTAACGATTGTAATTCCTATTGGAATAACTAATTGCACTGCTGCAAATACACTGGGCACAATCATCATCGCCATTAATATTGCTATATATTTTTTCATTTTCTTCCTCCTAATTGTTTTGATAATATATTGGAGATAAACCTAGAACGACTAACATCTCCTCTTCTCCTATCTACTTCTTTTAACAATTCAAAATCTATAGACATTGAGAATTTATCTTTAGTAATACCTTTCATACCATTATTACTTGTAATACTCCTCATACTAATATTACTTGTAATACTTGCTTAAAAGTATTTGTATCCTGTAGTATATACATTATCTAAATACGCCGTATTCGTCTACTGTCTGATACCTTGCCTTTGGCTTTACTTTAATTCTTTTTCTTTTCTTGCCCTTGGGTCTTTTCTTTCTGTCATATCCTGGAACACTTGTCCCATCTTTTTTCTTATATCCTCTTACATTTTCTTTTACCATCTATCCCTCCAAATAACAATCGCCTGTTATTGTATTACACATTATATCTGCTATGTCTGTGAAATAAGTCTTACATTGAACATCTGCTGTACACTCAAAAGGAGTATATGGCTTACCATAGTTCACATCACCATCTTCTGTTTCTGTGGTTGTTACTGTTGTTTCTTTATTCACTAAATCCTTTGCCTTATCTATTGTGTCTTCATATAGGTCTGGTTTGTTTATCTTAACCCAGAATATTCCTCCTATGATTAACCCAATGACGAGAATCGTTCCCAAACTGAGTTCCACCATTTCTTCTTACCTCCCTTTTCTTTATCTTTTTCTTTCTTCTTTACAATTATATTAATTAGCATTGCGATTATAAATAATATTCCTAATATAATCCACCAGCTTATTGTTGGGATTCTTTCTCTTATACATTCACCATCAATCCATTCGCCCATACATAGTGCTTGTTTTATATCTAATACTGATTGTGCGTATCCACCACCACCTCCTGCTGCAGGAGTTACTACTGCTGTTGTTGCATTATAATGACAACATATATTAGTTTCGTAATCATCACATTGTGCAATATGTAGGTTAGTATACGAATCCGTTATATTAGTTGATATGCTCCCAAGACAAGCTTCTGCACAACTGCCTGTTGAATATGAACAAGTTATGTTTCCTGAATCTGCAGATAACAAAACTGAAAAGGGATAGTCTGTTTCATTAGTCTGTTCTACATGAGCATTAGTTGAAGTTGATAAATTTATTACTGCTGTGCCTGTTGTTGATAGATTATCTCCACCTGTCTCTGAACAACAAACAGTTACATTAAAGCCAGATTCGTTATTCTGTTCTGCGTGTGCATTACTCAAGTTAGATAAGTGGAATACATCTGTATCCGTACAAGTAACATCTGAGATTGTGCAGTTCAATGTTGCTGATACTAGTGGCACTAGTAGCAAAATCATTATCAATATGGTTATGGTTCGCAAAATTGAATCACCCCATCTTTTATTATTACACACGCACCACTTACATGTAATCTCTCTCCTGCTTGATTACAGTTTGTGACATCTCCAGTAATTGTAATTACTCCTGTACCTGTTGCAGTAATTGTATTCCCTCCAGCATCTAAGCTTGTTACAATACAATTTTCTGTACAATCCCAAGCATTAGTATCGCATGAATCTCCTACTACTACTGTTGCATTTACAATCCACCCAAAAATAGGTAATGTGGAATTAATATTTCCACCAGTATCATTCGCCCACATCTTTGTTATATTATAGGTTCCATTATTGATTGTATCAGTCCAATCATATAACCAATTTGGATATAAATTGGTTGTACCCCATTCACACCCAGAACATACTTCACATCCAGTTTCATTAGTAACAGCAGAACAATTTAAAGTTCCACTACACCCTATACCTCCACCAGTAGTAATGTTTAATACATCAATAACAATATCACCATAATAACTTGTTGCAATATCTCTAATATAATTAAACCTTATATCTCTTTCTCCAGAATATCCAGTAAAATCAACTTCAATAGTAAACCATTCAGCACCTTGTGGACCCGAAATATTCCAAAGGCTATCCCATCCACCAATTCCATCATCAATTTCGAAATGTAATGTACTAATATGTGTACCATAAGCATAATATGCAAAGTAAATCTTTGAATCTGGATAAGTATCCATATCAATCTTATTATCATAAGTTAACCAAGCATTATCATTACTACCATCACAATAATTCCTTGAAGTTTCAACAAATGTATATTCGTTATCGTCATATCCAGCATCATTAGTTGCACAACTTGATGAACCACCACAAGAACCCGTATTTGAAGATGGAGTACCATCAGTATCTTGTGCCCATGAACAACCAGTATCACCAGTAGAAGTCCAATCACCTAAATCGGAACCAAAAGTTTCAAAATCTGTTACTGATTCAGGCGTATCTATCCAACTACAATCCATATCTGTACAGTTAGTACACGATTCATTTATACTACAATCACTACAAGCTGCATCAATACTATTTGAACAACTTGGAGCTGTTTGGTAAAGTGTAAAAGATTTATTTATTGTAGTTGAATTAGGGTACTGGAATTGACCCCAAACAGAATCAATTATATCATTCCCATTTTCACTTGTTACAGTAACATTGATTCTCACCGTATTGTTTATCAATATTGTTTCTGTTGTGTTCTTTTGGGGTGTGCCTATGTCTGGTTCGGGGGAAATATAAGTAACAACAAACTTAGTAAAATCTGTATAAGTTCCACCAACTTCCGCCCCCGTGTCTGTATCTATAAGAGCAAAATGAATTAACCCATCTCCATCAACAATATCGGATATATTTACTTCTTCTGCTAATGAATCATAACTAATCAATGTATCTGATGTTCCTAGTGGATTATTGAGAAACTCTTCATATCTTGAAGATGATACATTCCAATAAAAAGCGTCTGGATAACAATCAGTAAATATCCCTGACCTATAACCTTCATAATACCATGTAATATTTGTTATTGTATCTAAATCTATGTTTGATAAAACAGCCCAAAAAATTATGTAATTAGTTCCGGCTGCAGATGCTGAACCTGTTCTTGTATATACTCTATTATCATCACTACTATCTAAGTCTGAGTCAGATGTAAGATTATGAGTAAAGTCACAACTAATTGGTGTATATTTATTCGTTAATGTTATTGTATCACTACACCATTCACCATCTGCTGCAAATATATTTTGCTCAACTGTAAAATTATATTCGCTTATCTCTGGGTCTAAAGTAAGGTTCCATGTTCCGTCTCCATTATCCACAAAATTTGGTGTTAGATTTCCAATTACAATATCATTCTTATTAATTATAGGAATAGTAAAATCAGCCAAAACATCATCGTGGCTAAATTCAATTTTATCTTTCACTATTAGTGCATTATTTTCTATTCTAACATCATCCCAAGTTAAACCAGATGAGTCAGTTCTATGTAATATTATATATTTTAGATTATCCTTAATATTGTCTGGAATGTTTGTAAAATCTACTCCATATTTATATTTACCTTGATATTCTTTTTTCCACAAGTCTTTTCCGATTTCGCTTGGAATATCTGCCCAATTATATCTATTCCCATTCTCCATCTCAAATATTGGTTGTAAACTTACAGAATATTTGTCTCCTCTTGACATAACTAAATTACCATTACTAACAGAAACATCAACAAAGTCTGCGAAAGGTATATATTCAGAACCATTATAAATATTTACATTACCTGAGTAATATGTCCTTGTACAAATTCCATCAATACAAACCTCATCCCAACTTGCACCCCTTGTTATTATTGGGTCTGGTTGTGGGTCATCAGAAAGTCCTATCTGAGTCATAAAAGAAAGTAATATAACTAAAGTTAAGATATACACAATCCGTTTCTTAATTCTAATTATCAAGGACACCACACATCCTTTGCACCCCAAACAAATGCCTTTACAACACAAGTTCCGTTCCAGGTTTCTGTATAGATATTATCTATGGTTGTGTTTGATAATTTGTATATTACTGATGTCACATTTGTTCCAATTATTGGACCAGTAAATGTTTCACCAGCAACAAGAGCATATGTATTATCATCTGTTAATATTGAACAAGTCAATGTATCTGATACTTCATCATTAGCCCAAGGGTGTGCTGTATTAACTAAGTTCTCTGCAATAGTTCCATCTGCAATGTCTGTTAATGTTGCTTCTAATGGTTGGTCATCTGTTGAGTCTGTATCTAAATTACCTGTATCTGTAATGTTTGCAAGTGGTAATGCAGTTATATGAGTGTCTGTATCAGTTACAGAAATATCTGCATAATTGTCATCCAATAAAGCAGTTAAGTTTCCTTCTGAATAATAATATCCTACATCATTTGTAAATTCACTTAAAGCACTATATGTTGTATCAGCATACCACAAATCCGTATGATTCACCAAGTCAGTAAATGTAGTTGAGACATTTGCGATTGCTTCTCCACCAATTACCACTTCAATAGTCTTTGTGGTTGTTCCACTCACTTCTAAATTTGTAATGTGATAATCTGTATTGTTTTGTGTGTTTGCATCTGTATCCCAAGTGCTTTGGTTTGCTGCTATATTTGCTAATATCTGTGTTACACTTATGCTTTCGTTTGTATCAAGATAAAATAAGTCTGTATTATTCTGGGTGTTCGCATCTGTATCCCAAGTAGATTGATTAGCTACAATATTAGCTAATATTTGAGTTACACTTGTGCTTTCATTTGTGTCAGCATACCATAAGTCTGTGTTATTCTGGGTATTTGTATCTACTAAAGTACATAAGTTAGATGTTGCTCCTGTTATGTTCCCACATTCTAATGTTGATATATGTGTGTCTGTATCTGCATACCATAAGTCTGTGTGATTCACTAAGTCTGTCCATGCAAAAGTAAGATTAGCTAATGCACCACCACCAATTACTATTTCAAGTGTCTTGGTTGTTGTGCCTGACACCTCTCCTGCAGTTACATAATAATCAGTATTGTTTTGTGTATCAGTATTCGCATACCATAAGTCTGTATTGTTCTGGGTATTCAAATCAGTCTCCCAAACACTTTGATTTGCTACAATGTTTGCACTTATCTCTGTTACCCTTGTGCTTTCATTTGTATCTATTGTTATGAATCCTGCATCGTTTGTGAAATCGCCTAATGTTACATCTGTATAGTTCATCTCAACATCATCAACTACATTAGTTCCAAGAGTTCCGTTTCCTCCTGTTAAATCTTCTCCACAAATCCAACTAGTCCCTGACATCTTTATTATCTGTCCACTAGCACAAGTGCTTAGATTACCAAATCCTAATGTATTGTTTAAATGTAGTGTAGGAATCCTTACAGTGCCCTGGAAGACATAGTTACCACTAGGGAAGGTTGCTGCCAATATCTGAGAAGCATCGTGGCTAACAGTTGCAGCGAACACTAACGGCAATGAAATCATTACCATCATAATCAATAAGATTCCCTTTTTCATAATTTAAACCTCCTTTTTAGTTTATCTGGTCCAGATATTATGATTATATAACTTAACCAAATCAAACCACCAAATATAATCCAACCAACAGTTTCGCTTGTTGAGTCTCCAGCAATTAATTTTCCTATATTTAACATCTTGAATTTCTTTTCAGTTCTTGTGCCATCATCACTTGCACCTAACGAAAAGTAAAAATATTGCTCCTCATCAATAATTTTGTATACCCTTTTATATTCAGCTTGATTTGGGATATATGCGATTACTTCTCCACCATACATATCATTAATTTGTAAGTAAGATTGGTATGTAACATTCTTTGCAATCACGCCAGTATCTTCTTTTACTATTCCTGTAATCGGATTAGTCCAAGCAATAACATATAACTCTCCAATAAATCTATCACAAGTAATAGTTGCAAATGCGACATCATCTAATAAGTATTCTTCATTATCTAATTTAAATATACACCCTTCTTCTTCACTTGCGGTTGCTATTGGTACTAGTGCTACTAGTAGCAAAACTAATATGAGTTTAAACCTTCCTTCTCCTTTTAACATTCTTTGTTTCACCTGCATAAGCTAATAGTATTCCTGTTCCAACTAAAATTACGAATATGATTGTTACAAACCATGTATCTGAATATAAACAATTAATATCTGGGTCCCATAAACATTTAATCATTCTATCAAAATTGATTGAACAGTCTACTGGACATGTTGCTGGACTCTCTCCTTCTTCACATACTGCATTACCACAAACTGAATAGTTTAATAACTGAACTGATTGTATTATTGTGCTTGAACTTGAACCACCACCGCCACCTGTTGCTGGTCTAATTGTGGCAGAGAAAGTAAGGTTAGATGTAAATTCAGCATAGTTTCCTGCTAAATCATAACACCAGAATGTGCTTATATCATAAGTTCCTGCAACCCCAAGTGGAACATATACATCATTATAGGTGTTTCCTGATATATAAGTCATATCCTCTGTGCTTAATGCTAATAAAGCATCAGTTATATTAAATTGGACTGTGGTGGTATTTGCTCCTGAAAAACTATCTGAACAATCTATACTTATAGTCATCGTTTCATCAGTATATAATAATGTTGCAGATAAGGAATTATTTTCTATTGTTGGTGCAGTATAGTCTACACCAAACTTAATTGTAGTTGAGTTTATATCTGTTAGATAACCATGGCTATCGTTTGCTCTAACCTTAAAATTATAATATGTTTCATTCAAATTAGTCCAATTGAATGTTGATTGGGTTGCATTGATTAGATTTGTTGGTACACCATTTTCTGCACCATAAACCAAATAAGTTATTGTGTCTCCATCAAAGTCAGTTGAACTGAACTGCAATGTGCTTGAATTGGTTGTTACCCAAGAATTATTCAATGGTACTGTTATGGTTGGTACTGTTGGAGGGTAATTAACAACAAAAGTTCCTGCAGTCCCAGAACCTGACCCTTGATGGAGTGTTTCATTATCTACAACATACGCATAATAATTTATGGTTGTTGAAGTTTCTGAAGATAAGTTATGTCTACAAGTTAATGTGGGCATTGATGTTGTATTGATTGCAGATACACAGAATGTATCCCCATCACATTCACCATTAAAAGCATTAGACCTACAAAAATAGGCGGTGTGTTTCTCCCCTGCATTTGGGTCTGCAAATGTTATAGAGAGATTTACCCAAGAATTGTTTTGGGTTGGATTAGTTGAATCTGAAGTTAATTGAACTGTTGCACTTGTTGCGTTTGTGTAATTTAATATTGGTGCTGTTTTCAAAGAATCAACTATGACTGTTTGTGAAGTAACTGCACCAGAATATTTTGCTCCATCTGTTACATTAATCATACAATACCATTGGTCCCCAATACTATAATTGCCTGAACCAACTCCTTGCGTTGTTATACTTGTCAAAACAGAATTGTTATACCAATTGTATTCTAATGTCAATGAATCTCCATCACCATCAGATACGCTTCCATTTATACAAGTAAGATTATCAAGGATGTCTGCTGGGTCTGGTACGATTACTGCAGAATCTATTGTTGGAACTCTGTTAATTATTTCATATGTGAAATCCATATTAGCTGTATCAAATCCATCTGTTACATTTATCCTAATTGAATAATTACCATCATCTCCCTGTGTAGGATTATCATTTATATATCCTGTTGAGTTTATATCAAACAAAGTAGTGTTATCTGCCCAGGTAATAGTATCTCCATCTACATCTGTTACATTAAGTTGTGTTTCAAAATCAACTACATGAAATGTACTTATAGAAGCAAAAGATTCGTCAAATGTTGGTGCATGGTTTGATATTGTTAGTTCTGCACTTTGTGCTGTAACATTTAACCATTCAGTATTATCTGTTCCTATGATTGTAACATTGATTATATTTGTTTGTGAATAATTACCTGAACCTAATGTTGAATTGATTGTAATTCCTGCCCCAACTTCATTAAAAGTTTCATTAATTATATTTGAACCATCAACATACCATTCTACAGTTAGATTTGTAGTATATCCTAAACTATGGTCATAAGTTGTATTCACAGTTAGATTTGAATAAGTATATGCTGGGTCTGGTGTTAAAAGCGGAGTTGTTAATTTTGGTGCTGGAGATAGACCATCCCAAATATTTCCTTCAAAATCATAAGTCTCGAAGACTGCATTTGTTGATGTTTTCACATAAGCATAAACTAAATGATTTTCCTTAATAGATACATTATTTATTGTTTGTTTTGCTATAATATCAAACCAAGTTTCTGTACCTGCATCTACTGTAATCACATCAGATATATTACCTCCCTCTGTATCAACCACCCTAAATATTTGTCCATTGCCTGAACCAACAGTATAATTTGTCATACCCATTATAAATGCCGTATCATTAATCCCTGCCATTATTACTGATGCTAGATTATTATTATTGTCATTTGTATTCGCAATACTGTGCCTAGAACCACAATTACCAGAAATATCACAAATGATGTAAGTTGGGTCAAAGGTATGTGAATCCATAAAACCATAAGCGAAATGGGTTGAGTTTATTCTTAATAAATCATTAGCTGAATTTGAAAATGAATATATTGTCATTTGTGTTGTGTCAAGTAATGTTGCACCTGTAATGTTATGGACAGAATAATTTTGGGCATGGGCAATCACAAAAGTTGTTGGGTCTAGTGCTACTACTGACATATGTTTGATAGCTGAATCATCATATAATAATTGTCTCGATAATATTTCTGCACCAGTTTTATTGAACACTTTATAGTATGATTTATAGTCTGTTTTGTTTATCCCCATAAACACAAAATTAGTATCATCTAATACATCAATATCAAACATATGTCCATTTAAACTAACCACCAAACCAACATATGTTGGACTAGTAACTTCTGTTCCGTTAGTATCATAAACTGCAAACATATAATCATCAGCACCTACTGTTACTGGATTTGTCCATGCAACAACAAAATAATCATCATCAAATGACCTAATCTCAACTGTCCTCAAATTAAAAGAAGCATAACAACTTGACAATTTGTCCTCTAATACTATATTATTTCCAATCTGCGTTCCATTTGTAGAATAGATTGCTAAGGTCATATTATTAGATGTTTCGTCACACCATGCTATTGCAAACTTATAATCGCTTATTGGTGCTAATGCTACTCCTTCAATATCATTTGTACTAATTGTAGTTAATGAGATAACAGAGTAAATTGGTACTGCAAAAATTAACATAGTAATTACTACTAGCCAAAGTTTCGGTCTACTTGAAATTGATTCCATTTTTTATCTGAAATTGAAAATAAAATAAAAAAAATTATTTCTTTAATAAAAACCAAGCTACTCCACCAATCAGAACCAAAATTCCTAGATTCCTCATTGTGTTGTCTTGATTTCGTGCTGCTGGTCCTACAACTCTTGCATTTCCACCATATACGCCTGGAGTTTTAATTTCCAAGTCCATGTATGCTGAATCTGTTGTATCTGTTCCATCACTTATTCAAATTTAAATTGTTTTTTAGCCATTTGGTTTCCTCGTTTTTCCTGCATAATTATATATTATTAATCCAGCCAAGATGTATACCCACCCAAAGTTTCTTACCTGTGATTCTAACCAATAATCACTTCCTAAAATCAACAAAAATATACCAACGCTTGATGCCAGTATCTTCTTTAAAGTTTTGTTGTGGAAGTCCTTGATTATCATAGGACCAAAGATTAGAACTACAACTCCAACAATTAACATTGGAAAAGCATATTTCACAAAAAATTCTTTAGCATAAGATTCTGCTCCTAATATGATTAGAATCGTGCTAATACTAATTGTGATGTTATCCAAGGTTTTTTTATCCATTTACCACCAGTTCTTGTATTGTCCTAACAAATATAGTAATGCTAGTGCTCCAAAGACTGCACTGACTGATGCGAGTCCAAACAATTTATATCTGAACACACCCACTAGCAAATCTCTCGTGAAATCAATTGCATACAACGAAGTTGCTACTACTGCTGACTTCAAGATTAACCTTTTCTGTTTTATTCCGAATTTTTGCATTTTTTACCTCCTGTCAATATAATGCTGTTGTTACTTTAACTTCTTTGCTAGTATATATCCTATTCCATAGTATATTACTACATTAAGTAAAGTTCCGATTACAATTATGCTTATTGCATTTGCTCCCAGTGGGCTTTGTACTGTTCCACTTAAATCTGGTGGGAATGCTGCCATCCATTGTACTCCATGGTCTACTCTAAGATATTTAACAAATACTTCTGCTAACCATAATCCTGGTGTGCTTAAAAACACCAACAATTTTAGTAGAGTGTCACTTGCTAATATCCAGCTAAACACCATTGCACCAATATATGTTCCTGCGAATATTGTTCCACCTTTGACCAATCTAACATTTCCTTTTAATAGTTTTCCCATTTTTACCTCCTATTTTATTTAAATACTTTCATCAACAAAAATATGAACGCAAATATCAATAACATATTTAAAAAACTTTCTCCTCTACTTAACACCAAAAGTATTACTCCTCCTACCACAACCCATTTAACTACTTCTCCAATTCCACCCATTTTATCCTCCTGCTACTTTTGCGAATAGTATTAGTAAGAATAT
>Ga0075122_10001639_pt1 | contig 15532 bp, 7 predicted proteins | sample AntAceMetag02UKB_FD_69790 | JGI IMG/M metagenome (GOLD analysis project Ga0075122, IMG submission 69790) | Saline lake microbial communities from Ace Lake, Antarctica - Antarctic Ace Lake Metagenome 02UKB | ecosystem: Environmental > Aquatic > Non-marine Saline and Alkaline > Saline | place... | reverse complement strand
TCCGAGAAACAAGGTATAGGAGATCTAACCTGGCTTGAGTGGGTTAGACAGTTAGAAGAAGACGGTGAGGATACCACAGGGATGCTTGATGATGAACCAGAAATATTTTCAGATCTAATTGTTTACTGGAGCGCATTTCATATATTGTCTCCATCCCGTAGTTCAGGAATGAGTGTTGGTTACATACCTCTCCCTGCATATGAAAGTTACTTTAGAATATTTGGCGTTGATTCTCTCGAAGAACAGCTTAACTACCTTAAATTTGTTGGAGTTTTAGACTCCGAATATCTGAAGTGGCAGGGTGAGAAAAGTGAAACAGAACGTAAGAAAAACAAAAGTAAATCGAAAGGTCAAGTGCCACCGCGAAGGTAGGTCCTTGGCCTTTTTTGGTTTAATATAATGGCAAATATAGCCAATATAAAATTTGTTCTTAGCGCTGCTGGTGCTGAGCGTGTTGAAAGACAGATCAGAAGTATTCAATCTTCTGGGCGTAAAACAGCATCAGTATTAATGGAGATACATAATGTTCTTAAACGTATGGAGAAGAATGGTCTTGTCGCTGTACAGAAACAAATGACCAACACCACATCTGCAACCAAAAAGTTGGAGATGCAGGTTAAAAAATTAGAATCTGCCAATGAAAAACTACAGTCCCAAATGAAAAAGATGCAGACGGCTCAGGTTGGGGCTACCACAGCAACAAAGAGAGGCACTGCTGCAGTAGAAAAACAAGGTAAAGGCATACGTAATCTGATCCCTCATGTTGCTGCTGTAACTATTTCCTATATGGCTATGCGTAGAGCTGTTCGTGCTGTTATGGAAGCATTGAAAGCTGGCGCAGAGTTCGAACAACAGATGGCAATAGTTGGTGGTATCGTCCGTGCTACCACCGCTGAGTTTGAAATGTTGGCCGATGCTGCCAGAAAAGCAGGTGAAACCACAGTCTGGACAGCCACTGAATCAGCTAACGCCCTACGATTTTTGGGTATGGCTGGTTTTGATGCTGCAGAGTCTATCGTTGCATTAGGCGGAGTTCTTAATCTCGCTCTGATTGGTGAAATGGAATTATCCCGTGCTACTGATATTGCCACAGATACATTGCGTGCGTTTGGTTTGGAAGCCGGTGAATTGGATCGTGTAGTTGATGTTATGGTTGGTACCATTACACGTAGTAATACCAATATTGAAAAGATGGGGCAGGCGATGAAATTTGTGGCTCCCATCGCTGCCCAATTAGGCTACTCTGTCGAGCAAGTCTCTGCTATGATTGGTGTTCTATCCCAATCAGGTATCAAAGCAGGTATAGCTGGGCGCGCCCTTCGTATGTCCTTCCTTAAATCCATTGGTGCTGCTAAAGAACTTGGATTAGAATCATCTAATCTCATTGGTATTTTAAGAGAGTTGGAAAGTAGAAATATGGGGGCTGCTGAATTAACCTCTACATTGAAAGAATTGTTTGGGTTACGTTCAACACCTGCTATGCTTGTATTAATGCGTGGTATGGAACAGTTAGATGAATTCACTGAAACTTTGGAGAATGCTGGGGGTGAAACAGACAAATTTATTGAGCGTTTGGATACTACTTCTGTCGCATTTAGAAAGCTTGCATCTGTTGTAAAAGATGTTGCTATTAGTGTATTTTTGGAATATGCAGATGATCTAAAAGGTGGTATAAAAGATCTTGCACAGGCTATCAAAGATAATAAAGACGAGATCAAAGAATTTTTTGATAGTCTTATAACATATGGCAAATTAACGAAAGACGTAGTAGTCCCCCCTTTGCAATTATTAGTAGTTACATTTAAAGCTTTAAAAGTAGCTGTAGATGCTATTGGGGGTGATCCTTTTCAGAGAATCGTTTATCTTGGTAAGGGTATTGACAAACATATACAAAATATTAGTGATGAACTAGTTGGTGTCAACGCTTTAAATTCTGCACTTATAACAGCAAATAAAATCTACAATGAACGTCTTGTATTAATGGCTGATATGGCAGAAATGGAAGATGAGTATGATGCAACACGGGAATCTATACTTCAAAAGACATTAGCTGAGTTGGAAGAAAGTACTATTACAAAAGATATTGTATCTGCGTTTGAAGTTCTTATGACAACAGCAGGTAAGGAGTCAGCATGGGCCTATATGGAAGCATTTTCTGGTGGAGTAGAAGCATCTGGTTTAATTGATGAGGAATTTATTTCAAAAGAAGGAGAAAAAGTACATAAACAAATTTTGAAAGATTATGAGAAATTAGTAGCTGCTCAATTAGCTGCTCACAAAAAATTCTTAGCCGACAGAAAAAAGATAACTGAAACTGGAATGAAGTCAGAGTATAAAGCTATTTACGCACTTGAATTAGCATTTGCTAAGGCCATGAGTGCAATAGATAAAAAGAAGTTAGAAGAGCAAGAAAAATTCTTAGCTGATAGGAAAGCACTAACTGAAACTGGGATGCTGTCTGAGTATGAAGCTGTCTACGCACTTGAATTAGCTTTTGTTGATGCTATGAAGGCAATAGACGACAAAAAAGCAGAAGAAAACAAAAGAATATACAAAGAAATTAAAGAATATATAAATGATGTTACAGAAGCTTTGGAAGAGTTTAGGTCTGCTGCAGAAGCGGCTGGAATAGCATATCAAACAATGACTAAGGATCTTGGTTCTTCTTCTGGTGATTGGGAAACAGTACAACTACGAATAAAAGGTGCCTATGGTGAGATGGCCGCAATTGCCAAGCTTGAAGCAGAAGTTGCAGATGCTGTTGGTAAAGTAATTGGTGAAACAGAGAAAACAGAAAAACAATACAGAAACGACAAACTCCAAGCGATGAAGTCTTTGTATGAAGATCTGGAAGAAATATCTGGTAATTATTATGATGCGCAGGTCCAGATCATTGATATGGAATACGATAAATATATGGAGATGTTGGGTCTGAAATTATCAGAACAAAAAATATGGAATGAAAAAGACAAGCAATTATTCGATGCCTTAAACCGTTGGAAAGTCTTAGAAACTATAAAACTACAGCAACAATTGCTAATTCATTCTGGTGGATTCTTTGGTGGGATGGTTGCTTATTTAATGCAGGCACAAATCGATTGGCAAAATGCATGGGAACAAATGGGCCAGTTCGGTTATGATACATTTGAAAAAATAGGAGATGGTTTTGAAGATTCCGTAGTTTCTGTCTTAAAAAACGATATGCATAGTATCGGCGATATATGGGAAGCTCTACTTGATGATATGTTGGATAGTTTCATTAAATTAATTGCTAATTTGGTCAGGCAATGGATGATGGCTGGGCTTGCTAATTTGGTTATCGGAATAACTGTTGGTGGTGCAGCAACTACAGGTATTGGTGGTGGAGCTGCCACTGGGGAAGGATCAGGTATTTTTGGATCAGCAGTAAGTAGTATTGGTAGAGCACTTGCGAACAAACTTCTTACTGCTGGGTATGATTATATCAGCGGAGCGTTGTTTGGCGGAGGATATGGCTTTAGTGGTGCTGGTGTTAGTGGCCCCCTTGGAGCAGGAACTTATGCACTTCCACAGGGCGCTCCTTTTACTGGATATACTGCCCCTTGGATGTATCAACCAGGAAGTGGCGCATATTGGGGTGGATCAGGCATGGGTGGTATGAGTGGTCTTGGTGCCGGTCTTGGTGGTTTTGCAGGTGCTGGAACGGGTGCAGGTGGAAGCATAGGCGCGATGGGCGGAGGAGTTTTTGGCGGAGCGTCTGGATTTGGAACAGGGGCAGCAGCTTCAGGTGGGGCAGGTAGTGGAGCAGCAGCCTCAGCAGCAGCAGGGCCTATTCTTGCAGCAGCAATGTTGGCAATAATGGGAGCCTTTGCATGGCAAGCAAGCTCTCAAAATGAACCTTCATCTTTAAGCACTCGTTGGGAAGGGAGAGCATCACAAGATCCAGAAAAGCTATTTGAAGCAGAATTATTAAATGTAAGCACTTACATGGGAGCTTGGGATGATGCGGATATCCTAAGTACTGTAAACGGTGTTATTCTCGGCCAAGTCAATGAAGCCTTTGGAACGTACAATGCTATTTTCCGTAATGTGGGAGAAGAATCACAAAAAAAATTAAAGGAAACCTTTGATGGTTTTGAAGGACTATATCTTTACATTTCTCAAATGGCTGCACCCGGAGCACCAATGACGGCAATGGCAGGTTTAGGGAAATATGCGGATTGGCAAGCTAACCTCTGGAATGATGCCTCTGGGAGTTATGAACCTCAGATAGACAGAACAATTGGCAAAGAAGGATGGTCTTCTGGTCTACAAGGTACAGCACTTGAAGCAGTCAATGAAATCCTTGGATCATTCTTTGAGGAATACATAGCCGAAGCAGTTGAAGGACTCAAAGGTGATGAGATGTTTGAGTTCATGACTGATGATATTCAAGATGCGATTGAAAGTGCTGACCTTGGACAATTCATTAATGATATAAAAGGGTTCTATAAATCATTCACAGAAAACGCAGACTTGATACAAAAAGCTGGAAAAGTTTGGGAAGAATTGAACCATTGGGTTGATGGAACCACAAAAGATTATACCCAATTTGATAGAATTGCAATGGAGGCACAAGTACAGGTAACAGCATTTGCGGCAAAAATGGCTGAACTTGGCAATGAATTATCAGAAGAAGAAATCACAGATAAGCTAAAGGAAATATTTGATAGGTTGTCAGAAGGAGTTGACCTAAAAGGTCTTGCGGCTCCTATGACTCTTATGGATCAGTTGATTGCCGGTATTAATGCACAGTTTGATGCTTACCTGGAAATGCTGAAGGAGTATGGAGTTGACCTTGAAAAAATAAATGATTTAGAAGAAAAACGAGCAAAAATACTTGAACGAGAAACTAAGGCTTTATCTGACGCCACATGGGAACAGGTAAACGCCACAGTAGATCAGTTAATGCAAAAAACCCTACCCTTAGAGGATACGATTATTGGGGTAACAAAAGCATTTGATAATATATTTAAAGCGCTAAAGGATATTTTTGGGATTGATGATTTTACCGAAGAAATCGGAAAGCTAAAAGAGGAATTGAAAAAACTAACAGACGCTTTCGCTGATGAAGTAAAGGCATTTGAAGATATGATTAAAGATTTAGAATCAGGAGATGCAACCGCAGCAATTAAATATTTTACTGATGAATTAGAACGACTATCCAAAGCAGAAGGAACTGTAGGAGAATTTGCAGTATTATTTGCTGAAATAAAACTGGCTTTTGGTAGTGCCGCTGGTGATATTACAAGCCAACTTCAGTTTCTTTATGATGGTATGGGATTCGTAAAACCTGGCATGGAACGTGTAAAGGCTGCTGGCGAGGCATTTCAAACAGCAATGAGAGCATTTACTGGTAGTATGGGAGGGATGACCCCAGAAGAGCTTATAGCTGGATTTGGAACAATAAAGGAAGCTTCTGAAAAGTACAGAGAAGAGTTGGAGAAAATCGCAGTTATTCCTGATTGGGGCAGCCAAACCGCATCCTCAGAATGGGCAAAAAGGGCACTCGTATGGCTTGACTGGTTTGATACTATTGTTGGTTCTTTTGAAGAAACCCTTATGGACTTAACGGCAGTTGGTGGAACTGATGAGGAGATCCAAAGAGTAAAAGATATATTAGAAGCTCTTACAGGGGGCGGTGATTTATCAAATGAAGCGTTGGCTGATGCACTGAAATATTTAGAGGATGCGCTGGCTGATCTTATGGCAAGTGGTGGGGCTTCTGCGGATGAAATAAAACGATTGACAGATGATATCGCAGCTTTAGAAAAAGCAACCGCTGCCTACATTGCCATGCAGGAAAAACAGTTACTTGCCATGAAAATCCAAATGGGATTGTTTGATGAGGAATATGGCAGAGAACTCAGAATGGCCGAAATAAAGGAGAGATATGAAAAAACTGGAATGTCTTCCGATGAGCTAATTGAATGGTTTAAAAATGCTTCTCTTGATGATTTAAAAGCAATGGCAGAATCTTTGGGGCTTGATTGGACAGACATAGCCAATGATATTGCTTTTCTTCTTGCAGCTCTTGGGGGACTTGGCGATGGTGCTGAGAGTGCTGCTAATAAAATCAGACGAGCACAAGCAGAACTTTTAGGCGGAGAAGATATGCGGCTCTGGGATTTGTCGGAGAGATACGGGGTGGAACATGGCGCCTGGACACAAAAGAATGTAGATGATATAAGAAAGCAATTTTTAGATTCTTCTCCAGAAGAATTTGCAGCTTGGGCTAAGTCTCTCGGAGTATCTACAGATCAGTTAATCGCTGATATTCTGAAATTGATAGCGGCTTTTGATGATGCTGGAATGAGTATTGAAGACGCTGCAAAACAAATTAAAGGTATATTCCAAGGGGTCAATGATCTTATTGCGGGCACTGGGCTGGCAGAAAAAGCAGCACGACTCTGGGGGATGGTCATTGATTTAGCAAAACCATTTCTTTCGCCAGATATTGGGGGTGGGGGTGAAACACCTACACCAGAAGAATTAACAAACATATCCAGTAAGATAGTTGAGTGGTATTATGCTTCAGAAGCGGCTGCGAGAGCATTAGGTCAAGTGGAATTAGAAGCTGCTCAATTACAAATACAGGTTGCAGATAGAATTTCTGCTTTAATAGATCAGATCGACCAAACCATCCGAAATATCAAATATTCTGATCTAAATGTATCCCTGCCATATCAGAAAGCAGAAGAGGCACAAGAAGATTATGATACGCTCCTTGCCGCCGCATTATCAGGTGGGACAGAAGATGTGAATAAATATTTAGGATTTGCTCAAACATATCTACAACAGCAACAAGCGGATTTAAAATCAAGTCAGGCATACCAGGATGTTTACGCCTCTGTTATGGGGGATCTTGAAACAGTAAAAGGAATGGCCGAAGCTGGTGGATATGACGCTAAAATCTTAGAAGAACTGAAGAAGGGCAATAGCTTAACCGTTGAACAAACAGAAGCATATAAGGCGGCAATGGTGACTCTAAATGCTGCATGGGATGACGCAACCAAGTGGGTACAAGATTGGGTAGATAGATTAGAACGGGCATCCGCTGCAATTAGTATTGATTGGGGGAATTTTGATGGGTCTATAGCAGAAGTGCTTGCCTTATTGATGGATATTGTGAGTTTATATGGATGGGAAAATAAACTTGTCATTGACTGGATCTTCAACATTCCAATGTCCATATTCAAGGACTTTGAGGATGCCATGAAGTTCGCAGGGTTTATTGCAAGTGCCGCTGGTTGGGAGTCAAAAGCCACTATTTCTTTCTTTAAAAATTTGGGGGAAAATTGGGAGTTTGAGGACATGGATGAGGTCTTGGCTGCGATTGGGTGGGTAAAAGAGGCAGCAGGATCATGGACAGCGAGTGCAACGATAGCTTTTATTGCCGGGCTTATGGATGCAAGCGGAACGCCTATTGAAGACATGCATTACTGGTTGACAAAACTTGGAATCGGTGACGAAATTCCTGATGTCCTGGTAAAGCTGATCCTTCAAACGGTTGATTTTAATGATATACCGTGGGACGACATTGATGCCTATTTGAAAAGTCTTGGAATAACGGATGCTGCCATTCGTAAATCAATGGAAGTCGATCTTGTTTTTGGATTTGCTGTTTCTGGGGATATGGATTTAGCTGGCATAGGGGATTGGGTTTATGCGAAAATTTTTAGTGCCTTAATTCTTGATGTTGGAGATCCAGAAAAACAGAGAATATTGAAACAAGTTGAATCTCTGGCGGGTATGTTTGGTGTTTTTGATGCTTATAATCTTGGAAGGCGTATGTCGGAACTATCCCCATTAGCTCAAGGTGCTGGATGGACAGATCCTACGGAGGCAGGTACAGCAGCTGAAGCGATGTGGCAACAGGATATGGGATATGCGTCATGGGCGTTTGCAAAAGGCGGAATAGTGGACTCCCCAACATTAGGTATGATCGGTGAGGCTGGCTATCCAGAGGCCGTTATTCCCATGATGGACGGGTACAATATCCCTGTCAAATGGCTCAACGGTGGATCGACCGGGGCAGAGGGAACTGCTAATAGACCACTCCATATTACAGTTGAAGTTGCAGGGAAAGAATTTAAGGCTGATGTTGAGGCATGGGCTGATAATGTTCGTGTAACTGCTAATAAAACCAAAGGCAATGAAACCAGGAGATTATATAGATAATGCCTATCTTAGTCGAATTAAACAAATCTAATGTAGTTACTTGGAAAGACACAGCAGATGTTGTCTGGTTTGATAGAGCGGATGTTGTCTGGTTTGATGGAGAAGACACAAGTACATTATATCTAAGTTTAGATGGAATAGCTCTAGATCACTACTGGGATGCGTTTGTTGAATCCTTTTCATCTCCACAGTATCAAACAGCTACTGATTATGGTGGATTTGTTAGAATGGGGTTTGGGCAAATATCCTTTAGCCTTGATGCTTTTGCAAGTGATTGGGTTCCTCCAAAACAGCACACAATAACTATTAAGTACACAACAACTACAGAGGGTGTTGCTGTTACCTTATTCACAGGAGATATCTATCTTGAAAGTTTTGATGAAGAGACTGTAACTTATACTATAAATGATCCAAAGTACACACAGAAACTCCTTAATGTTGGTACTGACCATGACGGTAATACTGTGCCATACCCAAAAGTGTTTGGAGCAGTTACACATGTTGAACCACTTAGATTAGCTGATGATGGCTCAAGTCGGCCTTGTTACCATCTTGGAGGAATAACAACCACAGTAGATGCAAAAACAATATCGGCATTTAATTCTTCTTCTGCTGGAGCAAAAACACAAGTGGTAACTTCCGCCACACACGGATGGAGTAATGGCACAAGCGTGTATATAACAGGTACAGTAAATTTTGATGGCACTCATACAATAGAAAGTGCATCTGGTACAGTATTTGTAATTCCAGTAACTTATCCAACAAGTAACTCAGAAACTCTTCCGCTTCATGCCAACGCTTTTGTTTCTGGGGGGTTTGCTGTATTTGATGATGGTGTGCCAATTCAAGAAAATGTAGTTGTTGCTAATGGTGTAGATGGGGCTTTCTCATTATCAGCATCTCCTGTTGGAACTGTAACAATATCAGGCACAGCATCTGAAACTGATTTGGAAGAAGTAATATCATGGGGGAGACAAAGACTGACTAATGTTGGGTCGTTAGCCACAGCAAATGCTCGTGGCACTTCTCCTTCTGTATCATATTGGGCTACTTCACAGAAGCCACTTATAGATTTTATGTCTGATATTTCTGCATTTTTTACTCATTATTTTTATATCAAAAATAGTGTTTTGACATTAGGTGATATGCTTCTTGATAATGGAACAGAAACATTGGATGAATTTGATTATTTTACTGCTCAGTACAATGCAGCTGAAGCAGTCAGCCAAATTAAAGCATCTTGGACCACACATGAAGCAGAAAATGGCTTTGTTGATGAAGTACGAACAGCAAGATATATTAAAGCAATACAAAATACTGTGATTGAATCGTTACATACTGCATCTTCCGGTACAACTGATGGGGCTATTACAGCACAACTTGTGGATTCTGGGGCGACTTTCTCAACAGATGGTGTGAAAGCTGGGGATGTTGCACAGAACACCACAGATGATACAAGTGCTGTTGTTTTGGCTGTTTTATCTGAAACTGCCCTTGAATTAGATAATGATATTTTCGTGTCTGGTGAAACTTATGTTGTTGGTCCTTCTTTTCCTTATGGGCAAGAGCTTAATATTGAACCGTATCATGATACAAAAAGCAATGTTTCCGCAGCGTTGGTAAATATTCTCACAATTTTAAATAAAGATGTTGCTGAAATTAGAATACCAATTAGCACCACTCTACCAGATCCAGGCAAAAAAATGACTTTTAGTGACACCCAAATGATTGTAGATACATCTACTTGGATTCGAGCAAGAATACTAACTTACGATTTCACAAGTGAAGAAATAGTTGTACGAGGAGAAGGAGTAATATCGTAATGGCTGTCTTACACATTGGAACTATGACCACACTAGCAGCTGTTCCCAAAGCTGATATTTCAAATAACGATGTAGCCTATGTATGGAATAGTTCATGGTCGCGTAAAATGGTCTATGATTCAACATCTACTGAAGCGACTGATATAATTAATCACCCATACTACCAGAGGCCCACAGACTACGCCTCAGCAGGAGTGTGGATTGAGGCTGTTGGAGCTGATGAAAATCAGGTATTTAATGCAAGTCAGATTATCACTGGGCAATTAAGATCTACTAATTGTACAACAGCAACTGGCAGTGAGTATGATCTTGATAACGCAACAATTAAATTAGGTGGAACTCAGGTTGATGCTACTGGTTCTTATAGAGGAATATTTGCTGGATTAGATTCTGGACTTTACAAATTGTATGCTGGAGATGGAGCCAACAAGTATTTCAAATTTGATGGAACTAATATTTCATGGAGAGGTGCAAATGCATCATTATCAACATCTGGTGTATTCACAGCCACAAATGCAGTTTTAACTGGTTCTGTTACTGCTTCGATAGGGGCGATTGGTGGATTTACTCTTGCAACTACTACTCTTACAGCAACTAATTTATTGTTAGATGCTGGAAATCAAGAAATAAAACTTGGAACTGGGGATGATATCATCTCTCTCGATGCCGCTGATGCAACATATCGGTTAGCAATCGGCCACGCTACATATGCCTCTGCTCCGTTTAGAGTGAGTAAAGCTGGTGTGCTTTATGCAACAGGCGCTTCGATTTCTGGAAATATTTATGCTTCCACAGGTACAATAGGTGGGTGGGCAATCGGTTCCAATTATCTGACATCTACTAGTATAGGACTTCATTCTGCATCAGCAGCATCAGGTGCTCAGATATTAATAGGGCATGCTACATCTTATGCTTCTGCAGAAATTGGTCTGAAAGCTGATGGATCTGGTAAGTTAGCAAGTGGTAATATTAGTTGGGATACTGTAGGCGCTATGACATTAGCTGGTCCTTATAGCTCATCTGCCACTATTACAGGTGGTGTTTTTACTGTTGATACTACTGGTTTTCTTCATTCTGCAAGTAAAGCTACATATGGAGATCCAGATGCTGGATTCTTCCTAGGCTACGATTCTGCTTATAAACTTAATATTGGGGATGCAAGCTCTTACCTTAAATGGTCTGGAACTGCTTTAGAATTAAAAATGGCTTCCGGCGAAACTTTTGATTTGTATGGTTCTTTAGATATCCAAAGCGGTGGAGATCTTAGTGTCAAACAGGGTGGAGATATAATTCTCGAAGGCGGATCTTCTGGTAATCCTTCTATACTTGATGTGAGAGGAGGAGGAACTATATGGAATGCTGCTGTTGCACAAATTAATTTTAGTAGTAGTGATGATGTTGATGACTATTTTTCTATGTTTCTTGGAAAATTTACTTCGGGTACTACGCATTATGCTTTAAAGATTGGTCCAAATTCAGGGCTGGTTGCTGCTGGGACTACTCAATTATATTTAGGAGGTGGATATGATGGTGGGGGTGCAACATATGCTTACCAAACGCTTATTCAGGCTTCCAATAAGATTCATTTTCAAACAAATAGTACTAACATAGCTATAGATACGAGTGGTGATATGACTTTTGATGCCTCTGATTTGATTGTGTGGGGTACAGGCACTTTTTCTGGAGTTGTCACAACAGGTGGAGCCGATCCCCCCTATGAAGTATTTTGGGCGGAAACAAGAGAAAGCGTTGTTGAAAGAATCAAACAGGGCGTACCATCTCAGTATATGACTGGGTGTGCTATTTTTTACAACTCGGTTGCGGACCAAATGGAGTTATTTCTACCGACTAAGGGTGAGTTTCGGGATCTTGGAAACAGTGTAATTGAAACAATAGATCCTATTAATCCTGCTTTTGAAACCAAAGATCATTATTATGTTAATCCAATAACGGGAGAGATGGATAGGCGGGAAGTACCTATAACCAAATTTGCTTTTGTAGTAAAAGATGATTGTTCTATTGATCATGAAACTGGTAAATTCTTCAATAACATGAAAAAAGAAATACCATACGATAAAGCAGTTGTTGTAAAAAACAAAACAAATACTCCACTTCCAACGTGGGCAGCTAATAAAGTTACCCAAAAGGGCCTTAAAGTAGAAGTATCATCCAAGTCGAAAAAAGAAAAGGACTGATAAACCAATGAGAAGTTTTACTATTTTGGCTTTTTTGATGCTCTTTATTGTATCAATGGTATACGCTTTTGATGAATTTTATGAACGAGTGATCGATATTCCCTCTGTTGAATCTTTACCTGATGCTGATTACCCTAATATTGCACCCGTTATATGGCAAGGTGGTGATGAAAAGTTTGGAAAATGGCGGAATTTCTTTAATGGCGAAGAAATGGGGTGGGGGCTTACATATAATAGCCATTGGAATTATAAAACAAATACATGGGAAGGGCGTGACAGCGGAGATCCAAGAGCTAATATTTGTGCATATATAAGGTTTAACGTATGTGAAGGGAACCTTGGTGGAAACACATTTGAGATTAATTTTGCAAAAGGTGGGGAGGTAGGGGAAACACCGGATTGGAACAGCGGATCACATTTTTTCTTCTATGACGGGAATAGTGATACTAAAGCTCCAGCCGTTATGCAAATTCATGGCCCTGGAAATGTTGACACCATGATTCAGTTATGCCCTAATGAAGGGAACAACCCGTCATGGTTGAACCTTCGCAATTCTGGTGATGGGAAATTTCGTATTGAACGTCAAGTATTTGGGTCTGAACATAGGGGGGATTTTTATACAGCACTCAGAATTCCCTTAATGACATTCGATAAAAATAACGGCTGGATCGGCATTAACAATGATTCTCCCAAAAGCCCATTGGATGTTGTGGGAGGAATTACAATCAGGGCAACAACGATGCCTCCAGAAATTGATACAGATGAAACTATGACTTTATGGATGGATAAAATAACAGGAAATGTTATGATACGCATTATTCATAATGGGGAGGTGCGTCAGGGAGCAGTAGTTAATTTTAAAGGTTTACCATTAAACTAAAAACGGGGGAACAAAAGAAATGGAAGAAAAACAACCAACAAATATTCCAATAGAACAGGTATTACAGGCACAGTTTGCAAAAGTAGGGCAACTTACATTCCAAATTGACATTATGAGACAACAATTAATAGCACTCGAAAATGAAAATAAGCAATTAAAAGAACATAACGAATTATTATCTACAGTAGAAGAGAAATAAAAATGCCAAAATATGCCATCTATCCTGAAAAACAAAGCACACCAACTACAACAAGTGCAAATTCCAGCTATCCAGTTGCAAATTTAACTGGTAATGATTACCGGAAAAAGGTTTGGAAAGCAGCGTCTAGCGTAGCAACTGCCACACTCAGAGTACCAATAGCTGCAAACGCACAAGCAATTTCTTTACATAATACCAATGCAGAAACAGCTATTTGCACAATCACCTTGGATAGCGCAGAACAAACATTAAAAGCTACATTAGCAACTTCTTATGCAAGTGGTACTGAAGTTGGTATATCAATAGCTACACATGGTTATAGTGAAAATGATATTATTCTACTAAATGGTACTGATCATTACGATGGTGTATATACATTACCATCTCAGGCATCTGGAGCAACAAGTGAAGTTATTATTACTGCTACATTTGCTACTGAGACATTCGCTATCACGGACACAGCTTGTGTTGTAGTCGAATCCACAACACATACTCTTGAAACAACAGATAGAACTTACGACAGATTTTGGCAAGCTTACACTAAACAAATCGCAGCTCATACAGCAACCATAAAACTAACAGCTGGTTCGGGAGAAACTGTTGAGGCAGGAATTGTTAGAGCAGGCACACTAGCAACATTTTCAAATCCACAATATGGGGCAAGTCAATCTCCAAGAGATTTCTCAATCAAAAAACCATTACGAAATGGAGCAATCTACACCAAAAAATTAGAGATTGTAAGGGCTTACTCATATTCAATGGATTTAGTAAGAGATACTAAATTTAATGATCTAATTGATTTATATAGTTATTATGGGCCAAATCCATTTTGTATGCTTATAGATGATGAAATAGACAATGATTATTGGTGCTTATTTGGTGCATTTGATAGTGAACCACAAGGAAGCCACAGTTATCCAAGTGACAGCGTGGTAAGTGTGTCAATTTTAGAATCAGTTTAGAGGTGGTATAATTATGGAGGATACTATTATAGATGGAAATAAAATGAATATAGTATTCATTGAAAACCCTAATGATAATGATAATGACAATGATAATATAAATTGTGTGCTTGAAATGAATAGTATTAGTAAAATTATACAAAGCAGTTATGAAGATTTGAAAAAAGGTGACGAAAATGGCAAGTAACAATTATGGAGCAATAGGATTAATAGGTGGTAGTACTGGATTTTTGGATGCAATAGATGGCACTAATCTTGCCACTGGTGATGCTGCTTATGTAAAAACATCAACTGGATTTTATGTTTATCATCTAGATGCTTCATCTGGTGCTACAGAATCAAGTCCTGATATTATCTCTCCTGATGCAAACGCTGGAAATAAACGATGGCTCTTATTGGCATTTGCTAAACTTCGTATACCTGATACTGATGGATCTAATGAACTACAAATTAAGTGGAATGAAAATGATAGTGCTGATCGCGTACTAAATGTTAAGGTAAATTCAGCTGATAGAACAATAGATGTGACAGGTAATATTACTTTTGCTAATAATTTTATAACTGTTGGAAATTATGCGATTACATTTACTTCTACGGGAACAACAGCCCTTACATTACCTGTATCTGGGACGTTAGCTACCACCCCTCATCAAGCAACACATATTCTAGGTGGTGGTGCAGAAATAGATGGCGATAAAATAGACATAGACTGGACCCCAGCCTACTACACTCCAGCAACCAACTCCACAACAGCTGATAATCTGGATCATTTAACTTCTCATTTGAAGGGTATTGATACCGCTGTTAATGTTGCAGGTGGTATAAGTAATATAGTTGAAGATACTACCCCACAACTTGGGGGTGATCTGGATATAAATAGTAAAGGCATTAAATTTGCCTCTCCTGCAACAATTACAGATTGTAAAGATGAAGATGATATGTCATCTAATTCTGATACTATGTTAGCAACACAACAAAGTATTAAAACATATACGGATACTAAAGCATCTGCTACACATGCCACAACACATACTATAGGTGGTGGAGATGAATTAGATGGTGATAAGCTCGATATTGATTATACGCCCACTTACTACACTCCAGCAACCAACTCCACAACTGCTGATAATTTAGATCATTTAACAGCACATCTCAAAGGCATTGATACAAAATGTAATGATGCTCGTACAACAAATATGGAAGATAATATTCTACAAAGACCCAAATTATTAGACTATGGTGAAACTTTAAATGCTATTGGATCAATAGCAACA
>Ga0075122_10001638_pt1 | contig 15535 bp, 5 predicted proteins | sample AntAceMetag02UKB_FD_69790 | JGI IMG/M metagenome (GOLD analysis project Ga0075122, IMG submission 69790) | Saline lake microbial communities from Ace Lake, Antarctica - Antarctic Ace Lake Metagenome 02UKB | ecosystem: Environmental > Aquatic > Non-marine Saline and Alkaline > Saline | place... | reverse complement strand
ATAAAAATATGATTTTAGAAATAATAATGACATTAGGAATATCAGTAATATTCACAGAGACACCAGCTGTTGACTGTGGTAACGAACTTGTTAACGGTTGTTATGAAACTGGAACTAATACTATTTATTTAAAATATGAAAATGATAATCTTGACAGAACATTCTACCATGAGTTAGGACACGCAATATTTTTTGAAGATGATTATTCGAGGACAATAATAAAAGATTATCCTCCACTAGTTAATTACTGTACAGAAAAAAAAATAGAAAATTACCCAAGTTTTACAAAATATGGAAATTGTGAACCGCACTATGATACAGAAGAAAATAGATTAAACGAAAGAGTAGCTAATTACTTTGTAGAATATATATATAATCCTAACAATTTTAGTGTTTATAACCCTGTTCTATATATATATTTTAGAGATAAATTAAATAACATAAAATAATATGCCACAAATAAAAAATAAAATTACAGGATTCATAGCAAATGCCTCTGACGCAGATTGGAATAGTGGCATTTATGGTTCTAATTGGGAGTTAGTCTCTCCATCTGCTCCTACTCCTACGCCTACGCCCACGCCGACTCCTACTCCTACGCCTACTCCTACTCCAACTCCGACTCCTACGCCAATATCAACATGGTCTATTTCTAATTGGCAACAAGGAGAAGGAGATTACGGATGGACACAACAACCTATCCTGACTATTGACGGTAAACAATATAAATTTAATAGTCCTCAAGAATATGCCAATGTTATGCAAGGGTTGTCTGGTGCTACACAGTTTGTGAATGAATTTAATAATGCCAATGCGTATTATGATTATTATATTAATAAAAATCCTGTTACAAACACTAATACAAACACAAATACAAATACTAATGAGCTAACAATAGAAAATTTATTAAATGACTCTAGAGTAAAACAAGACCAAGGTGTAAACGGAACAACTATGACAGACTGGCTGAATGGGAATGCTTCTTTACTTCCTCAATTAAAAGAACTTGGGTATTCGATAGCGGATATAGTTAATGAAGCATATTCTCAGACGCGTCATAATCGGAGTGCCTTTAGTGGCGATATGATGTCAGTAAATAGAAATCAGAATACTCCATATACAGAACCTACTCCTCCTACAGACCCTACAGGTCCAGTAGACCCAGCCGTACCAACAGACGGAACCGTTGATAGCACTACGGGTGAAACCACAACAAATCAAGCAACTCTATATGGTCCGGAAGGAACGCAACCAAAGATAGTTGAAATAGGAAGTCAGGAAGCTTCTGAATTGCAGGCTTTAGGCTGGAGATTAACGGAAGGGAGTTATGTTGCCCCAGTAGACCCAGCCGCACCATCAGACCCAGCCGTCGACCCAACCACAGGAGAACCAGTAATACCTAGACTCCCAGAAGGACTAGCAGATAAATTTTATAACGCAACCGGTAGAATAGTACCGTCAGCAGAAGAATTGGCTGAATGGCAATATAATCCAACTCTATTCGAAAGAAAATTAGACGAAGCGATAGCTAGTAGCAACCTAAATGACCCAGGAGATGAAGGAGACGCAATCTTCTCAGGAGGAGACGAAGGTGCTCTAGTAAAGTTCTATAAATTCTCAAAAGACCCAGATGGAGCAGGACCTCAAACTACTTCTACTGTTTTCTGGGTAGACCCAAAAAGTAAAAAATTATATCCTATATTATCAGAAGATGCTTTTAAAACTCGTTACGGAATTACCACACAAGAGGCAATGTCTAAAGGACAAATAAATACGGTGACTACGAATGCTTTACAATACGGAGGTACGTTAGCAGGCTACGGTTTGCTTACTAATGAGTACGGAATAAAAGAAGATGGAACATTCAAGGTATTTGAAGAAGCACAAGAGCCTACTGCTATGTATGGGAAAGAACCGATGGACAGACAAGCCTTAATCGATAATGTTCTGAAGCCACTAGAAGGTTTTATATCCGTGTTAAAGAACGACCCTAACAGTGGAATATCTCCAGAATTACTAGACGAAATCTCTAATGATGAAGCTGCAATGATAAAATATGCTAGTGCCGTTGCCTATGGTGGATACATGGTCAATGACATGTTTAGAGATATAAAGAGATTACAATTAGTTAATGACGGCAGAACCGATTTAGAAGACATGGTAGTTATAGACGAAGATAAAGACGCTAAAACATTTTATGCTTCCCCTGAAGGAAGTCTAGTAAGGACTAACCAAGACTTAACCCTACCAGCTTATCTAGGTAATGGTGATATTGATGTTGGCTTGTTAGAAAATCCTATATTTAATTTGCCTAGCGATATTTATAAAGTATTAGTCCCACCGTTCGACCCTAACTCTCCTGAAGGAAAAGCAGAAATGGAAGCTATCCAGGCTGCTTATTATGATGTAGCGGCTGAGATTGCTAGTGCTAAAACAGAGCAAGAACATGAAAAAGCTTTGTATAATATGGAACAATTTAATAAAGAGATAGAAAAAAATTATGGAATTACTTTGAGTAATAACGCTGACGAAGCTTGGAACCAAATAAATAACATAGGTAATACTGCTTCTCAAAAAGGTTTATATGGTTCTGGTTTAGCTACTGAAGCGACTGATATGTATTTGAAAGATAAGCGAAAAGTAGACGAAAGATTAAGAGTAGAAAAATTATCTAAGACAGACGAAGAACGGAGAACTTATTTATTAGGTAGTGCTACTCCGGAAGAGATTGCCGCTTTAACTCCAGCAGAAAGAGAAAAGTATGGACTTACTCCTAGTGCAGAAACTTTAGCGTACTTCAGTGAAGAAAATTTAAGGAATCTATACCCTGATTTGTCTGATGACGAAATTAATAATTATAAGAATATGATTATTGACGAGAATGGGAACTACCGAAGTACAATTTATCAAACATTAAATATAAACGAATATAATATTGGAGAAGAGAAAAGAAAATTCCAGTTAGGTGAAGTTCAAGTCGACCCAGTAACTGGAAGAGTAACAGGCGGTTGGGGAGTTCTTTATCAGAGGGCATTAGACGAGGAGAGAAAGTATGCTGAATATACTAAAGCTGGTGCTTTTGAGAAACCTAGCGATACTGGTGATGGTGCTACTGGCGACGGTTCTACTATTGATGCTCCGGGTGTAAAGTCTCCTGTTGCAGAAAACAAGGTGCAAGTCAAAGATAAAAATGGTAATACTATAAATGTTTATCCTGGTGACATACCAGAGTTAATAAAAGATGGTGTGTTATCAGAAGGGACAACAGCTATTGATACGACTACTGAAACGCCAGCGAGTGGAGATACTACTGGTTCTACGGTAAACCAAGACGGTTTAACTATGGAAGAAGCTAATGACCCTAAATACTGGAAAGATGGAAAATATGTTGGGCCTAGTACAACCGATACTTCTGTTAATCCTACTGCGTGGGCAGCTCCTACTGGTTATGAGAAGATATCTGGGCCAAGCCAATTGACAAATTATACAGATATTACAGATGAACCAGGTACTATTAATAAGTGGGGTTTAAAGAATCCTGATTATACTGTTGAATCGAATGTCCCAACATATCCAAATATAACAACAGATGCAATGAAACCATTTACTGATTGGACTATTGGAAAGACTGATACGCTTGGGAAAAATTGGCAAGGATATTCTGCTATCAAAGGAGATGATTATAACCCATTGACAGCAGAAGAAAGAAAAAAACAATACGGAAATGTGCAATCCGTAGGAAATTCTCTTTATGGATATAAATATTAATATAAAAAATTATGGCATTTCAAGGCTACCCAGAAAATAAAACTTATGAATCAATTACTAATACAGCAATGAATTTAGGTAATACTGTTTCTGCTGCAAAAAAATCTAGACCTGTTACTAAACAGCCAACACCGCCACAGTATCCGAATGTAGCTGGTGCCGTAAAAGATAGTGGGGCTGCTCCTAGTGGTGTTTTGCCTACTGAGTTGAGTAGTCTAGGAACAATGACTACTCCTTATGGTGGTAGTACAAGATATGAAAAATTTCACCCTGCAATAGATTTAGCTGCTCCTACAGGAACCGCTATCCCATCCCTAACTGGTGGAACTGTAACTGAGGCAAAAAATTCTCCTGCCTTTGGTAATACAGTTGTAGTCCAAGACTCTGAAGGAAATTATTTAAGATATTCTCACCTTAATAAGGACTGGGTTGAAGTCGGAGATTCTGTAACAAAGGGGCAACAAATAGGGGAAATGGGAGCTACTGGCAATGTTTATTCGACATCAGGAGGAGATCCATCTCACTTAGATTTAAGAATTTATAATAGTGCTAAACAGTATTTTAATCCGAGTGAATATAATTATCAATAAAAATATGATCGACAAAACACTACAAAAACAAAAAGTAATAACTATTAGTTCTATAATGGGTAATAAAAATCTGTCTAGGACTATTTCTGATGGTCTGAATGCTCCTTTAGGAAGCTCTAGAAGAGAAAAGGCCGCGTCTATTTTGAACTCCTTTAGAAAGACTTACAAGATGGATGGTCAAGGTGGTGGAGCAGTTGGTATTAATGCTCAAGGTAATATACCAGTTGGTCAAGGTTCACTAACAATTGGCCAACCTGGATATGGTAATTCAACTGGACAGGGAAATCAATTTACTCCTCAGCCACAAAAAACATATACATATACAGGCGAAGGGGCAGTTGGGCTTAAACCTAGCGGGAACATGCCTGTTATACCACAACAAAATAAATCAAGTTTAGAAACAGAATTAGGTATTAACATGCCTGGAAGCCTTTCGGAGCTTTCACCTGCATTATTCTCCAGCGGTCCAAAGATAGTCAAGACCAATACAACAGACCAAGTTATGCAAGGAGCAGACCCAGGACCTTTAGCAGACCAATTTGCAGGAGCACAAAGCGGACAAGACCAATTTACAGGAGGAGAACAACAATCAATTGCAGCGACCATAGACCATATAGACTATTGGTACAGCACATTAAGCGACGCTGATAAAATAAGATTTAAACCGTTATATGATGCACAAAAATCTGGGGTAGGAGCAAAGACCTTTACGGACATTATGATGAACGACCAAGAGAAGTTTAAGACAATGTTCCCTAACACACCAGATTCTGCTATTCCTAGAGGTGCTTCATTAGTCGGCCAAGTAAATGAGTTAGAAAAAGTATTAAAAGAAGAGTATAAAATAGATAAGCTCAATAGCAATCTGACTAGCTTAGTTGATCGTGGGATGACTATCACTGACGACATATCTGGCTATATGACAGCTAGAGACGAATATATTAGTAAACTAGACACGATGATAACCGCTGCTCAAGATAAATCACTAAAGACTGATATGTCTAATCCTACTAATAGAGAGATGGCCGGAAATTACATGAACTATCTATATATAATGAAAGGCAGACAGCAAAAAAGATACACAGATTTCTTAAATAGTGCTATTAATTATCACAATCAAGAATTAACTAGAGCAGAAACTTCTTACCAAAATGCTTATAGCAATTTCACTTCTGCTTTAAAGAACAAAACTGATTTTGCTAAAGAAGATTATACTAGATTGTCTAACTTGCTTGGCGATATGTATGATAATGTTAATTCGATGGAGAAAGATGAGATGGCTATGCAGCAGGACAGATATGGTTTAGAAAAAACTCGGCTTGAAATTATAAAGAATACTAATGAGGCTAATGGGACAGATGAAAAAACTCTTAATAGATTATCTGCTGCTGCTCAAATTGACTCCCAAAAAGATCCTGCTACTGGTAAATTAAAACTTGTAGATTATGAGGCGGCGAAAAGTCATATAGTAGATAATTATCCAGAGTTAGTGAGTTGGTTCAAGATTAAATATGACCCAAAAACAGTTTTAGACCCAAAAGAACCTGGTGCTAATGTTTATTTTCAAACTGATAATCAGTTGTATCAAGATGCTACTGCCGATGCCTCTAGTTGGCTACAAGATAAATAACTCTTTAATTAATAAAAAATATGGCAAGATGGAAACCAATACAATTTGATGGGCAGACAGCGTCTTCTAACATAGACCCAGTAGGCACTATTAATACTTTTCCTGACAAGACTTATACTTATGTTAATAAGGATAGTTCTGTTCATACTGGAAATTTAGAAGATAATTATATCGATAGAACTACTACGCCGATAGAAACTCAACAACCAACCCCTATAGTTTCACTAGATACTTCTGGAAGCAGGAGGTGGAAGCCTATAGTTTTCGAAACCAATACCCAACCAGTTCCTACCGTTATAAGCGACGAAATAAAGAACGAAGCAGTACCAGAGGGAATCGACCCAGCACTATATGTGCAATTAAGGTCCAAAGGAAAGACCAGAGAAGAAGTTATTAATTATAAAGGTGGTTTAGCACCAGCTCCAACTGGACTATCTGGGTTTATAGATAGCATGACTGACTGGGACCAAAAAGATATTCCTCTTTGGGGTTCTGGTAAAGAAGCGGCATACGAAGCTGGTGTTGCGAGAGCTTACGGTAGATTCGAAAAAGGAACTAGTAAGCCAGGGGACAAGGAAAAAATGGCCGCTTACTATAAAGAAGAAGAAAAACAAAGTAAATTGGGGGAAAATGTTGGATATAGTGCTGGTGAAACTATAAAAGGTTCTTTACGATTTATGGGTGAATTGTTACCAGCAATAGTTGCGGAGATAGCGACTTTAACTGCGGCTCCTGCTCTCGACACACTGATAGTAGCTCAAATAGCTAAATTAGGAGCAAGAAAAACAATTCAGAAAATGATGAAAGATAAGCTATTTAAGGCATCTGTTTTAAATGCAGCTAAAACTATTGCTAAAAAAGAGGTTCCATTGCTTGCTAAACAATTTGCAATAACTGCTCCGACTAATATAACTCTTGGTACAGCACAAAGAATGGTCGGTACAGTTGATTTGAACACTGGACAAGTTTTAGAAGAAGGACAATCGATCGGCGAAGCACTCGTGAACGCAACAACTGGGCACGCGGTGGAACTCCTTTCTGAAAGAGGTGGCGGAGTAACTGGAAAAATACTTGGACAATTTGCTGCTCCTGTAAAAAAAGTGATTGTAAAGACTTCAATTTTTAAGGCTATTCAAAAATTAATGCCAAGCGTACCAGAGAGTAAAATCGTTAATTTATTAAAAAAATCTGGGTGGAATGGAATTGTTGGCGAGTGGTTTGAAGAAAGAGACGCCGATGCTCTAAATCATGCTTTAGCTTCTGTTGGTTTAGGAGACCAACCATTTACGGGGTTAACAATGGACCAAATTGCAACTGAAATTATAGCATTTTCTGTAATGGGTGGCGGAATGAGAGTAATCCAAAGTGAAAAGGTTGGAGGAAGATTATTCAAAACTCCAACAGAAGAAGTACCTCAAGCTACGCGAGAAGACTTAATCACTAGTCAACTTCCTGATGGTACACCCCCTCCGGGTGCCGCTACGCCTGCTATCGCACCTGATGACAGTATTCTCCCTACTACACCCCCTACGGGTGTCGTACCTACTGAACCCGTTACTATACCCACGGAGGGTGTCGTTCCTCAAGAGCAAGTAGCGGAACCAGTAACACCAATAGCACCTACTGGAAAAGCTGAACTCGTAGCCAAGGTAGATGAATTTAGGGTTGGTGGTACTGGTAAAGAAATACATTTTGTAGAACAATCTCCTGAAGAAGCAAATGTTCAGGCTCTTATTAGTGGAATAATAAAAGGTGAACGACCTCCGGTAACTGTTGGTAAAGCTTCTAGCGGTAATAGAATATTAGTTGATGGCGGAGATGCACTTACTGCTTACAAATATTTAAACATAAATGATATTCCGATTATTGAGCAGACTCCTGGTAGTTATGCTGTTGAGGTTGGGAAACCTAAAGTTGAGGTTGTGGCACCAGTAGCTGAAACTGTAGAAAAAGTTGCTCCTGAAGTCGATTATCAAGGAACTGGTTTCGGTGCTACTAGGAGAACAACGGACAACGGTTTAAGAACCAATGCTATCAGTGAAGATATGATTGAAAATAGTGGTGGTAATATAACCAAAAAAGTAAAAGATATATTAAAATCTATACAAGGAAAACCAGACGCTGAAATTACTATTTATCGAGCTGCTCCTAAAGGTTCTGGTATAAATAGTGGCGATTGGATTTCTTTAGATAAAAATGTTGCAGATTCTTTTACAACATCATCATTAGGGACAGTAAAACCTGATTATGAAGTTCAAACATTAAAAGTAAAAGCGAGCGAAGTAATACCTCAAAAATCAGCTGGTAAAAATAAAATATATGATTTTTCTTATCAACCTAAAGAGCCAACAAAACTAGACAAAGTAAAAGAAGTCTCTAAAAAATACACAACCGACAAACAAGAAATCCCCAAGAAATTCGTACACGGCTTACCAATAGAAGACATGAGAAAAAAGTTAATGCCGATAATTGGAGAAATAAATGAAAAAGATATCTTCCCGATGAAGAGAGGGAAAGAGTTAGGAAAGTATATTGACGGCATGATCGGTTTACTAACTTTAAAAGGCGATGTATCTGAGATTGTTGGATATCACGAGGCATATCATTATGTCTCAACTTTGCTAATGACTAAAGCTGAAAACGCAGAACAAATAAATTGGGTAAAAGAAAATAAGCAAGACGAGATGGATAAACTAAGAAAAGCAGACCCTAAAGCAGCAGCTGAATTAACCGAAGACGAATTAGCTGAAGAGGTGCTAGCTAATGAGTTTGCTAGATATGTTATAGAAAAACAGAATAAGAAAGCAGGAGAAGAAAAACCAAAAACTTGGACTGAAAAAATGCAAAGTTTTTTCGAAAAATTAATTAAAAAATTAACAGGTATTTCAGATAATAGAGAATTGGCTGATGCTTATTTTGAAAAGATTAGAACTGGTGAATTTGCTAAGAGGAATGAGGCGGTTATTAAGCCAGAAGCTAAGGCCCCGGAATTCCAAAACTTATCTGCTCTAAAGCAAGACGAAGAAATCGAAAAAACACTTACTAAGGCTAAAGGATTATCAGCAAAAGATGTAATGGCTAAATATCCTAACCTTAATCTTAAGAGAGATGTTAAAGTTACTGATATCCACGGTAAAAAATCAGTTATAGAAGAAGGCGAAGCTTTAACTCCTTACCAGCTTAAAGGCAATAAGGTCTTGCTTCAAGACGGAGAGACTTATATCGTATCCAAAAATCAATATCAGAATATTAGAGGGCAAAGTGCTAAAGGTGAAGCAGTTCCGTTCGCTCCTGAGTTGGAGGGGGTTGATGAGACGACTCTTGGTAATATGCCAAAGGTTGACGACTTGGAGTGGAAAAAGTCTGGCGATGATTTAACTGAAATCAACACTGGAGTTATTATTAAGAAACTACCAAACAAGGAATATCAAATATACTCAAAGGACGGAAAAGAATTATTAAAAGGAGATTATTGGACAGATTTAGATAGTGCTAAAAAAAGAGTTTCTTTTGAACTAAAAACAAATCCTAGCAAAATTCAAGGTCAAGCTAAATACACAGACTACCAACTCCCTGATGGTAAAAATTATAAAGAGATATTGATTAAAGCACCAGAATCAAAAGTAGCTAGAGATACTGCTAGCAATGAAATAAAAAAGTTCTGGAAAAAAATAGGTGGTGCAAAGGATGTGGCTGATATGACGTCTGAAGAATCTTCTGAATATCGTAAATTGTTATCTAATGACGAGAAGGCTATTACCGAGATAGTTTCAAATCGCTTCAAATCAGCCCACTGGGACGAACCTAATGTTATCTCACACCTCAGAATGAATGAAAGAGAATTTAAAGGAAATAAGGTGTCTTTTATGGAAGAGCTGCAGTCTGACTGGTCGGCTGCGGGGAGAGAGAAAGGGTTTGAAGTTTTTGATACTACTAACCCTGAAAGATTATTACCTGAAGGTTGGAATGTAAAAACTGATAATGGTGATGTTTTTTATGTAGTTAATAAAGATGGTAATTTAGTACCAAACAAACTTGGAGATGGTAATGCCGATGGTGGTAATAAAAAAGTTGCAATAGGAAGAGCGGTTGGAGAAGAAAAACTAATGGGTGATTATAAACCTGGTGTCCCATCCAACCCACTCCTAAAAAAATGGCAAGAACTTACAATTAAAAGAGCACTACAAGAATCAGTAAAAAATAAGTCTGATTATTTTGCTTGGATAACAGGAGAGCAAACAAGTGCTAGATATAATTTAAGTACGCAGGTTGATAAAATTGACTGGGAAAAATCTAATAGAGAAGGAGAAAATAAAGTTATCTATGTCGTTGGTAAAGATAATAGAGATTTCTCTATAAAAATAGACAATAGTGGAAAAATAACAGAAAAAACAAAAGAAGTTCCAGAAGATTGGAAAGGCAAAAAAATAGATGAAGTATTTGGCAAAGGATTAGCTGATAAGATAATGGCAGATGAAAAAGGGACTCTATCAGGAGAAGGATTAAAATTTGGCGGGGAATGGGCTTCTAATATTTATGATCGCCAAGTAAAAAATATAGTAGAAGATTTGACTGGTAGTAAAGTTGAAGTTTTGGAGATGGGGTTGCCTATAGGAGAAGAAACGGAAAAATGGTATTCAGCTGATCAACATCAAGTAGCAATAAAACCAACAGAATTAAACGTTGGAAAAGAAATAACAACGCAGGGTGGCGGCAATCATTTCGAAGACTCTGATGTCTATATAATAACCGAAATATTAAAAGACGGTAAATTTAAAGCTGTCAATAAAAATGATTTCTATTCTAAAAAACCTACATTTACCGAAGGTGGATATGGTTTTATACCAAAGGAAAAAACTGGTGGAGCTGATTTATATTATTTGAATAGAAGCCGAAGAACTATTGACATATCCCAAAAAACTACAACCCAACAAGCCATAAAACTAACCCCAGAAATCAAAGCTAAAATAAAAGGGGAAGCACCAGTACTAAAAAAACCTAGTGGCAGAGTTCCATTCTCAAAAGTAGCGGAAGTGGTTAGACAATATAAAGCTGATAAAGCTAAGTTGTTTACTAGTGCCGAAAAACTAACGGAAGAAGAAAAAACCCAGGAACAAAAAATGCTAGAACCAAAACCTAGACTAGTAAAGTTTAATCCTAAAAGTGACAAAAATCTTATAACCGAAAGTGGCGAATACACTGATACTTACTGGCTATTAAAGAAAAAATTTCTACCGAAAAAATTAAAAGAGAGAATGGATGCTAATTTATCTGAAGGAAATCCTGACTCTACAACAATTTGGGACAAAGCTAAAACTGACAAACTCTCTCCAGTTACTGAGCCTGTAGGTTATAATAAAAAACTTGGAGCTTACGTAGTCAAAACTAAAAGTGGAGAAAATGTTACTCTAGATAAAAATTATTATGACTACCTAAGAAAAAATATTAAAGACTTTAATTTAAAAGGGACTGACGCTAATTCTCCTTTAATCATATATTCTGGCAGTAAAGAAGCTGGAATGTTAATGGTGATGAAAACAGAGCCTGGCAACATAGTTTATTTTGATAAGAAGATTAAAGAATATAAAGAGCTAAAAGATACCATCAAAGAAACCGTTCCTAAAACCCAAAAAGAAAAAGTAGCCGCAGTAATAAAAGAATCACCTAAAACTATCCAAGACATAGCTAAGGAAACAAAAATACTTGAACCAAACGTCAGGCGTATTTTGGGTGTCGGTGCGAAAGAAGGGACATTCGAGCGAATAGATAAGGGTGTGTATATATTGAATAAAGGCGGAAAGCAATTAGCTTATATTGAAACTGGAGATGCAACCGAAGTTTTACCGCGTCTAGCTAAAGAAGGATTCAAGGCTGATATGATTTTTCTAGACATACCTTATAAAACTCCAGCAGTAACAGGCGGAAACAGGGGAGTCAAATATAACCTAGTCACAGTAGATCAATTTAAAACTGTATTAAAAGCAGTAAAAGATATCGCTAGGAATGAAAATACACCAGTATTCCACATGTTTAGTAATGCTAAGTCTGGATTAAAAGCAATGCAGAAATATAATGATGCAGTTGTTGAAGCTGGATTTAAACCAGTAGCGAAAGGAGATTATACAAAATTTCAAAAAGATGGTGTTACAAGAGTAAGGAATATGCGTGGTAATATAATTGAGCCAGAAGGAATAATTATGTTCACTAAATCTGGTAAGGCTGATATGAAAGACCCTAATTTAACATTTAGATTAATCAGACCTAGGGGCTATCAGACTGAAAAACCAGCAGAGATGGTGAAGAAAATGATTGAGATGTCTACTAAAGAAGGCGATGTAGTTCTCGATCCGTTTGCTGGTAGTGGAGTTGTCCCGGCTGAGGCTGTAAAAGCTGGCAGAGAAGCAGTAGCTATAGAGAAATCAATAAAAGCTGTAGAAGAATTTATTAAACCTAGAGTTGAGGCTGCGGCTAAGGAAGTCAAAGTAGAGCCTGAAAAGAAACCTGATATTGAAGTTAAGGCCGAAGAAGCCAAAGCTAAAGAAGTCCCACAAAAATATAAAGAACTAGCTAAGGTAACAGAAAAAAATAAAAAAGTCGAAGATAAGATTGTTAAAAAAGCAAAAAGTGAAGAAGTAACAAACGCAATCCAAGAGGCTAACGACGCGGTTGATTTAGAGCGAGAAAGACAGAAAATGTTATTAGACGGGATAGAAGACGAACAAAGGAAGAAGGTAGACGCGTTAACAGAAAAAATATTAGAAGGGTTAGAAGCGGCTGAACTAACCAGAGAAGAACAAACTGCTGTTTATGCCAAGGCAAGAGCTGCGAGATTCGCAAAAGCTAAGGCAATTGGAAAAAAAGTCGGTGGCGTGAAAGGATTCTATATTGAAAAAGCACAATTAAAAGGACCGTTACCGCAAGTAAATTATACTAGTCTTAAAAAATTCTTTTCTGAAAAAGAGATAGACGAAATACTTGATGCAGCTAAAAATGACCCAAGATTCTCTCTTACAGAATCATTGACTCTCAGAGAAGGTATATTAAAACTATTCGGTGATTTTGGTGGCAGTGTTCCTACCCCAGGACAGTTAGCCCTAATGACTAAATTTTTCGGTAAAAAAGTTACTAACAAATTAATAGATTTAAAAACTCGTAAAGAGAAGATATGGGAAGGTGTGTTTCAGTTATTAAATATGCCTAGAACCATCATGTCATCGTATGATTTATCAGCTTCATTAAGACAAGGAATATTTGCCGCCCCTAGATTTAGAAAAGAATGGTACTCAGCGTTTGAAAAACAGTTCGGGTGGTTTGCTAGTGAAAAATCATTCCAAGAAGCACAGAGGGCTATATTTTTTGACCCTATTTATAAATATATGGTGAAAAGTGATTTAAGCATTACAGAGATGGACGCAGCTATAGGTATGAGAGAAGAAGGATTTCAATCACAATGGGCTGAAATAATTCCAGGCGTTAGAGCTTCCGGTAGAGCATACACTGCCTTTGCTAATACATATAGAGCTAGCATTTTTAGAACATTGTTTTATCAAGCTAGAGCAGATGGGTTAAAACCAGAAAAAGATGAAAAACTTTTAAGAAATATAGCAGGATTAGCTAATAACGCTACTGGCAGAGGGTCTTTAGGAAAGGCAGAAGGTGCTAATAAAGTGCTCAATGTTTTCTTCTTTTCTCCTAGATTAATGATGTCTAGATTAGCATTATTAAATCCAGCTTATTATGTTGGATTAGATCCTTTCACTAGAAAAGAAGCACTTAAAACTCTTTTTACCTTTACTGGTACTATGTTAACGATACTCGGATTACTCTCGATGTGGCCAGATGACGATGAGCTTGACGTAGGCTGGGACCCCAGGAGTGCTGATTTCATGAAAATTAAAATGGGAGATACTAGGTTAGACGTTATGGGCGGATTTCAACAATATTTAAAACTAGCCGCACAACTAACGACTGGAAAACTTATTAGTTCTTCTACCGGTAAGGTAACCACTTTAGGAGAAGGATACAGAGCATTAAACAGATTTGATATATTACTTAGGTTTTTCCAGATGAAAGAAGCTCCAGTTGCTTCGTTCGCTACTCAGTGGATGCAAGGCGAATCAGCTATTGGAGAAGAGTTTGTAATTTCTAAAGAAATAGGACAACGTTTTATTCCTATGGTAATTTCTGACGTTTATGATTTAGCTGATAAAAATCCAGGCTTACTACCGCTTGCACCTCTTTCATTCTTTGGCTTTGGAACTCAAACTTACGGGCCGACATCTACTAACCAGATGAGAGACTTAGCGGAAACAAAAAAGCTCTCCGACATAGAATTTTCTAATTTGAAAAAACTAATGAATGAAGAGCTAAAGACTGGTAAGAAAACTGAGAAAGCACTGAATACTTTAATTAAAACTATAGAGGCTAGTCAGGAAGCATTACCGGCTTATGAGGCTTACAAGAAGATACAGAATAAGTCAGACGAAGAAATAAAGAGTGCTCTAAAGCAATATAGTGGTGCTGATTTAGCTGTGGTTGAAAAGTACGTTAAACGTGATATGAGAAAACTCTATAATGATTTGAAGGGGACTACTAAAGAAAAAAAACAGAAATCTTATAATAAGTTAAACGGATTAGAGAAAATTGTCTTTAATAAAATTATTGCTGAAAATTAATCTAAGTCAGAGGGTTTATTTTTACACTCAGGACAAGTAAACTTGGCCCATTTTTCTAATTCTTTCAATGGATAAAAATCTAGTTTGATTGAAAATTTGCAGTGTGGGCAAGAAAAGACTGGAAACTCTGTTGAATTTTCTACGTTTATATAATAATACTTTCTTTTACACTCCGTACAACAAAAGTAATGTCTTTTTTTTACCGGCTTAAATATTCCCCCACACTGGAGACATCGTTTTAAAGGCATGGGCTTTTTGTTACTTATTAATTAGGTGTTATTTGTGTACGAGCCTTCTTTTAAAATTCCTTTTTGAAGCGATTTGCATGAATTTATGATTTGCTCCAGGTTACCTAGCGATATCTTAGTGTTTGTAAGATATTCAAACTCGCTTGTAGCTTCTGACAATCTAGTTGCTTTGGCTGACGAAAGAGGTTTGCCAGTATTTTCATCTAATTCCTGTTCTTTGATACTAGCAGTTCGATTAAAAGCAACTAATGCTCTACCGTAACTCTGATTAGCAGTGCAAAAATGTTGAGTCATTATACATATTACTTCTCCGACTCTCTCTCCATCGGTTAAACCTTTTTTATACTCTTTTAAAAAATTTTCGTAATCCTGTAAATAAGAATTAGTTATTTGGTCTTCCATAATTTTTATGTTAGTTAATTAAAAATGAAAATAATTATTTATTAGATTCGTCAATGGTGTTAACTAGGCTATCAATATCTTGAAACAAGACACTAATATTTTTATCCATTGCTTCTACTTTGTCATTTATATTTTTATATTTCTGTATTGATAAAAGTTTTCCTACTTCTACAAATATTTCTGACCAAGATGGTTCCTCTAATTTTGGTTCATTTTCATAAT
>Ga0075122_10001637_pt1 | contig 15538 bp, 15 predicted proteins | sample AntAceMetag02UKB_FD_69790 | JGI IMG/M metagenome (GOLD analysis project Ga0075122, IMG submission 69790) | Saline lake microbial communities from Ace Lake, Antarctica - Antarctic Ace Lake Metagenome 02UKB | ecosystem: Environmental > Aquatic > Non-marine Saline and Alkaline > Saline | place... | reverse complement strand
CAGAATTCATAGAATTTGTCAGATGCTCTACTCGTTTACGAATAAATTCGATTGCATCAGCTATTAATTCCAATTTATAAGCTAAACTTTCTACTATTACATTGAAATTTTTAAGTAATACTATAGCTCTATAAAAAAGCCAAGATAAAAATATAGCTAAAAGAAAAATTGAAATAGATAAAACTAAATATAAAATATCAAGTGATGAACTAAACATAAAAATATTTTTAAAAATTAAATTAACTAAAATTAGTATAACATTTTTTTACTCTTTTCTCAATTATTTTCTTAACTCAGCTTTAAAATTATTTTCTAATTCTTTACAAATTTTTCCAAAAATTTCATCTACCTCACCGGCTTCAAGAGTTTTTTCATTTGAAGAAAATATAATATGATAAGCCATACTTTTTTTATTGGCTCCGATTTTTTCTCCACTATAAATATCAAATAATTCTACTTTTTTTATAAGTTCATTTTGACTATAAATACATTCTAATATATTTATATGTTTAATATTTTCATCAACTACAAAAGCTAAATCTCTTAAAACAGGGGGGAAAACTGAAATCTTTTTGTACTTATTTTTTTCATTTGTAAATTCCAAAAATTTATTTAAATTTATTTCTAAGACAGCAACTCTAGCATCTATGTCAAATTGCTTTTGACTTTTTGGATGAAGTTCAAAAATCTTTCCTACTTTTTCTTCTTTATTTTTTAGAGATATAACTGCAGATCTTTTTCCGTGAATATATTTTTCTTCAAAATCATTTTCTTCTAATGCTATATCTACTTCAAATTCCTCTGATAAATATTTTATAATATTACTTAATTCAAAAAATGGATTTTTATCTTTTTTATTTGTATAAACTAAAGATAAAAGAATATCTTGCCTTGGTAAAAGTTCATCACTATTTTGTGAAACTCTTTCCCCTACTTCTTCTTTTTTGAAAATTTTACCAATCTCAAAAAAAGCAAGTTCATCATATCTACGATTATTATTTACAATATTATTTAAAAGTCCTGAAAATAAATCACGACGAAGATAGGGTTTATCTTTTGCAATTGGATTATCAAGTTCTATAAAATCTTTCACATCTAAATCTAATTTTTCTATGATTTTTGGGGAAATAAAAGAATAATTTAAACTTTCTGTAAAAGCAAATTTATTTACCAAAATATTTTTTATATTTTTTTCAAGCTGTTTCATTCTATTTACTTCTGGTGGAGTTATCGGAAATACTGGTAAAACTTTTTTGAAATTATCATAACCATAAATACGAGCAATCTCTTCTACTATATCTTCTTTTATAGAAATATCTTTTGTAGCTCTCCAACTAGGAATTTTTATATATAAAATATCTTTTTTTTCTTTTACTTCAAAACCAAGAGATTCTAATATTTTTATAATTTGTTTTTTATCTATTTCTTCACCAAATTTATTAAATAAAAATTTATAAGAAACTTCTATAGGTCCAACATTTAAACTAAAATCTTTTTTATCTTGGACTTCTGAAACTACTTTTGCTTTTGGACAAAATTCTAAAGTAAGTTCTACTGCTTTTTTTAGTGCCAACTCAGCTATATTTGGATCAAGTGATTTTTCAAATCTAGCAGAAGAATCAGTCCTAATCCCAAGTCTAGTAGCACTGCGTCTCAAATTGACTGCTTTAAAATTAGCAGATTCAAAAATAATTGTTTTTGAATCTGGTTTTATTTCACTATTTAACCCACCCATAATACCAGCAAGTGCAATTGCTTTTTCTTCATCAGCTATTACTAAATCATTTTTATTTAATTTATGTTCTTTAACATCTAGTGTGGTAAATTTTTCATTTTCTTTTGCACTTCTAACTATTATTTTATTTGATTTTAAATTATTTTTATCAAAAGCATGTAAAGGTTGTCCTAAATCAAGCATCACATAATTTGTAATATCTACTATATTATTTATCGGTCTTATTCCAGATGCAGTCAATCTTTCTTGTATCCATTTTGGAGATTCTCCTATTTCTATACCATCAATCATAACTGCCATATACCTAGGACATAATTTTGCATCTTCTACTTCTACTTCCAATATTTCACTTTTTTCTGATTTTATTTCTTTTACTGAATAATCTTTTAATTTTTTATTATAAACAGCAGCTATTTCTCTAGCCATACCATAATGTCCCCAAAGATCAGGTCTATGAGTCATTGATTTGTTATCAATATCAAAAATAATATCATCCAAACTAAGAGCTTTTGCAACAGGAGTTCCAATTTTAACATCTAGAAATGATAAATCTAAAATCTCTGTTTCACCTTGCTCAAATATATCTCCTAATCCAATTTCTGAACTAGCACAAATCATACCAAAAGATTTTACTCCACGAATTTTTGCTGGTTTCATTTCTACAAGTTCACCTTCTCCATGCCAACAAACTTTTGCTCCAACTTTTGCAACTGCAACTTTCATTCCTTCTTTTAAATTTGTTCCTCCACAAACTATTTGAAATTCTCCATCACCAAGATCAACATTTACAACTTGCAACTTATCAGCATCTGGATGTTTTTCTATTTTTTTTACTAAACCAATAACAATATTTTCCATGTTTTCTTCTTGATTTTTAAATCCTTCCACCTCTACTATACTCATCGTCATTTTTAAAGCAATTTCTTCTGGACTAAGTGAATCTGGCAAATCTACATACTGCTTTAACCATTTATAAGATATATTCATATAATAATATTTTAAAAAATTAAAATTGTTCTAAAAACTCCATATTTCCTTCATGCAAATAACGGATATCTTCTATTCCATATTTTTGCATCACAAGTCTCATTGAACCAAGACCAAAAGCAAAACCTTGATATTCATCTGGATCAAGTCCAGCTGAACTAATAACTTTTGGATGAATAAGTCCACAAGGAAGAGTTTCTACCCAACCTGTATGTTTACAAGCTCCACAACCTTTTCCTTCACAAACTAAACATTTCATATCAAGTTCAAAACCAGGTTCCACAAAAGGAAAATGTCCAGGACGAAGTCTGATTTCAACTTCTCTTTTTAAAACACCTTGTAATAATTCTTTAATAACTCCTATTAAATTATCAATAGAAATATTTTTATCTATTACAAGCCCTTCCATTTGATAAAAAGTATGATCATGACTTGCGTCAGTTGCTTCATTTCTAAATACTCTACCAGAAATAACAGCGCGAAGTGGTGCTCCATATTTTTGCATTGCACGAATTTGCATTGGTGAAGTATGAGTTCTCATCACCCAATCTGAATGATCTTTTATAAAAAAAGTATCTTGTGTATTACGAGCAGGATGATCTTTTGAAATATTTAAAGCTTCAAAATTATAAAAATCACTTTCAAGTTCTGGTCCATCTAAAATCAAAAACCCCATTGAAGTAAATAAATCTTCAAGTTCATTATGAACAATTGTCACGGGATGCATATGCCCTTGTCTAGATTTTTCAATCTTTGGCTGACTAATATCAATTGATTCTTTTTCTATCAAACCATCATAACTTGATGATTCAAGCTCGGTTTTTTTATTTTCATATATTTTTTCTAAATCTTTTTTTACTTCATTAGCAAGCATTCCTATTTCTTTTCTTTCTTCTCCTGACATACTTTTCATATCTTTCATAACTAAAGTCATCTCACCATTTTTACGAGAAAAATATTTTTGATAAAAATTTTCCAAAGCTTCAAAATCTTTAACTTTAATTATCTTTTCTTTAAACTCCTTTTGTATTATTTTTAATTTTTCTTTCATATTTTTATTTTAAAAAAAATAATTAATTAAATAAATGCATTATATCTCTCCAAGTTACAAGAACTATAAGCACCATCAAAAACATAAAACCAATTGTATGAGCTAAACTTTCATATTTTTGTTTGACAGGACTACCTTTTATTTTTCCAATTAAAATAAAGAAAATTCTACCACCATCTAAGGCTGGGATTGGTAAAATATTTATAGCAGCTAAACTAAGAGATAACATTGCTGTTAAATTTAAAACATAATTAAAACCAAGTCTTGCGCTCTCACCTACTAAATTTACAATTCCAACAGGACCTGAAACATCAAACATCATTCCATTACCTAGTATTAAATTTTTAAGTAAATAATAAAAAGCAATAAAAATATTTATAAGTACAAAAAATGCTGCTACAAAACCTTTATAAATTGCAATATACCAAGGATAACGAACTATACCTGCTTCCGCAATAATCACACCTATCATATAATTATCATTTTCATTTTTTTCAGCTTGAATATTTAAATTTAATTCTTCACCTTGTCTAAAAATCTTTGCTGTGATTTCTCTACCTTCACTAGCACCAATATAATTATTTAATTCTTGAGTGGTATTTATTTTTTGATCATCTAAAAATAAAATTTTATCACCGTAAACTAAACCAGAATTTTCTGCAGGACTTGATTCTACTACTTGTTGAATAACAATACTTGGTTCTTCAACCACAATAGCTTTATCATCCACTCCACCAGAAAAATCAGCTGGAAGTCCAATCATAAGACCTATACCTAAAATAATTCCAGCTAAAATAAAATTCATAGTTACACCTGCTGCTAAAACTATTATTTTTTGCCAGGCTTTTTTTGTCCCAAAACTATCAGATTCTTCTTCTCCGACCAAGACGGATCCGCCTTTGGTGGATTTTTCTCCATTTTCACCTTTTATCTGACAAAATCCACCAAGTGGTAATAAATTCAAAGAATAAAGTGTAGCTGGAAATTCTCCTTCATCTTGTTTTTCTTTTCCTGAAACTGTATTTTTTAAATTACTTTTACCTTTACCCCAAACAATAATTCTTTTTTTTGTTTTTGGATCTTGATAAATTCCAAATAAACGAGGTGGAAATCCTATCCCAAATTCATGAACTTTCATTCCAAATTTTCTAGCACTAAAAAAATGACCCCACTCATGAGCTAAAACTAAAATTCCCAAAATAAGTAAAAATAATAAAATTGTCATAAAATAATTGACTTAAGTAGTTAAATAAACTAAAATAATAAGTGAATATATTATCACACATTTTGATATTTTATTCAAGTTTTTATTTAATACTTAATATTTAATTTATGACAAAAATATGGTTTTATATTATAGCTGCTATTGCTATTTTATTAGTTTGGGTTATTGCTTTATATAATTCAATCGTTAGACTAAGAAACAGAACTAAAGAAGCTTGGAGTGATATTGATGTTCAACTAAAAAGAAGACATGATCTAATCCCAAATCTAGTAAATACTGTGAAAGGTTATATGACTCATGAAAAAGATTTATTAGAAAATATTACCAAAGCTAGAGCTGGAGCAATGGATGCTCAAAAAGATGGAGATACAAAAGAATTAGCAAAAATGGAAAATGGACTTTCAGGTATGCTTGGAAAATTACAAATAGCTGTCGAAGCTTATCCTGACTTAAAAGCAAATACAAATGTTGCTCAGCTTATGGATGAACTTTCTGATACTGAAAATAAAATTCAAGCATCAAGAAGATTTTATAATACTATGGTAAGAGACTTCAACACAAAGATAGAAATGTTCCCAAATAATTTAATTGCAGGAATGCTTAAAGCTGAAAAATTCTCTTATTTTGAATTAGCTGATGAAAAAGAAAGAGAAAATATCGAAGTAAAATTTTAAATTCTAAAAAATGTATAATCAAATAGATTCTAACAAAAGAAAGACTAATTTTTTAATAATATTTTTTTGTTTATTTATTATTGGTCTAGCTTGGCTAGTAAATGTTTATATGGGCTATGGTTATGAAATAGTTATTTTTGCAGTTTTTTTATCTACTTTTATGTCAGTGTTTAGTTATTATGGAAGTGATAAAATTGCCTTAGCTAGTACCGGTGCAAAAAAAATAGAAAAAAAAGATAATCCCTATGTTTATCGTTTAGTCGAAAATCTAGCTATTACAGCTGGAATTACTACTCCAAAAATTTATATTATAAATTCCCCTGCTTTAAATGCTTTTGCAACTGGTAGAGATCCTGAACATGCTTCTATTGCTCTTACTACTGGGATTATTTCTGCTCTTGAGAATGAAGAGTTGGAAGGTGTGATTGCTCATGAATTATCTCATATAAAAAATTACGACATCAGACTAATGACTATTGTAGTTGTTTTAGTCGGATCAATTTCACTTTTAGCTAATATTATTTTCCGAGCTAGACTTTTTGGTGGTCGTGGTAATAATAATAATAATAAAAATAATGGAATTATGCTTATCATAAGTTTGGTTTTACTTATGATATCTCCAATAATAGCTAATATAATCAAACTAGCAATTTCTAGAAAAAGAGAATATTTAGCTGACGCTAGTGGAGCTATGCTTACTCGTTATCCAGAAGGACTAGCTCGCGCTTTAGAAAAAATAAGTAAATCAAATAAACCTCTTGAAACTGCTAATACTGCCACAGCTCATTTATTTATTTCAAATCCATTTAATAAAAAATCTTTTTCTAGTTTATTTTCTACTCACCCACCAATTGAAGATAGAATAAATAAACTTAGAAATAATTAATTTAATCTTTAATTTTAATTTTATGTATAACATGAATTTAGAAAATACTTTTAATACTGGACTTATAACGGGTATCATACTATTGATTATTATATTAGCTATTTGGTCTGTTATTTGGAAAGCTATAGCTCTTTGGATGTCAGCGAGAAATAATAATAAAACTTGGTTTATAATTATGATGATTATAAATACAGCTGGAATTTTAGAAATAATTTACATCTTTACTATAGCTATGAAAAAACCAGGAGCAAAAAAGAATTTAATTGAAGAACTAAAATCTGATGAAATTATTGTAGAAGAAACAGTAAAAAAATAATTATGAAAACTGAAAAATCTTGTGGAGCAATAGTTTTTAAAAAAGAAAATGATGAATTCAAATTTTTAATTGTTCAAGAAAGAATAGATCATGGTGGACATTGGAATTTTCCCAAAGGTCATACTGAAAATAATGAAACTGAAAAAGAAACAATTCATCGTGAATTAATGGAAGAAATAAATTTAAAAATAGAAATTTTAGATGATTTTAGAGAAAAAATATTTTATGAAGTAGCCAGAAATAATAGTAAAAAAACAGTTGCTTACTTTCTCGCTATTCCTAAAACTGAAAAAATAAAATTACAAAAATCTGAACTAGAAAATTTTGTTTGGTTAAATTATGAAGACTGTTTAGAAAGATTAACTTTTGACAATAGTAAAGAACTATTCAAAAAGGCTTATAACTTTTTAAAATCAAATATTTAAAATCTTTTACAAAAAAATAAATTAAAAAAACCGCTTGAAAAAGTGGCTTTTTATTTTAAAATTTTTAAATAAAAAACGGAAGCCCGAAGGCTTCCTAAAATTTTATATTATCCTCTTCAGCGAGAATTGAAGACAAACTAACAAAGTCTATCCCAAATATCATTTCCAAAAACACTTCCTTAGCAAAAAAGTATGTGTCCTTAAAAAGGATTATATTCTCTTTGAGAGAAAAATTATCCACTTGTTTAAAGAGCATTTTTATCTCCCTTCAAGAGATCACGTAACTTCTCAATCTCTGAATTCATATCCATTTTCTTAATTTTCTCAACAATTTCTTTCATTTTTGATATTGCAATATCTTTAGTATCAAAAACGCAATTTGAAGAAAATAAAGTTGTATGAATATGTCCATTTTTGTAGAGATAAACAACACCAGACCATTTACCAGTTTCTTTGTCTTGTCCATAATAATTACAAACAATTTCATTATCTGAATTCTGTATGGTCAAAATTGTTACATTAGAAATTCCCATTTTTACCTCCTACTTCAAAATCTCTTCTTCTTTAAAAAAGAAATACACTTCTGTTTCGGCTCTATTAAAAGAATCAGAACCATGAACCGCATTTTTCATAAGAGAAGTTCCAAAATCCCATCGAAGAGTTCCTGCTTTTGCAGCTTCAGGATCTGTTGTACCATTTATCTCTCTTACAAGATGATGAACATTCTTACCCTCAAGAACTACAAGAACAACAGGCCCCGACGTCATAAATTCAATTAATTCTGGAAAAAACTCCTTATCAGAGTGTTCCAAATAAAAAATTTCTGCTTCTTCTTTTTTAAGAAGAATCTGTTTCATTCCGACAATCTTAAGTTTAGATGCTTCATAACGTCTAATAATTTCTCCAACCAAACCAGCTCTAACTGCGTCTGGTTTGATAAGTGCAAGTGTAATACTCATGATTTCCTCCTTGGAAAAAATTTATAAAAAGAACTATTAAAGTATAAAACCACAAAAACAGTTTTTTGTCAATAAAAAACAGCTCAATTAAAACTGTTTAATAATTCTAAAATTTAAAACCTTATTTTTTAATTATTTCACTTATCTCTCTCACTTTCTCCTCCATTAATTCTTCACTGTCAGCTTCTAGATTAAGCCTAATAACTGGTTCAGTATTACTAGCTCGCACACTAAACCAAAAATTATCATAAGTTATAAGTATTCCATCTAATTCACTTAACTCCCCATCACTATATTTACTTTTTATTTCTGCAAAAACTTTTTCTTTATTTTCCACTTCAAAATTTATTTCTCCAGAATGATATTTACCTTCTCCCATTTTTTCCCAAATTTCACTTAATTTTTTATTTTTCCTGGATAAAAGTTCAATAATATATAAAAGTGATAAATCACTAGACTCTACATCATACATATCATGATAATAAAGATGAAGTGAAAGTTCACTAGCAAAAATAGCATTATTTTCTTTCATTATCTTCTTAATATTACTATGACCAACTGGACAAATATCAGTAGTAGCTCCAGCTTTTTCCCACATTTCTTTTACAGATCTACTCATACGAAGATCATAGAGCATAAGTCCTTTTTCTTTTTTCAAAATTTCAAGTCCAATTATTGCTCCGACAAAAGAGGCTGGAACTATTTGTCCATTTTCATCTACAAGTCCTACTCTATCAGCATCACCATCAAGAGCAAAACCAAAATCAGCTTTATTAGCTATAACTTTTTCTTGCAAAGTTTTTAGAGTTTCTGATTTGAGTGGATTTGCCTCATGATTTGGAAAATTTCCATCTGGTTCTAAAAATAAATATTCTATTTCTAAATCAAGATCTTTTAAGATTTCTGGTAAACTTACTTTTGCCATACCATTTCCAGCATCAATCACTATTTTCAATTTTTTAAAATTATCCTTATTTACTAAGCTAAAAACTTTTTTTTTATAATCTTCTAAAATACTTTTTTTAAATATTTCACCTTTTTTCTCTTTTTTTTCAAAATTAAAATTCTGACACATTTTTTTTATCTCCACTAGTCCGTTTTTTTCTGCTACTGGCAAACCATCACCAAGACTTAATTTAAAACCATTATACTGTCCAGGATTATGACTAGCTGTCACCATGATTCCAGCGACATTTTCACCATAATTTGCACAAGCAAAATTAAACATAGGAGTTGTCGCCCTACCTATATCCAAAACATCGATTCCTTGATCATTTATAGCTTCTAATAATTTTTCTTTATAATCTAAGCTACTTGGACGCATATCATAAGCTATCACTATTTTTTTATTCTCTAAACTAAATTCTTTATTTCTTAAAAATTGAACAAAAGAAACCCCAAGTTTATAAGCAAAATCAGAAGACAACTCCCCTTTTACTAAACCACGAATATCATAAGCTTTAAATATTTTTTCTGAAAAAGTCATAAATTTTATTTTAAAAATTAAACATTATTATCAAGTAAATCTAACAAAAAATATAATTTACTTTTTTGCTTATTTATTATATAATATCAGTATAATTTAATAAAGTAAATAAAAGATAATTTTATCAATTTTTTTAGTATATATGGATGCACACAAACTCATAGACAACTTCTCAACTCACTTAAAAAATGTTATTGCTAGATCTATTTCTATTGCTGATAGTTTAAATAATCCAAAAGTAGAACCAATCCATTTTCTCTACTCTCTTGTCCAAGAAAAAGGTTCTATTGCTGAAGAAATTTTACATAAAATAAATTTAACTGAAAAATTAATTTTTGAAGATATAATAAAAGACAAACAAACTCAAAAAACAAACACAGATATTCCTGAGCTAAATAATTTTTCTAAAAAAATAATAGAAAAAGCACTTATCTTAGCTCACGATAAAAAACATAACTATATCGGGACTGAACATCTGCTTTTTGGAATTTTAGATTCAAAGGACAAAGAACTTGTTTCTTATCTAAAAAAATTAAACTTAACAAAAGAATTAATTTCAAAAGAAATAAATATTGCTTTTAAAAATGTAGATCGTTTTTCTAATATTGAAAATATAAAAGATACTATTGAAAATAATATTGAAATTGACAATAATTTTAATCCGGAAGATATTAGTCCTGAAAATTTAAATTCACTTCCACCAAATATGATCCCGATGTTAAATAACATACCAAAAATAAATAAAAAGAAAGAAAATATTATTCAAATTTACACAAAAAATTTAACTAGTAAACAAGAACAAATAAAAATAGATCCAGTAATAGGTCGTGAAAAAGAAATAGAAAGAATAATAAATATTTTAGCTAGAAGAACAAAAAATAATCCTATTTTGGTTGGAGAACCAGGAGTTGGAAAAACTGCTATTATAGAAGGATTAGCAAAAAAAATATATGAAAAAAATGTTCCAGAAATTTTAAAAAATAAAAAAATATTATCACTTGATTTGACTTTATTAATCTCAGGAACTATTTATCGTGGTGAATTTGAATCTAGATTAAAACAAATCATAGATGAATGTACTCATAATCCAAATTATATTTTATTTATTGATGAATTACACAATATTATTGGAGCTGGCTCAAACCAAGGTACAATGGACGCTGCTAATATTTTAAAACCAGCTTTAGCTAGAGGAGATTTACGTTGTATAGGAGCTACTACTTTTGATGAATATAAAAAATATATTAGTAATGATCCTGCTCTTGAAAGACGTTTTCAAAAAATAGATATAGAAGAACCAAACACAAAAGACACTATAAATATTATAAAAGGTATAAAAAAATATTATGAAAATTTCCATAATGTAAATATATCTAATGAAATAATAGATGAAGCAGTAAAACTAAGTAATAGATATATTCATGATAATTTTCAACCAGATAAATCTATTGATCTAATAGATGAAGCTTCAGGTATGGCAAAAATAAATCAAGTAATAGATGAAGAAACAAAAAAAATAAATGAACTTGAAACAAAAATTCAAGAAAAAACAGAAACAAAAGAAGAATTAATTCTTGAAGAAAAATTAAAAGAAGCTTTGAAAGAAAAAAAAGAAATTGAAAAATTAGAAAAAAAATTACAAGAACTAAAAAACAAAAAAACATCTTCAAAAAAAACAAAAGTTACTTTAAAAAATTTACATTATGTTTTAGCTAATAAAGTTCATATTGATGAAACAATATTAGGAAAAGATGAATGGGAAAATTTAAAAAATCTAGAAAAAAGAGTAATTAAAAATATAATTGGACAAGATAAAATAATAAATAAAATTGTTACAAATTTAAAAAAATCATATTTAGGATTAAAAAAAGAAAATAAACCACTTGCTTCATTTCTTTTTAACGGCCCAAGTGGAGTTGGTAAAACAGAATTAGCAAAAATTTTAGCAAAAGAAATTTATCATGATGAAAAATCTCTAATAAAACTAAATATGGCAGAATTCACAGAAGGACACAGTGTTTCAAAATTACTTGGTTCTCCTGCTGGTTATATTGGTTACAAAGATCGTAATCCTATTTTAGAAAAAATAAAACAAAGACCTTATAGTGTAATTTTATTTGACGAAATTGATAGAGCTCACAGTGATGTCAAAAAAATGCTTTTACAAATATTAGATGAAGGTTATATAACTGATAATAATTCTAAAAAAATAAATTTAAAACACAGCATAATAATTTTAACTTCAAATCTTGGTTCTGAGTTTTATAAAAATAATAATTTTGGTTTTGATAAAGTAGCTGAACAAGAAAAAAATAAATTAGATAAAAATCAAGAAAAAAATATAACCAAAAAAATAAAACAAGAACTTGGTACAGATATTATAAGTCGTTTAACAGAAATTTGTGTTTTTAATCCTCTATCAGAAAAAGAGATTGAAAAAATTATTTTAAAAAATATTAGTGAATTAGATGATAAATTTAAAAAAGATATAAAAAAAATTATTACTAATAAAGAAATTGAAAAAATTATAAATAAAATAAACTTTATTGATTTTGGAGCTAGAAATATAGAAAATGAAATTGAAAAAATTATTCATAATTTTTTACTTACACAAAAAGAAATGAAATAAAAAAACATTAAATTATGTCTGAAGAAAATTATATACAATTTAATAAAGATAAAAACCAAGCAAAAAAAGAAAAAAATGAAATTGAAAAAAATTTTGATAGTAATGATGGTGAAATCAATTTAGACGATAATGAAAGCATAGAAAAAGAAAATAAAAAAATATTATCTGAAACAAAAGAAATTGATTTTGAATTAAATAATTTAGAACAAAGTATTATCAATAATAAAACAAATAACGAGGAACGAAATGAAAATCAAAATAAACCTAAAAACAATAACAATAACTTAGATGAAAATGGAGAAAATGATGAAGAAGAAAAAGAAGAGGAAGAAAGAAAAAAAAATGATGAAGAAAAAGAAAATTTAGGATTAAATGAAAACAAAAATGAAGACAAAAATAAAAGATCAGAAAATAATAAGAAGAAGAAAATAGATGAAAATGGAGATAAAAATGGACAAAATGAAAATCAAAATAATTCTGAACAAAACCAAAAAGGTTCTTTAAAACAAGGATATAATAAAATTCGTCATAATAAAAAAATAAAAAGAATCGATAAAAATATTAAAAATTTACAAAAGAAATTAAAACCTCTTTATAAAAAACAAAGACAAGTTGACAATAAAATTAATGCCCAAAAAATTAAAAAAGCTTTTTTAGACAGTCAAATATTTTTCTGGACAATTATCATGATTTTATTGATTATTGTACTGATAATTTTAGGAATAAGTTTTATTGGTTGGTTCCTACTTCCCGAAGTAATAATAGCTATAAAATCTGTAGCTACTAAAATAGGGAAAATTTTACTTGAAATTAAAAAAATAAACTCACAAATTAAATTATTAAAAAAACAAAAAAAACTTACAGGAAAACCAATCAAAAAAATAGAAAACACAATTGGAAAATTTTATAATTTTAAACAAAAAACAATAAATCAATAATATAATTTTATGGACAAAAAAAGAATACTTCTTATAATTTTATTTATCTTACTTTGTTCAATTTTAGCTTTTGCTATTTATTTTGTCTTTTTTAAAAGTCCAAGTGGAGAAATAATTCCTGGAAAAAAAACTGGACAAGGAGGAGAACTTTTTCCATCTATTGGCGAAGGTGATATAAAAATTGGTGAGGGAACAAAAGATCAATTACCAGACACAAGTAAAGAAACAGAAATAGAAACACCTGAAGAAATAGTATCTAGTATTACTGAAGCTATAAATTTACAAGGAAAAACTGAAATAGCAAAAGTAAAAGAAAACCAAATATCTAATATGAATGTGGCAAATTTAGATTCAGATAAGCAAGGCGCAAAATTTTATAACCCACAAGATGGAAAATTTTATTATTTAAATGCCAAAGGTGAAGTAGAAATCTTAAGTGACAAAGTATTTTATAATGTAGAAAATGTAACCTGGTCTCCTACTCAAGATGAAGGAATTATTGAATATCCTGATGGCTCAAATATTTATTATAATTTCAAAGAAGAAAAACAAGTAACGCTACCAAAACATTGGGAAGATTTTGATTTTTCTGATGATGGTAATCAAATAGTTTCTAAAAGTATGGCTGAACTTACAGATAATCGTTGGCTTATAACTAGTGATCCAACTGGAAATAATATCCAACTTATAGAATCAATGGGAAATAATGCTAATAAAGTAATAGTTGATTGGTCACCAAACAATCAAGTTATAGCTCTTTCAGCCACAGGTCAAGCAAGTGGTTCAAATCAAGAAATAGTTTTAGTAGGATTAAATAATGAAAATTATGCTTCACTCACAGTAGCTGGTCGTGGTCTTGAAACAGAATGGTCACCAGATGGAAAAAAACTTTTACATAGTGTTTATAACTCAAATAATAATTATAAACCTCAATTATGGATAAGTGACGCTACTCCAGATACTGTCGGACAAAACAGAAAACCTCTTGGTCTAAACACTTGGGCAAGTAAATGTACTTTTAGTTCTGATAGTCGATATGTTTATTGTGGAGTCCCAACAGAACTTAAAGATGGGGCTGGTTTTGCTCCTGAAACAGCAAATTATACATTTGATAACTTATATAAAATAGATTTACAAACAGGCACAAAAATAAAAGTAAACTTAGAAGAAAATCATACTATTGATAGCATCTTTTTAGATTCTACTAATAGAAATTTATATTTTACAGATAAAAATAAAACAGGAATTTTTAAATTATCAGTATAATTATGTCTAACTTTAAAAAAATAATTTTATTTTTTTTACCAATATTATTTTTAGTATTTTTAATGTTTTATTTTAATTTAAAAGAAAACAATTCTATTTTTTCTTATTCAAATAAAGATAACATTGAAAACAAAAATATTAATGAATTTCAAATATCAATCAGTGTAAATGATCCAATCATAGGTAACAAAAAAGCTCCTATAACTATAATAGCTTTTGCTGATTTTGCTTGTGCAGCCTGTAAAATAGATAGTATGATTTTAGATAAATTAATAAATGAAAACCCAAATAAAATAAAAGTAATTTGGAAAGCTCTGCCTGTTTCATTTTATCCTTATAATTCTAGTGATGCTATAAAGTATGCTTATTGTGCAAATAAACAAAACAAATTTCCAGAATTTAAAAATCTAGCTTACACAAATAATTTTGATTTATCATCCTCTACTCTCCAAAACATAAGCCAAGAAATAGAATTAAATGAAAAAAAATTAAACACCTGCTTAAATGATTCTGAAAAAGATAATTATATTGAAATGAATAAAAATTATGCTAATATTTTAAACATTCAAGAAGTTCCGACATACTTTTTAAATAACAAACAAATAACTCCAAAAAATGAAAATGAGTGGAGATTACTTTTAAATTTATAATTATGAAAAAATACCTAAAAATATTTTTAATTATCTTTTTTTTAAATTCTTTATTTTTTAATATAACTATTGTAAGTGCTGAATCAAAAGAGATAGGAGAAAAATGTTACACAAATTCTCAATGTAAAACTAACAATTGTGAAGATGGTTTTTGTGTTTGTGATATAGCTATTGATTGTGCTAATAAATATAACGGGACAGATAATGATTGGTCATGTCATTCTATTAGTGATAATAATTCATTTGGTTTAAATTATTGCGAACACGATAATGGTACAAAACAATATCCCATAAAAACAGGTTTAGAAATA
>Ga0075122_10001634_pt1 | contig 15543 bp, 31 predicted proteins | sample AntAceMetag02UKB_FD_69790 | JGI IMG/M metagenome (GOLD analysis project Ga0075122, IMG submission 69790) | Saline lake microbial communities from Ace Lake, Antarctica - Antarctic Ace Lake Metagenome 02UKB | ecosystem: Environmental > Aquatic > Non-marine Saline and Alkaline > Saline | place... | reverse complement strand
TTTTTTGTATAAACGGAATGGTGGTAGGGCTAGGACTTTCAAATTATTCAGCAACTAACTTAGATAGATCCACAATTGTTGCCAACACACCTGACGAGTTTGAAGTCCCTACATATCCAACTACAACATATGTTGATGTTGGCGATCCTGATGCGGTTATTGAGTCAGATGTGAGACCAGAGTTTATCCCTGATGTGACTGAAGGTTATTCCGCGTTTAGATCAATTGGCAAAATTACCAAAGACTTACTAATCGGGTGGACTAACATACTATATTTAATGCGACTCCCAGCGATAATGCTATATACTTTAATTGGTGCAATTGGAATACTACAGGGCTTTTCAATGTTTTATTTAATTGCCTATTTTATTGCTGCAATTAGGGGGCGTATATAATGTTAGACGTGCTTTTTAACACTTTCGTGACAAGTGTGTTTGGCAATTATTTAATATTCACATTTATCTTTATTGGGGGTGTGTCTGCAATAATGATGCTACTTAACATCCCTGCAGTATTTATTGTGGCACTTATTGGTTTAATAATTGTTGCATTTAATGTATTTTTTGGAGGTGTTGTGTTAGGGGTTCTTACAGGGATAATTGCACTAATGTTAGGCATTAAAATTGCAACTGCAATATATTCACTATTCAAACCGAGTGTATAAAATATGGAGAGATGTAAAATGTTCGTAGATAGAAGATTTCAGTTTAAGAAAAAACACTTACGAGAATTGGCAAACATACCTGATGATAAAGTGTCAGTAAGGCAATTCTGTAACATACGAGTTTCACACTTGAAGATGAAACTCAATGATCCAAACACTAACAGCCAAGAAGCGAAGGCAATAATAGATGTGATAGACATCTATAAAAAAGCAATGAAATAAAAGGAGGAAATAAAATGGTACAATTTTATTCAGTAAAGTTAAAGAAGAAGATAGAAATCCCAGCAAAAGATATTAAGCAGGTTGTTAGAAAAAACACAGTATTTTTAGTTGGCGCATATAAAGTAAACGGCAAAACCTATAAAGCATGGAAAATCGTAGGTAGAAAGAAATAAGTATAGTTATTAGGAATAACAATATAAAAAAAGGAGTGATTAAAATGAACAACGGAAAAATAAGTCAAGAGTTATTTAAAAAAGATGTAAAAGAATATAGAATCGGACAAAAAAAATATTCTGCAAAAGATTTACAAACAGAACTTAGCAAAGATTTGTATCATCAAAAATATAGTATGTTAAAACAAATTGATAAGAATACAATCAATGATTTCCTAAAAACAATGTTAAACGGAGTTGGATATAAAAAAAGTGCTATTAAACGAGAAATATACAAAGCACACAATTATAATAAAAAAGATATTGTTAATTACCTTATAAAAGGAGGCTCTACTAACAAATACGCCGACGCAATAGTTAAACAACATTGGGATTACATATATAAAGCATATCATAATCAATCGCTTAATAAAAAAAGAATACGCGACATTATGACAACATTAGAATTATAAACCAAAAAGGAGGAAATAATATGGTTATAACAATCAAAAACAAAACACTTCATAAAAAAGTATTTAGCGTAATGGCTAAATTAGATAAACAAAGTGATAAATTTTTAAAACAAGGCAATTTAAAACAATCAAATATAGTAGAAGATAAAATTGATGATTTATATGCTGAAAATTATACGAAAATGTTTAAAATAGTTGTATCTAAAGGATCAAAACCGTATACATATAAATATTCTAAAAAAAAGGAGTGATCAAAAATGGTTAAAAGAAAAACGAAAATTGTATATTCAAAAAATAAACAAACTGGTAAAAGTGACACAAAACTTGATAAATCAAAATCAGCACTTGTCCCTGGTAAAAGGATATCAAAGAACGGTAATGTTTATTACGAATATCGAAAAAACAGATCCGATAAAAAAGGCAAAAAAATATAATTAGAAAGAAGAGTGTTCTAGGACACTCATTCTTTTTTTAAATAACCATTAATTAAAATGGTTACCTGCTTTTGTATTGATACATGTGTATCAAAACTTATTCTCTTTAACTTGTCGTGATCACTCTTAGTAATCTTTATATTGATTGCTTTCATTTCTCCAATATATTCTTTTGGTCTACCTATTTTAGCCATACCTTACACCTCCATCTTAATTTACTTATTTGTTTATGAGCTTTTTCGAAATCATTAATGCGCTGTTTAAATTCAGCAAGTTTTAATTTTTCTTTTACATACCCGTCTCTCAGTTTATCTATTGCCATCTTGTTCATTCTATAGTATTCACTCCCAGTAACAATCTGATACCTCATATAGAGACTGCAGGCTATAATGCTAGTTATTCCGCCCAATAGGTAATAACCAACCGCTATTAAATAATTCATACTTATTCCTCCAATAATTTTAATAAGCTATTTAATAATTCTCTTTCTCTAGAATTATATGCTTGTCGTCTTAAATCATGTCCAAATGGTTCTAATTGCCGACAGAAAAATGTGTTACATATTTTAATTCTAAGTTCTGCTTTATTTATGGATGTATTATTTATTTTAGTAGAACTTTCTTGACTAGACGGTGACGGTTGATAATAAGAAGGTCTGTTCACACATATAAAACACTTACCATATTGTTTAATATTTTGTTTAATCCTAGAAGCCCACCACTGTTCACACATCCGCCCAAAAAGGTTTGGTTTTTTATATTGTTTTTTGTAAGCATATAGTTTTGCATCCATAACTTTATCAGCCCCTTTATTATTAACTGATTCAGTATAATAAATGTGCCCCCACAATGTTTTTATTATGGCTACTTCACGATCGTTGTCACGCTTCGCACATACACATATACCAATATGATTAGCCATTTTTAATAATATTACTATTGCAAAACCACATAATATAAGTACATACAAACCAACACTTATACCCATCATATTTGTTCCTCCAATTTTATATTTTTTATATTTATTTACCAATCCTGTTTCAACTTTAAATCTTTTATTAAATGTTGGTAAAATTTAACTAAATGAAATTTTGCTAATTTAGTACACAACTTATTTTCTAAATTATTTGTTACATCATACTCAAATTCATAATTTAAATTTATTATTCTATTTAAGTCCTCTTTATCAATAAATCTACTATCTAATCCACCAATTGTTTTTAGATAAATACTATGAGCCGTGTTAAAAACAAATTGATCATAATCTTCCATTTCTGTAATTTCTTTTAAATCACTTTTTGTAAATTTCTTTTGTAAATATAACACACCCATTTTTTGTAAATAATCACTTACTTTCATTTTACCACCTTTTATGCTGCCTTAAAGCATCGTCATTAATTACACAAGTTATAGCTGTTATACCACCATAATCTATATAACTTGTAATTGTTCCTACATTTACATCTGTACAGTCATATCCTAATATTACTGAACAATTGCCACTACAAATACTATCTGTTGCATACCCAACTGAAAATTGATTTGTCGCTACTTTTGCTTTTATATAATTTATCATCTTATCTTCTTTATTTGAATAATGTTGTACACTACTAACAATTACTACTAGTATTGCGAGTAATATGAACGCTCCAATTAATAGTTTCATAATTCATCAGCTCCATTTTTAAAATAATCCTCTAAAATCAATCCAATAATTTTGCTAGTGCTTTTTTCTTTATGTTTTGCTATTGCATACGCCTTTTTTACGACCCACTCAGGCAATATCAAAGTTACCTTTTGTAATTTTTGTATATATCTCACATTCGTGTTAATCAACCCTCACAATAGTCACAGTCTTATACGCGCTAAAATCATATAGTGATTTTAACTTCAACTGCAACTCTATAGCGTCTCTCGCCGGTATACTAAATGGCTTGTCTTCTAACACATATATTTTATATTTCATTTTATATCACTTCCTTTTATTTTTGGTTTAATTTTTGATGCAACTAAAAACATAACTACTACTAGCACCAACTCAACAAACGATAAATCGCCGAGTATAAACAACACTACAAACAACCCAATAATGAATGGCAAAATATTATTAAAAGTTAAATTAACTGGATTTTTACTCTTTTCTTTTTTTTTTATTTTATTCATTTTATCACAATTTTTATTTATTTTTAACTGAGTTCCATTTTTTTAAAAGTAATATAACAATTATAATTGTTGTGATACTGATACAAATCAATCCAAAAATACTAGGAAAATAAAATGGTGTATATAATATATTACATATTTGAGTATTAAACATTGTACAAAATAAAGTGTGTGGACAAACATGATTTCGATACATCCTATCTATTAGTAATACTAATGATATTAACACTGGTACTGAAAATATTGTTATGTTTATTATTTTTAAAGTTTTTATCATATTAAACCACCTTTTTTATATTAGTATTTTCACTAATATTTGCTTGTGATCAAGAACCATTTTTTTGTACATTGTTTCGCTTATTTTTATTATTTGAAATTTCATATCAAATCACCATCTATATCTTCATTTCGTGCGTTGTACAAATTGTCTTCAAAATCCCTTATTTCTTCTTCTCCAAAATATTGATCTGCAAATTCTTTTGGGTCGTTTTCCAAAAGCCAATAGATATTTTCGTCATCTTCAACATTCGCCTCATCTTCTGTATATCCGCTTTGATCTGCAAAATATTGGCAAAACTCGGCTATTTCGTACGGAGATACAGAAATGGAATATACTATTTTATCTTTATTTTTGAATTCTTCTTGTGTTCGGTTATTTTTTTGTATGCAAAAAACCGATAATTTTTTAGATTTTAAATTCATGTCAACCCGCACTTCATGGTCGTTTGTATTTAGATTTTCTGCAATACATTTTTTGATTTCTTCAATTATATTTTCATTCATTTATTGTCACCTTTTTTTGAATTATTGCGTTTTTTGAAATTAAATTTTGAAATTGCTCAATTTCGCTATCCATAACAGAATACAACCTATATCCAGATATGAAATTCAATTCATCGGCAGGATCTCCTTCACCATCTGACCAATCAACTGCGGGTTCATCTGTATATTCGCCAATTTCTTTTTTATCGAAATAAATTTTATTATTTTCAAAAGTATATTTATCTTTTATTTTTCTTTTTTCGTCTTTTATTTTTTGTTTTTCGTTTATTTCATTCTTAATTTCAGTGTATTTGTCAAAACCGAAAATTGAATTCAAAAATTCAGGTAGTGTCAAATCTTTGATAAATATAGCCCCGTTGGCGTATCCGCTGATTTCTCCAACATCTGAAATCCATATCAATTTGTTGCCATATATTCGCTGGCGCGCTGCGTCAGTATATGGCGCAAATTCTATTGAACGTTCATTTTCAAAATACTCAAATTCGAAAACAAAGTGTATTCTATTTTGGACATTATATTTTTTTACAATCATTTATTTTTCACTCCAGTTTTGGTTATTTAAATCTACATTCATTTAGATTTATATACATACATGTAGTAGTTAGGGTTTATAAAGAGATTGTTTTAAAATTAAGCCGAATAAAAACTAACCACAATAATAAATACCCGTGTTCTTTGCTTTTTTAATTAGCGCACAATCTTTTTGATGAGCATCGTTTAAAACGGCATACACATACCCAATAAAATATTGTTGCTCGTCAATTGGTGGAGATCCAAAGTGATTTTGATCCACACCATGCCACCTTACAAAATATCCAGTAGACCACGAGTAATAAACACTTTTATCATTAAAATCATCACTCGTTTGGGCTACCCTAAACAACTCATAATCACTATGTGTTGGAAAATTAATTGTAACTAAAAAAGCAGATAAAAATAAAAGCACGATTATTAATGAAATAATATAATTTTTTAATTTATGTCCTATAATTGTCGTAAAATCAATTTTAGCAACATTCAATAATAAAACAGGCACGAGGATGTATATCATTTTTAAATTTAAAATCACAAGCGCAGTACCTACGACAACACTTAAAATATTCCATATAATACAATACTGCTTGCGATATAAAAAAATAAGTAATACAGAAATAATTAAACCAATAAATGGCACATTTTCTGCAATAACAAATGTTGGAATTATGCGCTCAATGAATTTAGTATGAAATAAAATAATCACACCCACCGAAGATATAAAATATAAAATATGCCTACTCATTAATAAAAACAATACGAAAAAATAAATTGCAAATCCCCAAACAGAACAACCAGCAAATAAAAACAATAATGATAAAATGATATTTAAATCAAATATTTTAAATTTAGTATACCTATATCTAGTAATATACTTCACTAAAAAATATAAAGACACCATCACAAACATAAATCCAAACAAATCATTCTCAAATTTTAAAAATATCCAGTTAAACCATAATAACGAATACATTAACCCTACAGTAATATATCCATTTAATTTAGAAGCCCCTAATAAATTAAAAATTATCTTATACATCACAATCCCACAAAACACAGTAATTAAAAACATGATTAATTTTAAAAAAAATATACTTGATGGTAACACACTAAATAAAATAGGCACTAATGAAGTTGGTAAACTATGCACTTGTAAAGGCGTGTCATCTTGTAAATGTGATAAATAATAATAAGGGTCCCCTCCAAAAAAAGGCACATCAGAAGACCGTAAAAAAAAAGGTATAAATATAATAAGAGCCAATATTATTATAACACAAATATAGTTACATTTAATCATCTTTCATCGTCTTTAAATTTTTTTTAATATCCTCGGTTCTCAAGTTAATATAGAACTCAAGCGTGTCAAGTGTCCTATGCCCTAGCAATCGTTGGACAACCTTTATTGGTAAATTTTGATTAACAACCAGCTCCTGAGCATAGATCTTTCGTAAACCATGCGGATTAATTTTACAAAACTTTGTAGTGAAATAATAAATTGATCTACGGGTTATATTAGGAAACAATGGCACGTCGTATATGTTTTTTTCTTTAATCTGATTATTATCAATCCCTGCATCAATCTCTTTAACTAAAATTCCCCACCACAATGAAAACGTATCAATAAGAAAATAATATCTACTACTTTTATTTATTTTATGTGGTACTTTTTTAATGGGAAACTTCTGATGCTTGTTATCCTTTCTTGACTTTATGTTCGGTAAAATAAATGTGATCCACTTACAACCGTCATCGTCTTCTTCAAATTTTACATCACTTAACTTTAAACTAAGTGCTTCTGTTACTCTAGCACCAGTTAATGCAATCACGCAAGTAGCTACAATGTTCTGCAATAACCCATGCTTGTCTTTAGTCAAGCGATATTTAGAAAGGTCGTCTAATCGCAGACTAATGCCTCGTTTAAGGTTGTCTAATAAGTATTGAGTATCAAACTTAGCGCCTAGTTGGTTGTTTGACACATACCAGTCTTGTCGTTTAACTATCTTATGACCCATACCATATATACTCCATATACTATATTATTATTAGTAAATTAATTATTCATTAATTATATATTATATGTACCGAAACATTTAAAACAATAGGCACATTATACATATAATGTCCCTTATGCCTGTTTTACTCAAATATTAATTCCAAAAAATTCCAACCCCTGCTTGATTAGAGTAAAGATAATATTACCGATGTCACAAATCGCACACTATAAAGGTTTTAGATGTACGAAAATGTACACTATACGCCATAAACCTATACAAAACAGTATAGTATAAAGGTTTTAGATGTACGAAAATGTACATAATAAATGACAACACCCCCATGTGAGAAATATATTATGTTGTTTATGAAAGAAAAAGAGGGTGGTTACCCACCCTAATGTTTGGAAACTATCATTTATCTTGCTCTATCCAAAAGCTGTATGCCACCTTTGTTAAACCAACCTTTTTAATGTCTAGCTTAACATTCAGTATTGGATTTTCTTTATCCAGGCTGTCCAACTTATTTTCAAGCACTGATAAAAACTCGCGATACTGGTATGGCGTAAACCTTACATACGTTTTTTCATTATCTACAACAATATATTTTATATAGTGTAGTATTTTTCCATCTGCCGTTTCCACTTGCAATTTTTCTTTAGAGTTTAGATCTATTTTAAACTCATAATCACCTGGTTCCGTTACCATAAACCGATCTGTGTCTAAAGATTTCTTTAAATCCACCATTTCTTTTTTATGTTCTCCGAACCAATTATTTGTTTCACTCATTTCATAACACCTCATTTTTTCATTTTGATAGGGGTAGGAATTGAACCTACATCTTTTTATTATCTTTAACTTTATCTACCAACAAGTACAAAACCTATACATAAGACAAATAAAATTAAAGACACATAAACTGTAATAACCATTATACCACCCCACCATTATTTTTTAAAAGTTTTATAATTTCATCTCCTTTAATATTAAACTCACTATATTTATAATCTTCTCTTTTAAATAATTAAACTTATATTTAGTAATTAATGAAATTGCAACATTATTAATTATTACATATGGTCCTCTCTGTTTTACTTAATCACCCATTTATTTTAATAAATCCAATTATTGCTAATATTGTTACTGCGAAAAAAAGTAAAGCGTTTAGTATATACAACATATCATTCATTCGCACCATCGTAAACATAGTTATTGCGATATAAACTAACTGCAATATAATCATACTATTTATTATTTTCTTACCTTTTATTTCATTTGTTTTTTTCATATTATCACTCCGTTTTTATATTAACTTTTTATATAGTTGTAGCATCTTGGTGGTATATACTTCAATAGACGCGTTTTCAATAACCCAATCTCTATCTTTGTCTAAATGGTTCTCTACAGTAAGCCCACACGACAAAGCCTCCAGAGCAGTGACTGAGATTAAATGACTGTCAAGATTGATTGCAGGGATTACTTTAATCCGCGTATGCTGATTATAAACAGAATACATGTTTTCGTGGTATATCTGCTTCTCGCATAAAGCACCACCCTCTCTAACAAGCGTGTCTTCAGACTTATGCACATTAATTGGTATAAATAATTCTGTATCAACACACTGTAAGTTATAAGCTTGATCACATTTAGGTACTGCCCTTAACCACCAGCCTAAATCGTAGGTAGAGTATAAGTGAAAGTCTGCTCTTTTAAAAAGATACTGCTTCCAAAAATAATGAAATATTTTATATGGAATTGATTTTAATAATGGAAAGTCTTTACCTCTTAAATCAGTGCCTCGCCAATAGCACATCAACACTTTTGCATTCTTAATGTACCTCCACCACTTTAATAAACCTCTTATCCCAAGCACACAGAAGTCAAGATGCACGACATCGTAGTCGGTTGGCTCTAGAAAATTGCTGTCAGGGAACCCACTTAAACAAAATGTTTTCTTAAACCAACAATGGCAAGTATGCCCTTTTGAAATTAGCCCTTTTTTAAAATTGTAACCCACGTTTGCAGTGTTACCGATTATCAATACTTTTAACTCACTCATTATTAACACCTTCTTTTAATATAACATCTACAAATAATTTAACGTTTGTAAATGGCAGTTTTTTTTGAAATGATATTTTATACATAAGCATAAACTTTAACTCAGTTAACTTGTTCATTAATTTTGTTTTAATTAAAAATTGATCTACGCCACCTATTTTTAAAGCGAATATTGTATAAACAGGCACACCTAAAGCACACGCTTCTCGATTCATTGTACCACCACCACTAATAACCATGTCTGCGTTGTTTATTAAACTAGGTCCATCAATTGCTTTATCAGGTATGATAAAATTTAATAAATGTTGCGATCTTATAAATTCTTTCTGTTGGTTGGTTCTACCTAAAAATACAACAACTGTATCTTTTTGGATACTACAATATTTTATAACATTTAAATAAATATTGTTTGATATGCCATGATGATATAATGCCATATCAGCGGGTGGTCTTAACACCACAATTACCTTATCACTATCAATGTTCAGCTTATTAAGGATATCATCATCAAACTCATAATCTGACAAATACATTTGCTCTTTTAATCCATGATACTTAATTATCTTTTTATCAGTAGCACCATATTTATACAACTCGTTTGAATCAATGTATTCAGGACACATTATTTTAGTTGCACATCTAAAATTAATATGATGAAACTGTGCATACTCGTAATCAAAAATATCAATGACTGGAATATGTAACACTTTTGAAACGAGACATGCGTCAATAGAGTTATGGGTAATTGCTAAATCAATTTGTCTTTTTTTAATATAATTATAAAAGTAAAAACTACGCTTCAATAAGTTAATTACCTTATGTAATATATTTTTACCACCATGTTTACCATACTGCACATAGTCTATATGATAATAATCTAACAACCCAATCGTTTGTGCAAAATCTCTTGCAGTCACTAACACATTATGTCCTCTACTTCTAAGCTCTTTAATAATCGGGTTAAAGAAAAGCACATGCGGAGAGTTAGTTATATCAATCCAAATATTTAAACTATTTTTACTCATAAATCCGCCTCTTTATTTTGAAGCACTAAAAACCAATGATGCTTGTTATACATCGGTCTAAACTCTTTAACAACATTAAAGTGCTTCTTAATAATGTTAAGTATTCTCTTTTTAGAGTACCCAATTCTATTCACTTCCCAATAATGACAGTCTTGATCTGTGATGTGTTTCTTTTGGTGTATTGGAAATGGTATGTCAATGTAAAAATAAATGTCGTGTATCTTCGGCAACCACAAGTTAAACTCAATTCCCGTTTTTCTAATCGGTATTGAAATGATTACATATTTATTTGACACTCTTTTTAATTCAAGTAATGCCGTTTCAAAATCTGTAAACGGAATATGCTCCAACACTTCGAACGCACAAACTGTATCAAACAAGTTGTCAAATAAAAATGGTAATTCGCGCACATCTCTTATAAAATCAGGATTTAAATTTGGGTTTATATCTACTGAAGTAACTTTAATGCCTATTTCTTTTAGATGGTTATATACTAGTTTATTGCCGATACCAACTGCTAATACTCGTTTTGGATGCGTTGCATACACTTCGTTTAGTTGGTTATAGTATGAAACAAAACTTTTAAAATTGTTAAGGCTTTCCCAATAATAATTATAAGTTATACTTCTTTCATATTTTTCAGTACCCATGTTTACACTCCTTTTATTCCTTATATCCACACAACGTGCAGTATATTTTATAACTGCCTTTATTCTCTCTAATAAAATCAGGTTTTGTTTTAGCCCCACACTTACAACACATACAACTAGTTGCGGTTTCAATCTTATCCATACAGTTTAGACAAATGTTTTTCAGATCATCGTTATAAGTAACTAATATTAAAACTGCATGTTCTTTTCCGCATAAGTCACACATTAGTGTATCATTTTTCATTTAATCACTTCCTAAAATATTTTCTGCGTCTTGTACATCTATATAAGTAATATGAGATGTAATTGTATTTTTTGCAATAATTAAAGTATCATCTGACATATTATAAACTTTTTGTGCTAATAGTTTAGTTTTATATTTTGCGGTTGGATTTTTAGCCATAATTTCTTTTAATTCATATACAATTAAAACATCTACAATAATATCTTTTTCAGAATTATAATTCCGATTAATTTTAACTGGGTTTGCAGAGGATATTCTTGCGAATTGTCGCTCATATTCATCTGTTGTATTCATTCAATCACTCCTTTTATATATATTGCACCAATTTTATTAATTGCCATTCAATCACCTTTTTTGTTTATATTTTTCTTTATAATATTTTGAAATTTTATCTTTATGATCTTGATAATATTGCTTACTATAATTAATTAATTTTTTTTTATTTTTATTATAATATTGTTTTTGATATTCTAATAATTGCTGTTTATGTTTTGCATAATACGCTTTATTATATTTCAACATGTGTTGTCTAGTTTTTTTAATCAATACGAATCCATTATTTTTAAAACTGTTTTTAAAATCATAATATAACTTATTACAATTATCTTTAAACTCTTTGGCAACCTCTGTTCTTATTTTTTTATAAACTGCAGTCTCCATAAGTGATTGTCTACGCCTAATGATGTCTGTCCTAAATTTCATAATAAATCATATTTCACTCTTAAAAATTGGAAAATATCTTGCATGATTTTTTTCAGTATTTTTAAGTTTATCAATTTCCATTTTATATGCTCTTTCTTGTGCCATTAATTCTCTACGCCTGACCATCCAATTTCTCACATTCATGCCAACACCACCTATACAAACTTGTAAACTCCATCTCTTGGCTCGTAAATAACATCTTGCTTTTTGTGCATCTTAATTGCTTTCACAATTTCATCATCATCAGTAGACTCAACACCCAACGCTTTTGCCATTTGTAGTCTCGTGTATTCTTTTTTAATAAGCTCAATTTTCACATCTTGACTATTGTGTCTGACATCAACATTGTACTTATAGCCAATGTACTCTTTTGGTTTCGTCGCTTCATAGATCTCATCAGACACTTTAATTCGCACGCATGTTACGGAATCTATTGAATTGGTATCGACAATAAAACCCTCTGCCCGTAGCTTAGAACCAAACTTCAACCGATGTATCTTTTTATACGCAGTTTGATTATAGGCAGCATACACTTTACCGTAATTTATGTAGTAACTACCTGTAATATGTTTCTCCCACATATCAGAATGATCCTCAATAATTTCTTTTATAGTTGCGTTAAAATCGGTTGTAAAATTATTTATGATATCATTCTTTGCTTCAGTCATAATTGGTTCGGTCGTTACTTGTTCGTAATTAACAATCGTGTTACTAAGAGCGTAGCAAAACCCATCAACTTGGCTGTTAAAAAAATCCTCATCCTCCCAGTACTTATGTCGCGTGTCATATGGCATGTCTAGTTTTTTAGATTTTGCAACTAAATATCGCCTATCGTTTCGCTCAATGTATATTGGGTTATTATCGTTCGAAAATAAAATTAATTTAATGTAGTTCTTTGCCATATACCTGTCAGAGTATTTTGCCTCTATACTTATTTGTTTTTCAGTCACGAACTCCTTTAAATCGTTTGAAAACTGATAGGTGTTCTTCTGATCTACAATTTCATTGCACAGCACGAGATACTTTCCTTCAAACAGCTGCGAGTTAAAAGTGCTTGTCAAGTCTTTTGAATTTGCACGATAACATGTATTGTCAAATATTTTTGCTAAGGCGTTTGCGAACATCCCCTTCCCAGACCCATGCGCTCCAACAAATATCACGCTTGTTGAAAACCTATAGGCTGGATTTTGATAAAGCACTGCGAACCAATTAAAAACCCAATCATAAACTTCTTCATTCTGACCACACAAATTATAAAGTATATCGTGTATTACGCTCCAATCTTTTTCTTCAGTCGGCACATTCTCAATAAGTTCCGCACTCTGAAAAAGATTAAAATAATCTGTTGCGTTCTCACTAAAGAAAACATCCTCTCCTGGATCATTAATTAATTTATTTACTCTTGGCACTTTATATTTTAGGAACTTCTGCACAATACCCACTGCTGTGGAAAATCTAACCGCATCACTTTTATCGGCAGCCACCATGTCTAAATACCATTCAGCATTTTGTTTATCAAAAAAATAAATAATATCTTGTAACAAATCCTGTAAATTGTTGTTTGAAATCACAACAACATTCTTTACATTATCTTCTCTATACATTATATATTTTTTTAAAGATAATGACATTATTTTTACAATTTTAAAATCCACTTGATTTAATAAGTATTTTACGTCTCCAAACATAATTGTCCCCTGTATTCTCACTTTGTGTCTTCTACTGTTTCTTTTACTTCTGCAGTTTCGTCTACTGGCTCAGGATTACAAATTTCAAATGTGTACAACTTTCCAGGTATTAAATATTTCATTTTTATATAATTAATTGGAATCGTAATCATGTGAAATGCCCCTTTTTTAGAGCCATATCTTCGAACTTTACATATCATTTTCATTCAAACACCTCTTTTTTAGTTGGATATAAATACTAGACACCAAAGGGTTTTTAAATCCTTTTGTTTTTAATAAAAATTAAGTGGTTTAATATCCAAATAACTATAATCCAAATATTCAAAACTTATAGAATCACGCACTTACTTATGGTATTGGAAAGGATAACAAAAGGACTTTTAGGCAACTGTGTTAATTTGACAACTCTATCCCAATTTAGTAGTTATTTACAACAAACCCTTTTATTTACACATATTTATACTACTTACTAATTATTCTATAATTATTTAATAGTTATTTAAAGAAATAAGTAGTTAGTTAATAGAAATAAACAGTGTTTTTTGGCTAACTACTCAATAACTACTAAATAATTACTACATTTATTATAAATCCATTTTAAAATAGAAAGGATTTATAAAGATTTCGTGGCATAGTATTCATATGAATGTAATATATTTGATGTCTTTGATACTATTCATAGTATATGTTGTGGTTGGCTTTTTTATTTGTAGAAGTGATGTGCGGAAAGGGATCATACCAAAGAAATATACAATCACAACAATCTATATTGCAACACTTGTGTGGTTCGTGATATATAGATTTAGCTATCAGTTTTATTTATACTTCTTAGTATTAGTTTTGATTTACCTGTTGTTTGATTTAATTCAGCACACGACAAAGAACACCCAAGTGAAAGGTGTTTTTCAAACAGGCGATGTGCATTTTTATATGATGTCGTTTGCAGTGTTTCCTTTTTATGTTATAAACTCTTTTGGGATATTTGGATTCCCAATTGTCTCAATATTCTGCTTGTCGATAATTTTTATGTTCGGTATGGTGCTTGTGAAGTTAGGCTTTTTAGCAATTGAAGATAATCTACCGCCTTTGTTAGACAGTTATAACACAACTGTAAAGACAACTAGCATAAGGTTTGCACCTGTTATTTACATTTCTTATATTATTATATTCTTACTACATATATTATAAATATAGTAAAATAGTGTATACACGAAATGTTTATATACCTTCAACTGTCTAAGTTATTTATATAATTACATTAATATTATGGAGGTGTAATACTATGTTAATGAAAAACGAAAAAGGTAATATTGGAGTTATTGATTCTGTATTAGCTGCTGTTGTAACAATTATAGGTGTTATGATCGTTGTTGAAGTTAATACTGCTGCAAATTTTACAGACAGTTCAATTTCTACTTTAACTGGGCTTATGGGTCTTGTTTTAGCAGCTGGTGGAATAATTTATATTATAGTAAATATTTTTAAATAATTATATTAATATATGTATCCACTTTACAAAAAAGGGGTAATACCCTTTTCTATTTTTTATTTTTTAAAGGCGTTTATTGTATACACGAAATGTTTATATACCTTCAACTGTCTAAGTTATTTATATAATTACATTAATATTATGGAGGTGTAATACTATGTTAATGACAAATGAAAAAGGTAATATTGGAGTTATTGATTCTGTATTAGCTGCTGTTGTAACAATTATAGGTGTTATGATCGTTGTTGAAGTTAATACTGCTGCAAATTTTA
>Ga0075122_10001633_pt1 | contig 15549 bp, 18 predicted proteins | sample AntAceMetag02UKB_FD_69790 | JGI IMG/M metagenome (GOLD analysis project Ga0075122, IMG submission 69790) | Saline lake microbial communities from Ace Lake, Antarctica - Antarctic Ace Lake Metagenome 02UKB | ecosystem: Environmental > Aquatic > Non-marine Saline and Alkaline > Saline | place... | reverse complement strand
ATTTCGATTATACTAACTGCACCCATGCTTATTCCTGTTTGATCATGCAAAATAGTTCTAATTTTTAAATTATTTCCAGGAACAATTTCACTTTCTTCTAAAATAATTTCTAAACTTGTGGGAACTGAATTAATTCCTATATTAAAATTTGTAAATCCATTATTTGTTTTAACAACTTCTCCTTTAGACATCTCCTCTTCAAAAAAATTCAAACGTATTAAATAATTTCCAGCCATAAAATCTTCAGGAATATTCAAACCAACTTCAAAAAAACCATTATTAATTGTTCCAATCTGACTTAATTGAGAAACGTCATTATTTATTAATTCTAATTCAACTATTCCATTTGCATTTTCACCAGTCTCCCTCAATACATTTCCTTGAAACAAAATATTTTCACCAGGATTCAAATTATCCACATATTCATCCAACTCAACTACCAACAAATCTGAAAGCTTAAAATCATTTTCAGTCAAAATATATTCATCATTCAAACTCGCTTTAATATTACATGTTCCTTTTAAGTCTCCTATCATTTCATGTGTCAAAATCAACAAAGGATCTTGTTTTTTTTCATCTCCAGCTTTAAGCATAATCGCAGCTTTATAAAAATTAATCGTATTTCCATTACAAATCAAATCCATTGAGAAAACTCCTGTCGTTTCTTCCAATGATTTTATCGTAACGGGAATCATAAAAGAATCACCCAAATTATAAATCTCATCAGGCTGTTCTGTTAAAATTATACTCGCAGAAACCATTCCAATTAAAAAAACAAACCCAAGCAAAACAGATATCTCTTTTCTCATGACATAACCTATGAAAATATATTTATAAACTTTCTCGTAAAATTCCACAAGTATTAAAAATAATCTTTCACTCAAATTACCATGCAAAAACAAAAAATGAAGGTGAATCCATACGAAGTTTCAGGTAAAATAAATTATGACAAACTAATTAATGAATTCGGCGTAAAAAAACTTGACAAAACTTTAATAAAACGAATTGGAAAAATAGCAGGAGAAGTTCACCCATTTATAAAAAGGGGAATTTTCTTTGCCCATAGAGACTTAAAAGAATTCTTAGACGAATACGATAAAGGAAATAAAGGGTTCTTATACACTGGGAGAGGACCTTCAGGTCCAATACATTTAGGACATGTGGGAACATGGAGATTTGTAAAATGGTTACAAGATAAATTTGATTTAGAACTATGGTTTCAATTTACAGATGATGAAAAATTCCTATATAAAAACAAAACATATGAAGAAATTCAAGAATGGACACATGAAAATATGTTAGATGTAATTGCATTGGGATTTGATCCGAAAAAAACACATTTCTTAATTGACACTAAGCATGCAGGAATCATGTATCCCGAAGCAATAAAAGTTGCAAAAAAAATAACATTCTCCTCAATAAAAGCAGCCTTTGGATTTACAAACACAAATAATATTGGAAGTATATTTTACACAGCAATGCAAACTGTCCCAATATTCTTGCCAAATGTTCTGTCGGGTAAAAACCAAAGATGCTTAATTCCACTAGGAGTTGACCAAGACCCGCACTTCAGATTATCAAGGGATGTTATTAAAAAATTGGGACATCAAAAACCTTCAATTATTCATTCAAAAATGATGATGCCACTAACAGGAATAGATGGTAAAATTGATTCCTCTAGCTCAGATAAAACTATTCTTTTAACAGATGACCCAAAAACAATAAAGAAAAAGATAAACAAATATGCATTCTCAGGTGGCCAAGATACAATTGAAGAGCATCGAAAGAAAGGCGGAAATACAGATATAGATGTTTCATATCAATGGTTAAGATATTTTGAATACGACGATGATAAACTTGAACAAATAAAAAAAGATTATGAATCAGGAAAATTATTATCTGGAGAATTAAAGAAAATACTAATTGATAAATTGAATACTTTCTTGAAAAAACATCAAGAAAGAAGAGCAAAGGCTGAAGGAATGCTTGACAAATTTATTTATAAAATTTAAAATAAATAATTCAAATATCCATTACTAAATACTTGTTGAATCATCAAAGCCAACCCTAACGCAAAGAAAATAACTCCTGCCAATTTATTAAGTTGCTTCTCGCTCAAAAGATTCGCTATTTTCGCTGAATATTTTGAGCCAACAACTGCACCTATGCATGCAATCACTAATGCATATATAGGAAAAGGTAAAAAAACATAATGACTTACTGCTCCTGATAATGCAATAAATATCATAACAAAAATAGATGTCCCAATTGCTTTATGAATTTTAAAATGTAAAACAAATGTTAATATCAACAACATCGACAAGCCACCTCCTGCACCAAACGACCCACCAATAAAACCAACAATCAAAGCCGCAAACATCGTAACTAAATACCTTTTATTCTTATAATCTAATTTCAAATCTTCAACAACATCCTCTATTTCATCTCTAATCTTTCTAGTCATAAAATTCAAACCTGAAAAACAAATCGCTATACCTGTTAATCCAGTTAACAATGCCTTCGGGATATAAAACGAAACAGATGTTCCAATTAAAACACCTATAATTGCAAAAAAAGACATATGAATCCCTATTCTAATATTAATATTATCATATTTTTTATAAACCAGAGCAGCCATTATTGAAGCTACCACATCAATCCCCAAACTCAATCCAATCGCAAGAAAAATATCATACCCCAAAAAAATAACCATAATTGGAACCGAAATCATAACCGCACTCGCCCCAATTAAACCTGTAATAATTCCAGCACCAACACCTGCAAGCAATAAAAAAAACACCTCATACATATACTCCTCATGAAAAACTCATATTTAAATCTTTAATTCCATTTTTTCATAACCCTAAAGTAATTCTCTACTAGAGTATCCAAATCTTTATAAGCAAAATGGAATTCAATATACCATGAGCGAAATTTGGACAGAAAAATTTAGGCCATCAACATTTAAAGACCTTGTTGGTCAAGATGAAATTGTAAAAAGAGTTGAAGCACTTACAAATTCTATGAACATTCCACACCTTTTATTTGCAGGTCCAGCCGGAACAGGAAAATCAACACTTGCATTAATTGTTGTAAAAGAACTATTTGGAAAAAACTGGAAAGAATCATATTTAGAATTAAACGCATCAGACGAAAGAGGAATCCAAGTTGTTCGAGAAAAAGTTAAAAATTTCGCACGAACAAAAGCTTTAGGAAGTGTTCCATTCAAAGTTATTTTCTTAGATGAAGCAGACGCCCTAACACCCGAAGCTCAACAAGCATTAAGACGAACAATGGAAAACTATTCAGCAACATGTCGATTTATTATGTCATGTAATTATTCAAGTAAAATCATCGACCCTATTCAATCACGTTGCGCAATCTTCAGATTTAAACTTTTAGAAAAAAAAGCAATCGAACAAGTTATTCAAAGAATTGCACAAATAGAAAACTTAACAATTGTTCCAAATGCTATGGAAATACTTTACGAAGGAAGCGAGGGTGATTGTCGAAGATGTATAAATATTTTACAATCAACCGTACCAATTTCACTAACAATAACTCCCGAACTTGTCTCAACAATTATTTCAAATACAAAACCAAAAGATATCAAAATTGTTTTAGATTATGCTTTATCTGGAGATTTTCAAAAATCAAAAGAAAAACTTTTAGATATAATGCTAAAAGAAAGTGTAGCAGGGCAAGATGTTGTCAAATCTATTCAAAAAGAAATATGGAATCTTCCAATAGAACCTGAATTAAAAGTTCGACTAACAGAAAAAACAGGTGAAACAGAATTTAGAATAACAGAAGGATCAGATCCATTTATTCAACTTCAAGCTTTACTTGCTAGCTTTGTATTGGCTGGACTAGGAAAAGAATAATAATGACCAACAATAAATCTAATTGGGTTGAAAAATATAGACCAAAAAGTTTTCTAGAAATAAAAGGACAAGATTTTGCAATAACTAAAATTAAATCATTTGTTACCCAATTTTCATACGCCAAAAAAAAAGCACTTGTTTTACATGGACCACCCGGAACAGGAAAAACAACATTGGTTCATGTTGTCGCTAAAGAAACAAATTCAGAAATATTTGAATTAAACGCATCTGATTTGAGAAACAAAAAAAAATTATATGAAATTTTACGACCTGCAATCGAACAAAAATCTTTAACAAAAACTAAAAAAATTATCTTACTTGATGAAGTAGATGGAATCTCTGCTGTTGATAGAGGAGGTTTGTCTGAACTAATGTCATTATTGCCAAGCTCATCGCATCCTATAATTATCACGGCAAACGACATTTGGAAAAAGAAACTAAGTCCACTACGAAAAAAAGTAGAACTTTTACAATTAAAAGATATTGAATATTCAATTGTAAAAAATGTCTTAAATGTAATCCTAAAAAAAGAAAACAAATCTATTGAAACTGATATAATTTCTAAAATCGCAATAAATGCAAAAGGTGACTTGCGTGCTGCAATAAATGACCTACAAACAGCGGCAAGTATGGATGACCCATCAAAAATCGAATTATCTGAAAGAAACAAAGAAACAGATATTTTCAACGCACTTAAAATTGTATTTAAAACAAAACCAACAAATGAAACTCTAAAAGTTTATGATTCTGTGAATATGCAATTAGACGAAATAATGTTATGGGTTGAAGAAAATATTCCTCTTGAGTATGACAAAGAAGAATTAATGAAAGCATACGAAGCTGTGGCAAGAGCAGATCGATTCAAAGGTAGAATTTACAAAAAACAATATTGGAGATTCTTGGTTTATGAAAATGCTTTTCTAAGTTATGCTATATCTACTGCAAAATCTAAACAAAAGCCAGGATTCACAGCATATAAACGCCCTGAAAGAATTTTAAAAATTTGGCTAAACAATATGAAAACATTAAAGAAAAAATCAATATGTATGAAATACGCACCCTTGGTTCACATAAGTAAAAAACGTGCAATGAAAGATTTTCCCGTAATAAAACAAATCTTAAAATCAAATCCAAAAATTCATCGAGAACTTAAATTAAGCAACGAAGAAATTGAATATATTACCAGATAAATAAATTTTATTTTTTTATTTTTTCGACAAGCCCAAACTTTTCACGATTTTTATCAACATAAAAATTATTTACCCATTTACCATGAATTGTTTCATCAAAATTATCTACAACTTCCAAAAATAATTTTTTATAATTTCTTTTAAATTGTTCTTCGGGATCATTCTTATACATTTTTCTATCTTCAAATGGGACATCATTGTTATCGAACAATAACCTATTAACCATACCATTTTCAGGACAAACAAATATCAACTCTCCCTCTCTCCAATAATCCCCCCCTGTGCATCCATGTGGAGAAACATGCCAATAATATTGAATTGCCGTAAGATCCTTAATTTTATGATAACCTTTACACCCACCACATAAAATCTCCCTATCTTTATTTCTTTCATCTATTTCTTCTAAAATTTGCTTTTTATCTTGCTCTACTTGATCTAATTTATTTTCTAAATCTTCCATATAAATTATAATACTTATTTATATTTAAAGATTGTTGTGATTAGAAATATATTATATTAACACTGTGCATCTGAATTTGAACCACTTCCATCCCATCCCCACATTGGCGTTGGTGCAGCGTCTGATAATTTCTCACCACATTGTACTGGAACTGAACTATCTGTATATGCCTTACATAAACCATCTAAATATGAAGCCGCATCTCTTCCGGCATTTGATTTAACACCATTAATAATTAAAGTAGGACTTCCCTGAACTCCATAAGTTTCACTTAATACTGAATCTTCTTTATAATATTTTTCTGCGTTTCCATTATCAATACAGTTATTCATTGAAACTTGGTCTATAGCTGCGTTAACCAAACAACCTTCAGAATCTCCTTCACCTAAAAAACATTCTAAATAATCTAAATATTTATCTGATTGCTCTTCTCTTATACAAACTTGTCTAGGTGTTTCAGTTTCTTCAGGATCATGCATAAAGTAATGAACAAATCTAATTTTGACATCTGCAATATTCTCCATTAATCTCATCATTGGTAAAAATCCTTTTTCAGCTTGTGTTCCATATGGACAATGTGTCATAATAAATAATTCTGCCTTTGGTTTATCTGTTTTAGGAATAGTTGTTGTAGTTGGTTGTTGTGCTGGAACTTCAGGAGCACTCAAGGGTGTCAATTGACCTGCTAACTTACCATCCTTTGTCACAAACATTGGAACAGCTTGACCATTATATAAAAAATTAACTTGATAAACTCCACTCAATTCTTCAACTGAACCAATCTCTAATCCCTGAGCTCCACTTGTTGTATAAAAATCTAAAAGCATTTCGCTTGCATCTACTTCTGAAATAACTCCACCTGTAATAACTCCACCTGAAAAACTACTTAATAATAAAATCAAACTAACAATCGCTAAAACTATAGTCGAAGCCATCCAAGGATTATTTTTTACTTTTTCTAAATGCTTATTTAATGGATTAACTGGATTGCACTCCTCAGAATTATTTTCTTGTTTTTGAACCTCTTTATTTTCCATGTTTTATTTCAAGAAAAAAACCTTTATAAAAGTTTTGTAAATTTTCGAACCAAAAACCTATTAAACCTCTCAAGCCATTTTTTTCTATGTTATACTTAATAGGATTAGGTTTAAATGTTGACGGAATTTCAACATATGGTTTAGAAGTAGTGAAACGTGCGAAAAAAATTTATCTTGAAAATTATACTGTTGAATTTCCATATACCCATCAAGAACTTGAAGATGTTTTAGGGAAAAAAATTTATCCTGCAAATAGAGAATTTGTTGAAAATCTTTCTATTGTAGATGAAGCTGCAAAAAAAGATGTTGTACTTTTAATATACGGAAGTCCATTAACAGCAACAACACATATAACATTACTACAAGAAGCTAAACTTTCAAAAGTTCGAACAAAAATAATTTATAACGCATCAATTTTAGACGCTGTTGCTGAAACAGGTTTACAACTTTACAAATTCGGAAAAATCGCAAGTATGCCCACATGGCAAAAAAGCTTTACTCCAACAAGTTTTATGAAAATCGTTCATGAAAATATGTCAATGAAAGCACATAGTTTAATTTTAATAGATATCGGACTAGATTTTCAAGACGCAATATTTCAACTAAAAAAAGCTGCAAAAAAAGAAGACATCTCATTAAAAAAAATATTAGTATGTCGAGCACTTGGAACAAAGAAAAGATCAATTGTCTATAGAGATATTGAAGAACTTGAAGAATTTCAAGGAATGTTTGGACCCTATTGTATAATTATACCAAGCAAATTACATTTTGTTGAAAAAGATTATTTGAAAACTTTTGAAAAGTAATTTACAACCACTTGTCTAATGCTTTTTTCAATTCAATATGATCTTTTGCATATTTTTTTAAACTAATTTTTTGTAATGTTGCATCAACTGCTTGTCGCATTGCTATAGCTCCTGCGATTGTTCCATCTGGGTGTCCGTGAACTCCACCACCTGCTTGAATTACTACATCGTTGCCCATAAATTTCATAATTTTATCAACCATTCCTGGATGTACTCCACCTGAAGCTACTCCAAAAACCGTTTTCATTCCATGCCATTTTTGGGCTAAATATTCTTTTGTTTGAGTTGTAAATTCAGATTCTATTTCTTCTTCAATATGTAAAACCATATCTTTTCCTCCGACCATTTTTCCATAAGCTGTTCCAATATGCAATGTATCAACACCAACCATTCTTGCAAGTTGCGCGATTACTTCCATTGTCATTCCATGAATTGGAGATCTATCAAACATTGCATGACCTGCCCTATGTGCATGAATTGGTAATTTGGTCACATCTCTAGCTTTTTGTAATGCGCTCCAACCTAATGTTAAAATATCAAGCATAATATAATTACCACCATTTTTTTCTACGAATTTAATTCGTTTAACCATTTCATCAACAGATGCAGTACAATTTGCTAAGTAAACTTTTTTCTCACCTGTTTTCTTTTCAGCTTTTTTGCAGGCTTTTAATGTTAAAGGAATTCTTTTGTAGAAGTTATTGAATGGTTGAGAAGTTAAATTTTCATCATCTTTTACAACATCACATCCTCCAACCCATGAATCATATGCAACTTTTGCGTGCTCTTTTTCATTTAATCCAACTTTAGGTTTTACAATTGTTCCAACTAAGGGCCTTCCGTAAACTTTCAAATATTTTCTTAATCCTTTAATTCCAAATTGAGGTCCCTTAAAACTTTTTAACATTTTTTTTGGAATGTTTATATCTTCCCATAAAATTCCTTTTACTGATTTCATTCCATATATATTTCCACCAACCGACGACAAAATTTCAGGAAGATTTCCTAATTCGAATAAATCGAGTGGGTATGCAATTCTACATCTTAAATTTTTCTTATCTAAATAATAAACTTTTGGTGTAATTTTTAATTGTGTTTTTTTATTTATAGTTTTCAAATCTGTCCATGTTCCAATCGAACTTTCACCCGCCGTAATCGAACAAACTTCTCGAAAAGTATAACCTTTTGCTGGCGTAATTTTAAACTGACATATAAGATCTGTAGCCTTCGGCTTATATTTCAAATCTATAAAACTATCATAATGTATTTTTGTCATTTATCACCCAAATAAAATTTGATTCTTAATTATATAAAGCTTTTTATACTCGAAATATCTAAAATTCAAATGAAACAAGTATTATATGGCATCGGAATATCTGCTTTAGTATTACCCGCATTATTAGGATGTAATTCCTCCAATTATGATACCTGCACTAAAACAAAACACATGATTCATAAAATTGAAAACTCTTTATTGATTGAAAAAGATCCAAGAAAAGAAATCAAATGTCAAATAAATAATTTAAACCTAAGATCATTAAAAAAACTCAAATTAAAACAATTAAAATATTGTGAATATTAATTACCTAAATATTTTTATAGTTATCATTATATTGCTTTTTATGAAAAATTTAATATGTAAAATTGGGCTATCTATTACAATTGCACCTTTTTTATTAGGATGTCAGCCTCTAAATGAAAAATGTAAAACTTTTGAATCAGAAATTCAACAACTAGAAGAATCGATGTATTCTTCCTCACTAGTCTGCTCCCCTGATCATGAACCTAAAAATTATGATCAAACAAAAAGAAAAATCAAAAGTATAAGCAAAATGCATATGGCGTACTGCAAGCAATTTAATTAAACAATTTCAACTTATCCTTAATTATCTAAAACTTTTTATAATCAAAAATATTGAAATTAATATGAAATCAATTAGCTACCTTTTACTTGTACCTTTAGTTTTAACATATTTGACCGGATGCGAACCATCTGAAGAAAATAAAAGAATGGCTTATGAAAAAAAATGTAAAATGCATGATTGTAGAACTCTCCATTGGGAAATGTATGATTTAGAATCTACTGTAAAAAATCATTCGGATACCTTTCCTAATTCTGGACCTGGATATATTTTTAAAGTAGTAGAAAATCATCACAAAAATAATAAAAAAGATCTCCAAGAACTTGGAAAAAAATACAATAAAGAATGTCAAAATCTGACACTTTATACAAATCCTAGAATTTTAAGACTTAATCCAAGCCCTAGATTAAAAAAATAATAAACTTATCCAAACCAATTTTCGACCTTTTCCTTTTCTTTCTTTTTTGCTAAATATGTTTTATAAAACATATTAACATTTTTCTCACACACATAATCATGATGTCTAAATCCACCACCAAATGTCCCAGGAATATGCATTAGTTCATGTATAATTGTTTTTATCTGATCTTCCTTTGAAAACTTATCAAACTTCTCCGACAAAAATTCCATTGCATAATACGCCTTAACGCCAATTGCTTTCTGCATCAATTTTCCCAAAGCATGACATCGAGCAACCGTCATCCTCGCCGACGAACCATAACTCCTAAAACATTTAACTCTCTCAATTATAACATGAGGAAACAACATTTCCGAAATCTCATCAGCAATTTTCTGCAAATCAGAAGCAACTTCATATTTCATTTTATTCTAACAATCAGAATCTTTATATATTTTCTTAAACACATTTTTCTATGCTAACTCAAATAACAAAAAATTTACAACGAATTGTTTTCTCTAAATTTGGCTCATGTGTATATATTTTCAAACATGACAAGAAATTAATTCTAATAGATACAGGTTCAAGATGGAATAGAAGTGAACTTTTAAATGATTTAAGTGAATTGAAAATTTTACCTGAAGACATTGATATCGTAATCTTAACACACAATCATTTCGACCACACCGGAAACTGGATCATTTTCAAAAACGCAAAAATCTATGGAAGTAAAAATGACTTCAAGAATAAAAAAATAACAGACATACAAGAATTAAAATTATCTGACATGGAATTAATTGAAACACCTGGACATTCAAAAGGCGGAATTTGTATATATTTTACAAAACCAAAAATCCTTTTTTCAGGAGATACTTTATTTGAGCACGGAATATATGGACGAGTCGATTTACCTGGAAGTTCACCAAGAGAAATGAGAAAATCACTTGAAAAATTAACAGAAATAAATTACAAATTTTTATGTCCAGGACATGTTTAAAAAAAATAAAAAATAAAAAAAATAAGTAAATTTATAGAACTGACTCTAAAGCTTGTTGTGAGGGTGTGTATAAAGTTTTTCCTTCTGGAAGAAATTTGGCAGTCATCCAATATCCGATATATTTTTTCATATCACCTGTAGTTGAAACAACTAAATCCCAATATTGTATATTTCCAACTAAACTTGAAAGTGCTTGACCATAAGATAAATCATCTAAACCATAATGTCCAATTAAATTCCATCCATTTGAAACTTCTACTCCAAGTAATGCTCCACCTGCCTCAGGCATCATATTACCGAATCCCTTTAATGTATCAACAGCATCCATTTTCAACATATAACCTTGACCTGGTACAACATTATCTAAATCACCTTTATTATTTGAAGAAGCTGTTGACCAACTTGAACTTGTAGTTGCTCTTTTGTGCCAAATGTTTTGACCATCATCTTCACTATAAGCATATGTCCAAACTTCAGCTAAATTTTCTCTAACTCCAGATAAAACTTCTTGATAACCTGAATCTTCTGGCATCATAGGAATTGAAACCAAGTTCCAACCTTCTGTTAAATCTATCATCCATGTATAAACAATTAAGTCTATTGGAAAATATTTAACATCGCTCCCATCTGTAGCTCGAATCACAAAAGAATGCTCTCCTCTATAATCATAATCTATATTTGACCACGTCAATGTACAATTGTCTCCATTATTTGAAACAAACAAACCTGTTGGAACTGTTCCTAAATATGTACATGTTACAGGACTACTCATACCTGAATCAAAAGTTTCATCTAAATCTAAAAGCGACTTTATCCCAGCCTCATAAACAACCTCATCTTCTATGGGTAAATCTGCAACAACAATTTCTTCATGATGTGTATCATAATTTCCAGCATAATCTGTAACTGTCAAAGTTACTTCATATCTATCTGCCTCATCGTATGTATAGCTTGGGGCAACCAAATTACTATCCTCAACGCCATCTTCATCAAAATCCCATGAATAAAATTCTATTCCACTTCCAACATCTGACGATTTAGCACCATCAAACAAAACCGGCTCATAAACAATAGGATTTAAAGTCAATACGTCGAAATCTGCTTCCGGAGCTGTATTATCTAGAAAAAGATCTCGAGAATCATATGTGACTAAACCTTGTTGTAATCTTATACAATACTGACCTTCTAAATTATCCGTATCCCAAACATAACTTAATTCTGTTGTCGATGTAATTTCATGCTCATTAGACCACGATCCTGAAGCTGAACAATTCCCTTCTGCATATTGAAGCCACATTGCCGGAACATCCGTAGGATTATCCCATTCAACTGCAACCTCTCCTGCAACAAACGCATTATTCGCCGGACTTGTAAAACTAACAGCCATCAAGCCACTCATCAACATAACTCCTAACATAAAAATTAATATTAATTTTTTCATAATTTTAAACCTCCTTTCAACTCTATATAACATCTGCGAAACAGAAAAAGTGCACCTTTTTTTATCACCATATTAAAACGGAGGCTCATTTATTTATATAGATTATTGTGATAAAATGATACAATCAATAACTTTCCCACAAAACCAACCCGCCCAAATTGTCTCTCAAAAATAAAGTATCTCCCGTCGATGTCCAAACATAATCTTTTCTTTCCCAATATAATTTCTTATTATCTGAAACACCACTTCCAACAATAACAGAAAACTCCAAACCTGAATCTATTTTAAAATCTGGGAATTTGAAAATTTTCCTACCCTCGTCTTTAATTGTCCAACCTGTCAAATCACATTCAAAATTACATTTATTCAAAAATTTAGAAATCTCTGTCTTGTCATCAAATTCTATAATCTTAATACAATCTGAACATTTATGTTTTGACTTTTTACAAAAATTTAAATCCAAATCAACACACATTTTCCATACCTCCTGACATTTATAATAATTCAAACCCTTTTCATAAAAATAACAATTCGCAAAACCATTCTCAACAATCTCAAAATTAACATTCACATTATCTAAATAAATATACGCCAAAATCCTATCATATTTATCATATTTATCTGACCCAAACTCCAACTTAACTTTTTTACCCAAAATCCTATTTTCCAAAAACAATTTAGCCTCTTCATAATAAGGCTTACCTTTTTCAGGCGAATTAACTCCAAGAAGCCTTATTGAAGTTCCATTTGAAACAACCGTATCGCCATCAATAACTGAATCTATTTTAATAACCTCTGAATCATCCAAAAAATTTACCAATGCTTTATCAAGAAAACTATAATTCAAAGCGAAAAATAAAACACATAAAAAAGTTAAAAGAAATTTCAAATTTCGTTTTTTCATTTATTATTAAAATTTTAATTTTTTTTAAATTTTACTTAAACTTATCTCTCACCAATAATATACTTATACCAATCTATCTCAAAAGGAATATATGCCGAACCATGTTCAGAAACTTTCCTGGCTAACCAATATCCATTATGTTCAGATCCTATTACTTTTAATTCAGATCTATCAATGTTATCTTTAAACACAGAGGAATTTTCCCTATTTTTAACATTTTCTTCAAGTTCCATATTAAATAAACATCATATTCCCTTATAAACTTAATTAAAAATGTCGTCCTATTTTGTGGTACTATTCATTTAAATTTTGAAGTGAAAATGAAACTATATATAAGATTTGTATTTCTATATATTATGCAATTAGTAAATCAATTACAAGAAGAATTGTACCAGGTGATAGAGAGAAAATCGGCGCTAAAAGGCGAACTGAGATCTCTAAATTTCTATATTGACGTAATGTCAAAAGAGATCGGCGAAAGGACGGTACTATAAATTATTTTTTTATTTTGGCTGGGAACTTCCCAGCCATTCATATTTTCTAAAACTATAAAAAACCTATTTACATATTTAGTATATGTCATATGATGTAATTATAGGAAGAGATAAAGACACCCAAAAAAAATTAGGAAACAGAGGACTAATAAACATTGGAAAAACTTTTGTTAAAATGGGGCAATACAGTTCCCTAAGTAATAAAATATTATTAGATGTCGCAAAAAGTCATGTAATTTTAGTTAGCGGAAAAAGGGGATCAGGAAAATCATACACATTAGGAGTTTTAGCAGAAGAATTATCAAACCTAGAAAAAGAAATCCGAGAAAATATCGCATCTTTAATTTTTGACACAATGGGAATTTATTGGACAATGAAATTTGCAAACGAAAAAGATTCAGAATTATTACAAGAATGGGATTTGTCTCCAAAAAATTTACCTGTAAAAATATTCGTCCCAACTGGGCATTATGACAATTATTTAGCAAAAGGAATTCCAGCAGATAAAAGATTTGCTTTAAATATAAGTGAACTAGGAGCAGAAGATTGGATTACAACTTTCAATTTAAAAATAATTGATCCAATTTCAGTTTTAATCCAGCAAACAATTGCAAAACTAAAAAATTTCGAATATTATAATATAAAAGATATTATTGAAGGAATTGAAAGAGATAAAAAAAGTTCACGCGATGTAAAAAACGCAGCACAAAATTTATTTGAAGTCGCAAGCACGTGGGGAATTTTCGCAGAAGAATCTGAACATGCTACAAAAGTAAAAGATTTAATCACAGGGGGAACAACGTCTATTTTAGACTTAAGTGTTTATAGTTCAGTAGGAGCATTTAATGTAAGGGCTTTAGTTATAAGCTTAGTTTCTAAAAAAATATTTAACGAACGAATGGAATCACGAAAAAAAGAAGAAGTCAAAGCTCTAACTCAAAATCTAAATTTCTCATCAAGTTTTGAAAAAAAAGAAAACCCATTAGTTTGGCTTTTTATTGATGAATGTCATGAATTTTTACCACGCGAAGAAAAAACAATCGCAACAGATGCTTTAATCCAATTATTACGAGAAGGACGACAACCTGGAGTTTCAGTTATATTAGCAACTCAACAACCCGGAAAAATCCACACAGATGTTATGACACAATCGGATGTTGTAATTTCACATCGAGTAACATCCGCACAAGACCTAGAAGCTTTAAATCGAATCATGCAAAGTTATCTATATTCAAGCATCAAGCAACACATGGACGACTTACCTCATCTAAAAGGTTCTGCAATAATTTTAGACGACAACTCTGAAAGAATCTATCCGATGAGAATGCGACCAAGATTTACTTGGCACGGAGGCGAAGCGCCAACAGCTATAAGAACAAAAAAAGAGCTGTAAGCTTCGACAGAGTACAATATGGCATGGTGAGAAACTTTTGAAAATTCTAATAAACAAGTAAATTCAAAAACAAGTTTAAAGAATCTTTCACAAAGTCCGAATAAGGAGAAACGCCAACAACTATAAGAACAAAACAAATTTGCTTTTTATCTTTCAGCGAACAATATTACTCGTGCCTAACGGCACGTACCCCAAGATTCGCGTTCCTATCGGAAGGACTCCTGTCACAACCCAGGCCCGCCCTACTCGAGTCAGCACTGAACCACGCGACAGAATTGTTGTCGCTTAAAGGATTCCAATAATACAATTCTCCTTTTTTTGTAGTTTTTCTTGGTAATCCTTGTTGTGTTGGATTTGTCAAAAAATCAGTTAAAGAAATTCCTGAAACTTTATCTTTCATTAATGTATTTTTTTGTAGCTCTTTTGTTCGAGAAGAAATTAAATTTCCATTTTTATCCAATATATGATTATCCTTAAGATATAGTTTTCTATCTTCAACTTTAAAATCTGTATCAATCCATTCTGCTCTCCAAGGGGATTTTACAGCATAAATATCATTAAAATAATTTTTAAGAGTTTGTTTATCTATTTCTTTCCCCGAAACATTATAAAGTTTTAGTTTGCCCTGCATTCCTTGAAATAAAACAAATCCTATATTGTTAAATTCTGCTAAATTTGGAGTTT
>Ga0075122_10001632_pt1 | contig 15554 bp, 18 predicted proteins | sample AntAceMetag02UKB_FD_69790 | JGI IMG/M metagenome (GOLD analysis project Ga0075122, IMG submission 69790) | Saline lake microbial communities from Ace Lake, Antarctica - Antarctic Ace Lake Metagenome 02UKB | ecosystem: Environmental > Aquatic > Non-marine Saline and Alkaline > Saline | place... | reverse complement strand
GAATTTGATAAAAATAATAAGTTAAAATTAGAATTTGTATTTTTTCCTTTTATAAATTTACAAAAAATGTTGTTTGATAAGGAATTAGGTATTAAGATTGATACTTTGGTTGATATCGCAACCAATAAAACCTTAGCTACTTACCAACGTAATGAACCAAAAGATATTTTTGATCTATATTTTTTATTAACTATAAAAAAGTTTAAATTAGCTAATTTGATAAAAAATGTAGATAAAAAATTTGGAGTTAAAATTAACCAGTCTGACTTAGAAGTCAAGATTTTAAATAATATTGATTTGTTAAAAAACATCAAACCATTAGTTTTAGAGTCTAAAAAGCTTGATATTGAAAAAATTAGAAAATATTTTACAAATCAATCTATAAAACATCTAAAAACTTTTATTTTTTAATATGGTAGCAAAAATATTCATATTAACATTTCTAGCTTTTGTGGGCGCATTTATGTGGGCGCCTAGTTTGGTTCGTACATTAACTAAATGGGGTATGTGGAAAAAGAAGGGTAAAGAGTTTACCCCCGATGGGCATGAGTTAATAACTTTTAAGAAGATTGAAAAGGACGGAAAAATTAATACACCACGTGGTGGTGGATTATTAATCTGGGTTACCGTCTTATCTCTAGCTATTTTAATATTCATCCTTGATAATATATTTGGTGGAGTATTTTCTCGTTTAAACTTTTTGACTCGTGCAGGAACGTGGTTGCCAATCTTTACTTTAGTTGCTGCTGGTATAATTGGTTTTGCAGATGATATATTTACAACCCATGGAACAGGAAAATATTTGGGTGGAGGTATTAGTTTAAGTAAAAGAATATTAATGGTATTGGTTATTGGTTTGGTAGGAGCTTTATGGTTTCATTTTAAATTAGGTTGGGATACGATTCATATACCATTTTTAGGTGATTTTTTTATTAATGGTTTCTATATTCCAATTTTTGTCATTACAATGATTGGCGTGTTTTCTTCGGGAATAATTGATGGTATTGACGGTCTTTCTGGGGGTGTTTTTATTCCTTTGTTTGTCATGTTTGGAGTAATTGCTTTTGTACGTGGACAAATTGATTTATCTGTTTTTTGTTTTATGATCGCAGGTACTCTTGCTGTATTCTTATGGTTTAACGCGCCCCCAGCTAAGTTCTATTTAGGAGAGACAGGTATTTTAGCTTTAACAACAACTCTAACTGTTGTAGGTTTTTTAACAAATGCTATTTTGTTGTTACCTATAGCAGGAGTAGTATTAGTTTTAACTACGGGTTCAGATATTGGGCAGTTGTTGTATAGGAAATATGGAATTAAAAAAGGGTGGTCAGAACAAAAGCGTAAGTTATTCATAGCCGCACCATTACATCATCATTTTCAGTTGAAGGGCATGCAAAACGAAACAATTGTAATGCGCTATTGGATTGTAACTGGGATTGCTACTGTTGTGGCATTGTTGATATATTTGTTAGATAAAGGGATATAGGGGTATGTATAAGATTAAAAGATTAGAGGAATATCAAGGTTTGTTAGGCAGTATGTCCACAAGAGAAGACGGCAATATGTCATTTGTATATGGAGATGAGGAAGATGTGATTGGTAATAAGAAGAAATTTTTTGAAAAATTAGAGATTAATATAGAAGACGTTGTTGATATGAGTCCTATGGTTGATCAGCCTGATCAGGTTGTATATGTAGATAGTAAAAATAAGGGTGACATTTTAGACAAAAACAAAGATCCTGTTTGGGCAGATGCTTTAATAACGGACGATAAGAATTGTTTTTTAGTTGTATATCCTGCAGATTGTTTTGGAATAATATTTTATGAACCAAATAAGAATGTTTTAGCTTTAATACATACAGGATATATTCAGATTGGTGCAGGTATTATTAAAAAAACATTAGATAAATTAAAAACAGATTTTGAAATAGATTTTAAAGATTTAATTACTTGTATAACTCCAGGAGCACATAAATGTTGTTTGAAATATCTAGATATTGTTAAACCAGAACTTAAAACAGAGAAAGCACAGGGGTATGTTAATAAAGATGGCGAGTATTATAGTATAGATTTATTGAATTGGATAATAGATGATTTGAAAGAAAATAATATTGATAAAATAATTGAAAATGAGTTTTGTTCTTCTTGTCATACAGATAAGCAATTTTTTTCAAAAATTAAACAAGATATAAAAGAACAAGAACCAGGTAGAAATATTTTAGTTGTTGGGATGGTATAAATATATGATTAAAAAAATATTCAAAACAATTTATTATATCGGTGGTACGGTTTATCGTGGAATGATAGGTGTTTATCATAATACATTTGATAAAGAATTAAAAATTTCAAAAGATGTAGAGAAATTTGTAGTTGGAAAGAGTCTACAAGGAAAAGAGATTTTAGGATATAGATTGGGTCAAGGAAATGAAAAATTTTTAATTGTTGGAGGTATTCATGGAAATGAAGTTGGAACTGTTAAATTAGCAAAAAAAGTTATTAATCATTTTTTTGTTAATAAACCAAATGTTCAACTTTTTGTTATTCCTGTTTTAAACATTGATGGATATACAAAAGCTAAAAAAAATCCAGACTATGTTCATCGTGGCAAGATTGGTAGATTTAATTCAAATAAAGTTGATTTGAACAGAAATTTTTCAACGAAAGATTTTCAATCAAAATCAGTTTGGAAGACAGGTAAGAATTATGCAGAAAATGAAAAAGAAGTCTTTTGTGGTGAATATGGAGAATCAGAACAAGAAACAAAAGCATTGATAGGGTTTATTGAAAAAGAAAGTATTAATAATTTAATAATGTTACATAATGTTGGTAAAGATGTAGTTTTAAATGAAAACGATAATATTACACAAAAATGGGCTGATATATATAAAGAAAATGGATTTAAAACTAGATTTGATTTAAAATATCCAGGTGCTGTTGATGTTTGGTGTAATGAAAACAATATCCACTATATGTCAGTTGAAGGAAGTTCAAGGTGGGGTAGTGACTGGAAAAAACAGAAACAAGCAATAATTAAAATATTAAATATATGATGGAAATTCAACCACAAGATTTAGATAAAGAGTTTCAAAATAAATTTGATGAATATATAAAAAAATGGGGAGATTCTATTAAGGATGGATCGAATTTAGGAAATATTAAAATAGAATATTTAACAGACGAAGATAAGACACTTTTTATTAATTTTATAGAATATATAGAGTTCGGAACTTTTGATGCTGATATGCAAAAAAGCATGATAGATAAAATGGATCCAACTTTTTTAATAAAAATTTTATTAAGAATAAGGGACATAAAAGATGAGAGTCGGAACGAAGAAGAGAAATTAAGTAGCCAATATTTAGTTGCTTACATGAGAAATAAACTAAGTGCATTGATGACGGAGTGGGAATCAGATAATACATAAATTAAATTAAATATATGATAAATTGGATAAAGAAAATTTTTAGCCCACCAAAGAAAGAAAGTCAAAATAAAGATTTTGATAATATTATCATTGGTAAAATTACTGAATTAAAGGAACATTCTAATGCAGATAAATTACAATTAGTAGTTACAGATATTGGACAACCAGAACCAGTACAGATAGTTTGTGGTGGTACAAATTTAAAAGAAGGAATGTTTGTAGTAGTAGGTTTACCAGGTGCTAAAGTTAAATGGCATGGTGAAGGTGAGCCAGTTGTTTTAGAAGAAGCTAAAATTCGTGGAGAGAAATCTTTTGGAATGATTTGTGCTTCCAATGAGATTGGGATTGAAGATAAATTTCCTTGTGGAGAAATGGAAATTACTGATTTATCAAATATATCAAATTTAAAAGTAGGAAAATCATTAACTGAATATATATAAAAATATGCCAAAGAAAAGCAATACAATAAAGACAAGTAAAAAGGTTAAGAAAACAAGTGTTAGCTATGAAGCTGATGAAATTACAGTTTTAGAAGGTTTAGATCCGGTTAGAAAAAGACCAGGTATGTACATTGGTTCTACGGGATCTGCAGGTTTACATCACATGATCTGGGAAGTTGTTGATAATGGTATTGATGAAGCCATGGCAGGTTTTGCTACTGAAGTAGCTATTACATTTTTACCAGATGGAGCTGTTGAGGTATCTGACGATGGTCGTGGTATCCCAGTAGGTATTCATAAGCAATATAAGGTTTCTGCTTTAGAATTAGCTTTAACAAAACTACATGCTGGTGGTAAATTTGGTGGTTCAGGATATAAGGTGTCTGGTGGTTTGCATGGTGTAGGTGTTTCAGTTGTAAATGCTTTATCAGAATATTTAAAAGCTGAAGTTAAGAGAGATGGAAAATTATGGATGCAGGAATACAAAAGAGGTAAACCAGTTAAAAAAGTTAAAGCAGTTGGCAACGCTCGTGGTACAGGAACAATCATTACCTTTAAACCAGATGAAGAAGTTTTTGATGTAACAGAATTTGATTGGCAACACATTATCGATCATTTGCGTCAGCAAGCATATTTAAATAAAGGGATAAAGATTAAAATTTTTGACGAAAGAGTTAAAGGAAAATTAAATTCCTATGAATTTTATTTCGAGGGTGGTGTTAAATCATATGTAAAACATTTAAATGCGAATAATGAACCAAAACATCCGAGTGTTTTCTATGTTGATAGAGAAATAGTACCAAGTCGTAATGGATCAAGTAATGGAGACGAAGAAGGAAAAGAAAATAAAGCATTTAAATCAGATCCAGTTATTGTAGAGGTTGCTTTGCAATATGTTGATGATTTTAGAGAATCTGTATTTTCTTTTGCAAATAATATTATTAACCCAGAAGGAGGAATGCATTTAGTTGGATTTAGAACTGCTTTAACAAGAACTTTAAATAACTATGCTCGTAAGAATAATATATTAAAAGAAAAGGATGTTAACTTAACTGGTGACGATGTTCGTGAAGGTTTAACAGCTGTTATAGCTGTAAGGATAATAGATCCACAATTTGAAGGACAAACTAAAGCTAAGTTGGGTAACCCAGAAGTAAGAACTGCTGTTGATCAAGTTTTTGGTGAATACTTCACAATATTTTTAGAAGAAAATCCAAGAGAAGCAGAAGCTATTATTGGTAAAGCTCTATTAGCTGCACAAGCAAGAAGAGCTGCCAAGCATGCTCGTGAAACAGTTTTACGTAAAGGTGCTTTAGATGGTTTTGCTTTGCCCGGTAAATTAGCTGATTGTTCTAGTAAAAAACCTGAAGATAGTGAATTGTACATAGTTGAGGGCGACAGCGCCGGAGGGTGTTTTTCTGAAGACACAAAAATAGCACTTGCTGATGGAAGAAACATTTCGTTTAAGGAATTAACTAGGGAATACAAAAAAGGCAAAACAAATTTTTGTTATACAGTTAATGATAATGGTCATATTAATGTTGTTCCTATATTAAACCCAAGAAAAACAAAAAAAGATTCAAAAGTTATTAAAGTTGTTTTAGATAATAATGAAGAGATTGTCTGTACCCCAGACCATAAATTTAGATTATTAGATGGTTTATATGTTGAAGCCAAAGATTTAACAAATGAAATGAGTTTGACTCCTTTATATCGTAAACTTTCTAAAGTAGAAGATCGGATTACAATTAAAGGATATGAGTTGGTATATAATTTCAAAAATAATAGATGGATATTTACTCATTTGTTGTCTGACAAATATAATTTAAATACAGGTGTTTATAATGAAGATAGTGGAACACATAGACACCATATAGATTTTAATAAATTAAATAATAATCCAAATAATCTTATTCGTATGTCAAAAAAGGAACATTTTGATTTACATATAAGTATGTTAGATAAGACTCTTCACAGGGAAGATGTAAAGGAGAAATGCAGACAAATCAAACAAACTCCCGAATATAAAGATAAGATAAGAAAAACAATGTTGGGTATGCGAGAAGAATTGAGTAAGCGTGCTAAAAAACAATGGGAAAATGAAGAATATAAGAAATATATGGTCGAGAAATATCTGGATTTTTATTATAGCAATAAGAAATACAGGGAAAAAGTTTTAAAAAGGCTAAATAGTGGGCAGAAAGAATATTGGTCTAACAGTGATAATCGAAAAAAACAATCGGAAAGAGTTACGCAATTTTTTATTGATAACCCAGAACGAAAAAGTATTTTATCTAATAAATCTAAAAAGCAATGGTCTGATAAAGAACTATTAGCTTGGCGTGCTCAAGAAACGGAAAAACAATGGACAGATGATTTTAGAGAGAAAAGACAGAAATCATACAACAAAACATATTATAAACATACAATTGCTTTCATGAAAAAAGTTTTTGATTCAACGGGCAGTTTGGATAAATACGATTTTGAAAGATCTAAAAAAAGAAATAATCTTTTGTTGAAGAAAGAGACTTTTGTTGAAAGGTTTTTTGGATCAAACAATAATAGAATGTTAGATGCTGTTAGGTGTTATAATCACAAAATTAAAAAAATTGTAAAATTAAGAAATAAAATAGATGTATATGATTTAGAGGTGGAAGGTACACATAATTTTGCATTAGCTTCTGGGGTATTTGTTCATAATAGTGCCAAACAAGGTAGAGATCGTGAGACACAAGCAATTCTTCCTTTACGTGGAAAGATCTTAAATGTAGAAAGAGCCAGACTTGATAAGATGTTAGCAAACAATGAGGTTAAATCTTTAATTATTGCAATGGGTACAAATATTGGTGAAGAGTTTAATATTGAAGATTTACGTTATGATAAGATTATAATAATGACAGATGCTGATGTTGATGGTTCACACATTAGAACTTTGCTTTTAACCTTATTCTATAGATACTTCCCAGAGATTGTTAAACAAGGTCATCTATACATTGCCCAACCACCGTTGTATTCCCTTAAAAAAGGAAGTGTAATGAAGTATGTATACACTGATGAAGAAAAAGATAAGCTATTAAATGAAATGGTTAAAGAAAAAACCAAAGCATCAGCAGTAAAATCTAAAAAAGAAGAAAAAGAGGAAAATGGAGAAGAAGAAGTTTCTAATGAAGGTGTTGGTGACAAAGTTGCTGGAGTAAACATTCAGAGATATAAGGGTCTGGGTGAAATGAATCCTGATCAACTTTGGGAAACAACAATGAATCCTGAAAATAGGATACTATTAAGAGTCTCTGTCGCAGATGTTGAAAAAGCAGATGAAACTTTTGATATTTTAATGGGTTCAGAAGTTGGGCCAAGAAAGAAATTTATTCAAACTCATGCAAAATATGTTAAGAATTTAGATGTTTGATCCAGCCTGTCCTGAGCGACCTTTAGGGTTGTTGGGAGTTGAAGGATCCCATAGTTAAAATTAATAATTTTTATGCCTGAAAACATGGATCGCAGAAGTTTTTTAAAAATGTTTAGCAAAGCCACGGCTGGAACAGTAGCTTTAGGTTTGGAAGGTTGGTTAAACAAAGCAGAAGCTAAAGCTTTTAACGCACCACCAGCTTTTTTAGATCATTTAAGTGAACATTCAATAAAGTTTGAAAATAAAAGTGAAATAGAAAAAGAATTTGTAAAATGGCTTGTAAAACGGCCAGAATTTAAAGAGCGTGCAAAATTTGCTACTTCAGAATATTTAGAAAAAGAAATTGAAAAATATCAAAAAAGTTATGAATTTTTTAAAAATAAAGAATTAGAATTAGATAATAATGAAAGATCAGATGAAAATTTGTTGGCAAGAGCAATGTTATCAGAAGAAGACAGAGAAGAAGCTAATTTATTAATTGCGGCAATAATTGGACAGTCTGTAATTAATAGAGTAAAAAATGCTAAAGAAAGAAATGCTCGTGGATATAATTATGAAAATGTGATTTTAGGTTTTGATAATGAGAATTTTGGGTCACAAGACAAGACGCGTCCTTATGCTTCACAAACAGATCCTTTTTCTCATTCACAAGGTAAGAAATATAGAATTTTGGCCAAGATGATGCTAGAAGGAAATCTTACGCGTTCAGTTGATTTTGGACAAACTCATTTTTTGCATTCAGCGACTCAAGATTATTTACAAGAATTATATCCTCATAATTATTATTCAGCTGATAAAAAGGATAAACAATGGCAAAGCATGGGAATTCAAAGGGTTATTATGCCAAGTGTTAATGATGATTACATTCGTTTTTATGTAGAAAATGGTGATGGGGATTATGCTACAACAGACAAAAATTTAGGAGGTAATAGAAATTTTGTAGTACCAGTTCCTCAAAAAGCAGGTGAAGTAAAAAAGTTTGGGAAAAAGGTTGTTTAAAAATTTATTTGCCAAAAAAATAGTTCTATGATAATATAATCATAGAAGACCGGAAGGTCTTTTTAAAATAAATAAAATATAAATATTTAACTAATATTAGCTAAAAATATGTTTAGTAAACTAATTCAATACATAAAAAATTCAAAAAGTGAGTTAAAAAAGGTTGTTTGGCCTACTAAGAAGGATGTGAAAAATCATACTTTATTAGTAATAGGCTTTTCTTTGGGTATGGCTTTCTTTTTAGGGATTGTAGACTTTGGATTAAGTGAAGTTATTAAAAAAATTCTTTAATTTAAATATATATGCCAAAACAAATATCACAACAAGGAAAGCGTTGGTACGCTATCCATACATATTCTGGGTATGAAGAAAGCGTTGCACATAATTTAAAGCAACGTATTGATTCTTTGGATATGCAAGATAAAATTTATCAAGTTCTTGTACCAAAGGAAAAAAAGATTAAAATTAAAAATGGTAAACGCCAGGTAGTAGAAGAAAAGGTTTATCCTGGTTATGTTTTAGTAGAGATGCAAGTAACAGATGCTTCTTGGTATGTTGTACGTAATACTCCTAATGTAACAGGATTTATTGGTACTGGTACAACACCTTCACCAATGGCTGAACAAGAAATTGAATCTTTGCAAAAACGTATGGGTGTTGAAGAGCCTAAATATAAAATTGATATTACAGAAGGTATGCCGGTTAGAGTTGTTGATGGTCCATTTAAAGAAATGGAAGGTAAGGTTACAGAAATTGATGAAGCTAAAGGTAGAGTAAAAGTATTAGTTTCTTTATTTGGTCGTGAGACCCCTGTTGATTTGGATTTCTTACAAGTTAAAAAGATATAATATTAAATAATTATCTCGGGTATAAATATACCTAGCTTCTCCTGATAAAATTAGAAAAAATATGGCTAAAGAAGTAAAAACAGTATTAAAATTACAAATTAGAGCTGGACAAGCAAATCCAGCACCTCCAGTTGGTCCTGCATTGGGTCAACATGGTTTGAATATACAAGATTTTTGTGCAAAGTTTAATGATGCTACTAAAGATAAGGGTGGTGATGTTATCCCTGTAGAAATATCTGTTTATGAAGACAGAACTTTTGATTTTAAATTAAAAACTTCACCAGCAGCTGAGTTATTAAAAAAAGCTGCTAATATTAAAAAAGGTTCTGGTAAACCAAATTCAGAAAAGATTGGTAAGGTAACTAAGGCACAGGTTAAGGAGATCGCAGAAATTAAAATGCCAGACTTAAATGCAGTAAATATTGAAGGTGCAATGAAAATTATTGAAGGCACAGCCAGACAAATGGGTTTAACTGTAGAATAAATAACTAAAACAAAAATATATGAAAAATCCAGTTATTCGTACAATCTACCTATACCTATTTGCTTTAATTGGTTTGGCTATGTTGGTTATTGGTACGTCAATGATTATTAATCTAGGATTGAAAGCATGGATTTTTACTCAAGCTGATAGGCAAGATAATTATATGGAAAGGCCAGCACCAATCTATTTAAAAGATCTTGACTTACAAGCAATTGAGGAATTAAAATTATGTAGTGATAAGTGTGAATTAACCACACTTCAAAAAGAACAGATTGATAATTGGTTAGTTGATTATGATACGTGGAAAAATAATATTAAAGACTATAATTCAGATTTATATGTAAAACGTAACCGTCAACGACAAGCTTCAACAGCAATTTCATTAATTCTAGTTGGCTTGCCTTTGTGGCTGTTTCATTGGTTTGTCATTAGAAAAGATTTAAGAAGGAAAGAAGATTAAATTTATGTCTTTAGAAAAAAATATACCAACATTGTCTCTAGAAGAAAAGGGAATGGCAGATAAAATAAAGAAAAAGTTTGATTTGGATTTATACAAAAAGAATGAAAAAGAAAAATTAGTTTCTGATTTTTTAAAAAAAGTTATTAATAAAGAATTTTTAGGAAGAGTTGAGGGTGGTATTTATAACGAAGAAGACGTCCTAGAATTCTCTGTTGCATTTAATCTTTCTGAAGAAGAATTAGAGTTATCTAAAAAGATAGACAAAGCCGACGTTGGTTTGCATACTTATCTTAATAGAAATACTGAAGCAAGAGAAGCAGTTGAAAATATTAATTAATTTGTGGGAGTCTCGAAGCTCGGACGATTACCACGAAAGGAAATATATATGAAAAAAGAAATTAATTTTGAGAAAGAAACAATATATTCTTTTGATGAAGCTTTAAAACTAGTTAAAGATAATGCTAGTGCAAAATTTGATGAATCTTTAGAAGTACATATTCGTACAGGGATTGATCCTAAAAAAGGTGAACAGCAGGTTCGTTCAACTTGTATTTTGCCACATGGTACTGGAAAAACTAAAAAAGTTGCTGTATTTACAGAGAATGAAAAAGAAGCAAAGGATGCTGGTGCAGATGTTGTTGGTGGAAAAGAACTAATAGCAGAAATTAAGAGTAAAGGTGCAATAGATTTTGAGATTGCTGTTGCTACTCCTGAAATGATGAGAGAATTGGCACAAATTGCTAAAATTCTTGGTCCTAAAGGTTTAATGCCTAGTCCAAAGAATGAAACTGTAACTAAAGATGTCCCTAAGACAGTAAAAGAGTTAAAAGGTGGTAAGGTTGCTTTTAAAAACGATGAAACTTCAAACATTCATCAAGTAATTGGTAAGATATCTTGGGATGAAAGTAAATTGAAAGAGAATTACGAAGTATTTTTAAGTCAAGTTACTAAAGCAAAGCCAGCTACAATTAAAGGGATATATGTTAGAGCAATCTCTATTTGTTCTACTATGGGTCCTGGAGTAAAAGTTGAAGTTTAAAAATATATTAGAATATATATAAGAAAACAAGGCAATGCCTTGTTTTTTTGGTTGTTTGATAATGAAATGATATACTTAAGGTGTGAATAAGGTTCTCAAAATATCAATATATATTTTAATAGTCCTAAGTGTTTCTGTTGGGGGATATTTTGGTTTTGAATATATTTTACAGGCTGAAGAAGATTATGATTCTTTGTATGTATATAACTCTGATTTAACTGAAATGAATAAGTTTGGTTTATGGGGTTTAGAAGGTGGCTATGATTTATCAACAATAGATTTGGGTGGTGACGGTAAAGAGGAGATTCTTGTTGGTTCAGAAAAGATGAATAAACCAGAATTAAAGATTTTACGTAATGATGGTTCTGTTATTAATCAATTTTTAGTATATAACGAGAATTTTGTTAATGGAATTAATATTGCTGGGTGTGATTTTGATGGAGACGGGAAAGGGGAGATTTTAGTTGGTGCCAATAAAGGAGGTGGGGCTCATGTAAGAATATTTGATGGATATGGTAGACCTAAAATTAATACTGGTTTTTTTGCTTTTGATGAAGCTATTAAAAATGGTGTACAAGTAGGCTGTGCAGATATTGATGGAGATGATATAGATGAAATATTAGCTGTTGGTGGTGAGGAAATTAAACAACTTAGAATATTTAATACTAAAGCAGAATTAATTAAAGAAATTAATTTACCTTTTGTTTCTTCAAATATTGATATCTCATCAGTTGATCTTGGAGGAGATGGAGTAGAGGAGATATTAGTTTCAGGTGGTTTTCTTGAAAAACCATTGGTTCAGATATATAGAGGGGATTTAAGTTTAGTTAATGAGTTTTATGTATACAATGAAAAGTTCTATGGAGGAGTTAAAGTATTTGCAATAGATTTAGATAATGATGGGAAGCAAGAAATAGTTACAGTTCCTGGTTTGGGTGGAGGTCCTCATTTAAGAGTATTTGATGGTTATGGAAAAGAAAAGAAAACAAAGTTTGTTTTTGGAGGTAAATATATTGGTGGATTATCGTTAGCTGTTGGTGATATAGATGGAGATGGTACACAAGAATTTTTAGTTGCTCCAAAAAATTTACAAGCTGGTAGAACTGATTTATATAAATACATAGACATTGATGTTTCGGACCAAACCTTTAAATGTTATCAAAATGGTTTTTTAGTATGTGATTTAATAACTTCTACGGGAAAACCATCAACTCCAACTAGATATGGGGAATTTAATGCCTTTTCTAAGTATCCTATGGCCTATGGTGGAGCAGATGGGATGCGTTGGGGTATGCCGTGGTTTATTGGTTTTTATACTGCTGGAGGGCTTGAAAATGGCATTCATGAATTACCTTTCCTAAATGGAGCAAGAGAAGGTGTAGGAAGTCTTGGGAGAGCTGTTTCACATGGTTGTGTGCGTTTACAGATTGGAGATGCTAAATATGTTTATGATTGGGTAGAAACTGATAAAACCAAAGTTATTGTTCATCCTTAAATAAATTAATAATATCTTAGAAAAAATTTATGAAAATACGAATTAAAAAAATTTATTCAGACGCAATAATACCTAGTTATCAAAGAGTTGGTGATGCTGCTATGGATTTGTATTCTTATGACGAAGCAGTTTTAAAACCAGGTGAAGGTAAAAGTTTTCGTACAGGAATCTCAGTAGAAATACCAACAGGTTTTGGTATGTTAATTTGGGATCGATCTGGTTTAGCTTTTAAACATGGCTTAACTTGTTTGGCTGGATTAATTGATTCTAATTATCGTGGGGAAATTGGTATATATTTATTAAACACATCAAATAAAGAGTATACAATAGAAAAAGGACATCGTATTGCTCAATTTGTAATTCAGAAAGTTGAACAAATAGATTTTGAAGAAGTTGATGAATTGTCTGAGACAGAAAGGGGAGATAATTGGAAAGGGTCTAGTGGTTATTAAAGGAATTTAAGTGTTTTATATAATGTTTTAATATTAATTACGTATCTAGGTCTTAGATATGTTTTTTTTGACAAGTTGTTTGTTTTTATTGTAAAATGAAGTCCATAAATAACAATAACAAATAAATAATTTGGAGGGAATAATGGATCTTTTAGGAAAATATCCGAAAACAGTTTTGGAAGAGATGATGACAATGAAACTAGAAGATAGTTACAAAAGACCCTCTTTCTTAGATATTTGGGCTACTTTTTCTGTTATTATCTCAAAAAGATCAGTTTGTTTATTTCATGATGTCGGAGCGGTCATTTTTAGAGATAAACAAATTTTATCTATTGGATATAACGGACCTTCTGTGAATGACGATCATTGTAACCTAGTTGGGTGTTCTAGAATTGAAAACGAAGAAATCAAAAAAAATGTTGGTAAATGTCGTGGTACTCATGCAGAGATAAATGCAATTATTAATGCCGCAAAGAATGGTATTGATATAAATAATACGAGTATTATGGTATCACTTTTTCCTTGTTTCCAGTGTGCTAAACAACTAGCGAATACAGTCAAAGAGGTTTACTATATTTTTGATTATAATCTGGAAGAAAAAGCAAGAGTTGAAAAATATCTAAAAAGTTTAGATATTAAAATTACGAGATATGAATCGGAATATTTAACAAAATGGACTGGAGGTTAACATGAAATGGCCTATATTTTCTGAAAAAGAATTGATTATTTGTAATCTTAAATCTAAAATTGGAGTAGCAACACTTTGGTCACCAAGAAACGATTTTGTAAAAAAGAGATTAAGTACTCTTAAAGACAAAATTGCGGTAATTGGAAATTTATATACAATTTTTGGTATTGGGGTTTTGATTCGAAATTGTTTAGCTAACCCAAATTTGAGATATTTAATAGTAACTGGAAGAGGATTAGGTAAAGCCAAGAAAGTACTTGGTGATTTAAAAAATTATGATTCTACTAAACTGTTTTTGAAAAGTGAACATATTGATCAGTTTTTAAAGCAGGTTAAGATTGTTTTTTCTGAATCAGATGAAGTAGTTGAGGTTCTTCAAAAAAAAGAATTTATAGAACCCCGGTTTGAATCAGAAGAATTTAAATCTTTAATTGTTCCGTTGCCAAAACCAGAAACAGATATTTTTCCAGCAGCTAGTTCTGGGCATCTAATTCATGCCAAAACAGTCAAGGAAGGATATTTAAAATTATTGCTAGAAATCAGAAATTTTGGTCATATTACAGGAGAAGATTTTGAAGGTCATCGACGTCAAGAGTTATGGCAGTTGAATATGATTATAAGAGATCAAGATCCTATTGGTTTTAATTCAATTCCACATCCTGAATATAGTATTAAGGAAATTAAAGCTTATTGTGAGGATTTTTGGAAAGGTAAAGAACCAGAAGATTTAGCTTATCGATATGGTCATATTATTCGTTTTGGTTTTGGTAATCAAATTGAAGCAGTTGTCAAAGCTATTAAGAAGAAACCCGAAACATTTCGCACAGTCATCTCTTTGTGGAATCCTGATGTAGAGGTAGGTTCTATTGTAGCGGAAGACCCACCCTGTTTAACCCTTATTCACCCTAGAATTATTAACGGTTTTCTGCATCAGTGGGCATATATTCGTACGAATGATATGTTTGGTGGATGGCCATTAAACGCAATAGCTTTGCGGTATTTCCAACGCAAACTTCTTGAAGAACTAAAAGAAGAATTAGATGAACCTGGTCTTCAATTAGGTGACTGTGGTATTACATCTGGCTCAGCCCATCTTTATGAAAGAGATTGGTTAATTATAGATAATTTTTTAAAGAATGAAGTTAAACAACAAAAAATTAACTTTGATCCTAAAGGAAATTTTGATATTAAGGTTGTTGAAAATAAAATTACTGTCAATCATTTTGGTCTTACTGGAGAGTTACTTCAAAATTTTGAAGGGAAATCGGCTAGAAAATTAAGCAAAACAATAGAGCCGTTTATTTCTGAAATTAGCAATGCGTTGTATCTTGGTAGAGAATTGGCGAAAGCAGAGTTGAAATTAAAGAAATAATATCATTTGTTATGTAATTAATAATACATATGCTCACTGTTTAAAAAGTGAGCATATTTTATTTTCTAAAACTCATATTTTGTGGGCTTTTTTTATTTTTTAATTTATGTTAGGGTAAATTAAAGTAATATATAATGTAAATTAAGAACAAAATATCTTTGGAGGATAAAATGAGTTTAAAAAAAGAAAAAACTTGTCAAGTGAGTTTAATGAATTTATTTGACGAAATTTATTTTGTGTTGTTTTTGCCTTATCTTGTCTGGGTTTATTTTTTTAGACCTTGGGTAAGAAGGTTGTTAAATTTAATTCCCGGGATAAGTATCAGTAAGAGATCTTATTTAGATGAATATTTTTATAACAACTAAAAAGGAGGAAAAATTTGAATCGTATAGTAGCTTTATTTTTACTAATAATCTTAGGTCCTTTTTTCTTGATTATCGCTG
>Ga0075122_10001630_pt1 | contig 15581 bp, 16 predicted proteins | sample AntAceMetag02UKB_FD_69790 | JGI IMG/M metagenome (GOLD analysis project Ga0075122, IMG submission 69790) | Saline lake microbial communities from Ace Lake, Antarctica - Antarctic Ace Lake Metagenome 02UKB | ecosystem: Environmental > Aquatic > Non-marine Saline and Alkaline > Saline | place... | reverse complement strand
ACTGGCTAATAATAAACGGTTTAAATAATTCTAAAGCCATAACCTTAGGCAAACCACATTGATCTAAATTTAATTTTGGGTTAACAACAATAACACTACGACCGGAATAATCAATTCTCTTACCTAATAAATTCTGTCTAAATCGACCCTGCTTTCCTTTTAAGGAATCAGCTAATGATTTAAGCTGCCGTTTTTGACCGGTAGACGCCACGACTGTCTTAGAATGTCTCGAAGAATTATCAATTAAAGCATCAACCGCTTCCTGCAACATACGCTTTTCATTACGACAAATAACTTCTGGCGCATTTAAATCAATTAATTGCTTTAAACGATTATTACGGTTAATTACTCGACGATATAAATCATTTAAATCAGAAGCGGCAAATCGGCCTCCGTCTAAGGCCACCATTGGCCGCAAATCCGGCGGAATAATCGGAACCACGGATAAAATCATCCACTCAGGTCTAATGTCATTAGTAGCTAAATTCTTTAATAATTTTAAGCGTTTAATTATTTTATCCTGCTTAGATTCAATCGCATTAATCTGTTCCGCTTCTAAAGCCTTAATTTCTTTATTTAAATCAATTTCTGACAATAATTTTCTAACAGTTTCTGCGCCAATACCGGCTTCAAAAATATGCCCGTATTTTAAACTTAAATTCTGATAAGTATCTTCAGAAATTATTAATAAAGGCTTTAGTTCTTTTAATTCTTTTTGCGCCTGGGAAAACGCGCTATTTAATTTTTCTAATTTTTCTTCTTTAACCCGGTTTAAGGAATCGATCTCATTAGTAACAATTATATCTGCCTCGCTAGCATCTTTGCCTTCCTGCATTAATTTTCCCTTCTTGCTTTTTATTTCGGTAATCTGCCTAGACATATCGCTTTCAATCGCTTTTTTCTTCTGTTTAAATTCACTTTTAATTTGCTCTATGGTGGCTTTTTTTAAATCCTCATCAACTGCCGTAATTATAAAACTAGCAAAATAAACCACCCGCTCTAGCGCCTGGCTACTCAAATTTAAAATTAAACCGATCTTTGAAGAAATACCGCGCAAAAACCAAATATGGGAACAGACCGACTGCAAAGTAATGTGCCCCATTCTTTCCCTACGCACAATACTTCTAGTCACTTCCACACCGCACTTATCGCAGATAATCCCTTTATAACGGATTTTTTTGTATTTTCCACAGGAACATTCCCAGTCCTTTGACGGGCCGAATATCTTTTCACAAAACAAACCGTCCTTTTCCGGCTTCTGAGTACGATAATTAATTGTTTCCGGTCTGACTACTTCTCCATTAGACCACGACAAAATAACCTCTGGTGAAGCCAGTTTTAATTTTATCGCATCAAAATCAGTTGTTTTAACTGGATTTAACATAATATATTAAAATAATTTTCAATTCTCAATTTTCAATCAATTTTCAATAAACTAATTTTCAATTTTTTTTATTATTTGAAAATTGGAAATTGATAATTGATAATTTTATCTTTTTCCATATCCTTTCAACTTTTCTCCCCCCCTATCTCTTTTGTCATCTTTATCATCTCTTTCATCTACTGTTGGTGTTCCGCCGAGTAATTCCACGTCTAAGCATAAACCCTTTAACTCGCGGGTTAAAACATTAAAAGACTCTGGGACATTTATTTTCCTAATTTTCTCACCTTTAATAATCGCTTCATAAGCCTTACTCCGACCTGGTACATCGTCGGATTTAATAGTTAAAATCTCTTGCAAAGTATGGGCAGCGCCATAGCCTTCTAAAGCCCAAACTTCCATCTCACCAAAACGCTGGCCACCGAACTGGGCCTTACCACCTAAAGGCTGCTGGGTAATTAAAGAATACGGACCGATAGAGCGCTGGTGCACCTTATCTTCAACCATATGGTTAAGCTTAAGTATATACTTATAGCCAATAGTTATCCTATTATCATACTGTTCTCCGGTTTTACCGCTATAAAGAACGGCTTTACCGTCTTCTGGTAATCCAGCCTGAATTAAAGTTTCTTTTATTTCATCCTCAGTAATCCCGTTTAAAGCCGGCGTTGCCACCTTCAAACCTAATTTCTGGGCGGCATAACCCATATGAGTTTCCAGTAGCTGGCCTAAGTTCATACGAGAAATAATACCCAACGGCGATAAAATAATATCGATTGGTGTACCATCAGCTGAATAAGGCATATCTTCAACCGGCACAATTTTAGAAATAACGCCTTTGTTACCATGCCGGCCGGACATCTTATCCCCGACTTGAATTTTTCTTAAATTAGCGACTGATACTTGAATTGATTTTAAAACTCCGGCTGATAGCTTATCCCCATCTTCCCGGGAAAAAATTTTAATATCAACCACCTTGCCGTGCTCGCCATGTTCTAAATAAAGAGAAGAGTCGCGTACATCCTTGGCTTTTTCTCCAAAAATGGCCCGCAATAATTTTTCTTCAGCTGATAATTCAGTTTCGCCCTTAGGTGTAATCTTACCGGCTAAAATATCGCCGGATGAAACCTCGGCGCCAATTCTAATAATTCCTTCTTCATCAAGATTTTTTAATTTTTCTTCGCTGATATTAGGAATATCATTAGTCACTACTTCCGGACCAAGTTTCGTATCCCGAACATCAATTGTGTAATTTTCTATATGAATTGAAGAATAAACATCTTCCTTAACTAAACGATCGGAAATTATAATTGCGTCTTCATAATTAAATCCTTCCCAAGTCATAAAAGCCACTAAAACATTGCGTCCTAAAGCTAGCTCGCCCTGGGAAATTGACGGACCGTCAGATAAAATTTGATCCTTTTCCACCTTGTCTCCTGTTTCTACAATCGGACGCTGATTTATACAGGTTGAAGAATTAGACCGCAAAAATTTAACTAACTCATAAGTTTTAGTCTTGCCTTTTTTATTTTCAACTTCAATTTCTAAAGCGTCCGCCTTAATAACCCGGCCGTTCTCTTCGGCCACAATCGCATGGCCGGAATCACGAGCCGCTCGGTCTTCTACGCCAGTTCCCACTATCGGCGCTTCACTATTAATTAAAGGCACAGCCTGGCGTTGCATATTTGTTCCCATTAAAGAACGCTGACCGTCATTATGTTCCATAAACGGAATTAAGGACGTGGCGACAGAAATAATCTGATTAGCGGCGATGCCGAAAAAATCAATCTTAGTAACTTCTTCAGTAGCTGGCTGGTTATATTTTCTAACTTCGCATTTATTAATTAAGAAATAGCCATTTTCATCTAAAGGATTATTGGCCGCAGCCGTAATATATTTTTCCTCAGCAAAAGAGTCTAAATAAACGACTTCATCAGTCACAATCGGCTTAATTGGAATTAATACCCGACTATCAACTCTGTTTTTTAATTCTTTAGCCAACTGACCGGTAATTTTTTCTCCAGCTTTAATAATAATTTGGCCTTTTTTATCTTTAGAGACGTCAGAATATAAAGTCTTCTTCTTAGCTCCTTCGCCTAAATCTTTTATTTCAGCAATATCCTCACGCGTAATATTGCCCACCAGCTCCTTAGCATTACCAGGTAGGTCATGCAAAACTCGGCGGTAAGGCGCTTCTAAAAATCCATATTTATTTAATCTAGTATAACTAGCTAAATGGCCGACCAATCCAATATTCGGTCCTTCCGGAGTAGCAATCGGACAAATTCGGCCGTAATGGGTAGTATGTACATCACGCACGTCAAACCCGGCCCGCTCTCTAGTTAAACCGCCCGGACCCATGGCTGATAATCTTCTTTTATGCTCTAGTTCAGCTAACGGATTAGTCTGGTCCATAAACTGGGATAGCTGGGAAGACATAAAAAACTCTTTAACCACGCTAATAACCGGCCTGGCATTAATTAGCTTATTTGGTGTAATTAAATTTATATCAGCCGTACTCATCCTATCTTTAATAATGCGCTCCATGCGCGCCAAACCCACTCTAAATCTATTTTGGATAAGTTCGCCAATCGCTCTAACTCGGCGGTTGCCTAAATGGTCAATATCGTCTTCCTGCTCCTGAGTAATATTTAATCTAATTACTTCCTTAATAACCGCTACTAAATCCTCTTTTCTTAAAATTCTATTTTCCTTATTATTCGGCACATCAATCCCGAATTTGCGATTTAACTTATAGCGCCCTACTCGACCGAAATCATAGCGGTCAAATCTAAAAAACATAGAATAAATTAACTGTCTAGCATTATCGGTCGCCGCTAAATCGCCTGGTCTAATTCTCTTATAAACTTCCTGTAAACCCTCGGCTTCATTTTTTGCTACGTCCTTGCTAATAGTTGCTTCTAAATATTCGTCTGCTTCCCCGGCCTTGTCCTTTGGCAGAATTTCGTCAATATCTTTAAATAATTCTTTAATAGTTTCATCGCTTTCCTGCCCAAATGCTCTAAGTAAAGAACTAATCGCTACTTTTCGCTTGCGATCAATTCTAACCCAGACTACTTTATTAATATCTGTTTCAATTTCTAGCCAAGCGCCCCGATTCGGAATAATTTTTGCGCCATAGGTTTTTTTGCCTTTAATAAACTCAGATGTAAAAATAACACCGGCGCTTCTTATAAGCTGCGACACAACTACCCGCTCAATGCCATTAACAATAAAAGTGCCTTTCTTAGTCATTAAAGGAAAATCACCTAAGAACACTTCTTGTTCAACTTCATGGTTAGTCCGCTTATTAGTAAGTTTAGTTTTTACCCTAAGAGAAGCTTCATAAGTAACATTTTTCGCCTTGCTTTCATTTTCATCAAACTTCGGCTCATCTAAATAATAATTATCAAAGCTTAACTCTAAGTCACGACCGATAAAATCAGTAATCGGAGAAATTTCATCAAATAATTCGGCCAGTCCTTCTTTTAAAAACCAATCATAAGAATCCTTCTGTACCTCAATCAGGTCAGGCATAGGCATAACCGCCTTAAAGTCCGTAAAAAACTTCCGTTCATTGTTGGTTTTGTTCAACATAGAGACACAAAAAAATCTCAATACCTTCTCGGTTTGAGTTAAAAAATTTTATTTAATTTAATTAAGACAGGGAAAATAATTCACTTTTTAAAAGTATTAAAAAAGAATTAGATAAGCATGGGAGTTTAAAAAATACAGTAAACAGAGACTAAAAGAACAAAATATATACAGTATGAAAAACAAAAAAACGGCAACAATAGCGTAAACTGAAACGCAAAATTTTCCGTTTTTATAACGTATTTAATATTAGTTAATTATTGCTCTTATATTAACAATAATAAAATAACTTGTCAAGCTCTTTTGACTCCATTTTCCTTAGATTACATTATTCACCTTATTTTTACCTATTATTAGGAAAAGTCAGCCTATTTTTCTGCTTCACACTTTAAGTTATCCACAGCCAACGAATTACCGAATTTAAAAATTCGAAAATTTGTTAATTCAAAAATTGTTCTCCTTATTTTCTGTTTAACATAATATTTGATATGGCAATTAGAATAAATGCCAAACCAACATTAGATGCCGCATCCAATACAGGGTTTCTTAAAACAAGATCAAAACCGATTATAATCACAATTATGTTTAGAACAAGAATAATCTTGTTCTCTCTCACAGACATACGTTTCTTGCCTCGCCGAATCCGCCCGTTGGCGGAGAAGGCGAGTAAAATTATTATTTAATAATTAAAAATTTAAAATTATTTCACGAAGTAAACTCGGCCGACTTCGCCAGTGGTGAGCCGTACTTTTATGCCGTGGGGATGAAAAGAAGAATTAGTTAAAATATCCTCGACAACGCCTTCGGTTAACTCGCCGCTTCCCTGATTATGCTTTTCTACTATCGCCACCTCTAATCCTGCTTTTATGTTTTCTCTATTTTTTGGATCCATGTAACTATTTTCTTTTTTCTATTAATTTAAAATTCACCTGCCCTGCCTGCCTCGCCGACTTGTCCACCAAAGTATTTACGTCGGTGGAAGTCCTGAGCGTAGTCGAAGAACGAAAGCGGGCCTGCTCGTCTCTCCCACTTAGTGGAATAGTGCGGCTTTTTTGCGCTTGTCCACCGAAACGATAGCGTAGGTGGGCTAGTGAAAAATAACATCAATTACTAACCTGAAAATATCTATTACTATTATTCGGACCATCACTAACGGCCTGAAAAACGCCTTTACCCCTGCCTGGCGTAGCTTCTGATATGTCAGACAAACTCACCTCTGTTGTTTTTATTTCTAAATTGGTATACAAAACGCATTTATTAGAAGAGTTAACTATATACCAATAATTAGATTCTGTGGCTGTACCAATTTTGGGGTCGCGGATATCTTCCGGAATACTATTGGCGTATTGCGGATACTTAATTTTATATTCCTCGATTAATTCTTTTAGATCATACTCGCCCGGCCCGGCATTAGGCATTAAACAGCCAAAACTAAAAAGCCGCCCAACCTGGCTAAGATCACTCATCCGTTTTGTGTCCCGCGTTTTTATAATTGCTCTGCCTGAATAGGCAAAAACCAAAGTAGATAAAATTCCAATTATAGCCACGACCCCTAAAAGTTCAATTAAGGAAAATCCTGCCAAATTATTTTTAGCAGTATTTGACGGGATAAACCCCGTAGAAAGGTTACACGGGACACGCCCTTTTTTTCTTTTTTTGTTCATTGTTTTTTAGTTTAATTAGTATCTGCCTACTAGTAGACAGGAACATTAAAAAATTAAATAACTCCTCTCTCAACAAGTTCAAAAAAACATCTGGCGCAAGCGCGAACATCAGCGAGAGCGTCATGAGCGTCCGGAAAATCCTCATTAAATAACTTTTGGTGAAGCTCTGTTAGTTTCGGCCATTTATAACCATTCCCTTTATCAATCTTACAATAATTTGTTGATTGTTGCATAGTGCAAATTTTTGGTAAATCTACTAAATTATGCTTGATATCCTTTCGGATAAATTCCGCTCCCATTATTTTTTCATCAAAACTAATATTATGGGCAACTAATATTTTAGTTATAGTCAGGGCTTTACTAAATGCGGCTAAAGTCTCGCTAAGATCAACTCCCTCAATTTCAGCTCGTTGAGTAGTTATGCCGTGCACGGCAGAAGCTTCATCCGGAATTATAAATCCTTCTGGTTTAATAATTAAATTATTTCCCGATACTTCTTTCCCGCTCTTATCAAAAAGAAGCCAGGCTAGCTGAACTAATCTCGGCCAATTATCAATATCTTCGGCTGGCGCCTGATAATTTAACGGCAACCCGGTAGTCTCAGTATCAAAAAATAAAAACATAATTTAAAATTTATTTTTTTTATCTTCTCTTACTCCCATGATAATAGCGCCAACAATGATAATAACAACCACTATACTTATAATTATAATTAACATAATTTTTAAAGCTTATTAATAATTTTATTAGTCTCGTGAACTAAAAAAATCGCAATGGGCGGCTGGCGGTGTGGTTTGTTCTAACTCCGAGCAGTAACCGTTCTGCCAAAGTTTGCAACCTCGGCATTGTTGGTCTTCGTTCCCATATTCTTCTTTATAGTCTGCTTCAATATCGTGTGACATAAATTTCTTTATTCCAGCCATCAAATAAAATTATTATGGGCTGGTCAGCCCTGCCTGCCGGCAGGCAGGCTTTGGCTGATAATAATTTTAATTTTTAATTCATAATTTTACGCAGCGTTTCTTCTATAGTCTGATTTGAAGTATCAATAAAATTCTCTTCACCTAACTCATCTTTCATGTCCACAAATTCTTTTCTGACCGCCTGAATACGATTAATACCTATTGTCCAACATTTTCTGGTTTTATCACGTCTAATGCATTCAGTCTCTGAAGGAAGTAACACCTTAATAACTAAATTATCCCCAAATTCTTTTTTAAATTTAGCAATAAATTCTAAATAATGCCCAAAAATAATATAATCCACTACCACACTTTTCCCCCTATTAAATTTTTCCTTGGCTTTCTTAAAAATTTTATTATGGGACTTATGGAGTTTAGCTAAATTCTCAGGCAACCAATGCTTTCCTTCTGGAAAAAACTCCGCATCTTCCTTATCACCGTCTAATAAAACAAACTCATGATTTCTGACTAATAATTTAGCAATGGTTGTTTTTCCCGCACCCCCGGGTCCTGTTAATATTATAACTTTTTTAGCCATAAAAATCTAATAATTTTAATTTTTCCGCTCGAGATAGTTTCTTAATTCGGCATTCTTCTTTCAAGGCTCTTGATTTATCTTTTCTCCGAACAGAATAAATGAGCTTTACCGGCCGCCTCCCCTTAGTATATTTAGCTCCCAAAACCGAATCATTATGCTCCTCTACTCTGCGTTTCAGGTTAGTCGTAACCCCGGTATAAAAAGTTTTATCTTTGCATTGCAAAATATATACGTACCACATTTGTAAAAAGTTAATTGTTAACTGTCAATTGTTAATTGTCGCATACGTACCACATTCATTTTAAGGTTTAATTATTATGTCTACTGCTTGTCCGCTTGACAATATGAACGTCATTTGCTATAGTCTAAATATTAAGACAAAAGGGTCCCGGCGATCGCAAGATCAAAGGCCCCCTTTTTCTTTTACCCCAATTTGATGTTTTATATTTTTAAGGTAGTCAAAATACACTCTGGTTATCTTTTTATATAACGAAGATGCAAATTGTTTATTTGGAAAAAGTATTTTTTTAAATTTCCCCTCTTCAATTAAAAAATCAACAAGCATCTTATAATCACCATCTCCGGAAACAAGAACTATTTTATCAAATGGTTCTTTTTTATATATCTTCTTCATAATATTAAAAACTATATCAGTATCTACATTACCTTTTTTCTTACCCAACATTGCGGGGTTATGTTGTTTAAATACAAGTATAAATCCTGCTTCTTGGATAGAGCTATACAAGTCCTGGTTATTTTCATCAACATACCCTAAAAAATAATAAGCTTTTTGCACGTGATATTTTCTAGATAGATATTCACGAAATTTCACAAGATCAATTTTCCACGCAGGACTATCCGACCTTGTTCCCATATACAAATTCTGTCCGTCTATAAAAGTTAAATTATTTTCTTCCTCCTTCTTTTTTATCATAAATTTATTTTTTACTTCTTCCAATCTTCAATAATAATCTTCCTTGCCTCGCCGAAGCTCAAGTAAAACGCAGGACGAAGGCGGGCCTACCTCGCCGAAGTCCCGCTTAGCGGGACGAAGGCGGGTGCTTTTCTCTTACATTACTTCTTCCAATCTTCAATAGTAATTTTCTTTCCGCGCAATTTCACCACTACTTTCTGTTTCTCTCTCCACTTTAATTTCCGAGCCATTTCAATCGGTAGAGTTACAGATAAACTACTACCATTTTTTATAATTTTCCGAACATTTCTGTCCGCTAATTTTCGTCTAGCCATATTTTTATATACTAAATTTTAATAATATTTAAACTTTTAAATAATCTGAGTCTCGCCCCGCAGAGACGCAGTTTTGTGCGGGGTCCGCTAATTTTCGTCTAGCCATATAATTAAAAAATACTGATTTAAATCATGATTTAAATACTGATATTTTAATTATAACAAAAAACCGCCAAAAAGGCGATTTTTAACGTTTATTTTCTAATTTTATTTATTATCCCCTCTAATAATTTTTATCTCCTCCGCCAATCTATACAACTCATAAACCTTCTCATTAATTTACTTTATTTTATTAGATTTTTTCAAATTATGTTTACCACAAAGCAATTGAATATTTTTTGAATCTGTACTTGAACCGCCTTTAGAATAAGGAATAATGTGATCAAAATGTAAATTTTTTTCGGAATCACATTCGACACATTTACCATCATCACGCTCCCAAACTATTCGTTTCACTGCAGTTGGGATTCTGCGCGAAAATTCAAACTCTTCAGCCTCTTCCTTTATCTCTTCTGATCCCTTAGGCTTCAAAATGAATTTAAAAACTTTTCTTTTTTCAAAATCACTTTTCTTATATTCTACATCAATAAGCTCAAACCAACCTTTGTCTGACCAAATATTACTACTTATTTTTTCATAAACTTTTATCAATTCCGGTTTTTGCCTACGACTATATTTATAATCTTCAGCTGCTTTAAAAAATAAGCCGTTGCTGGTCAGCTTTCCGGTTTTAGTAAAAATAGGCTGATCAAGCTCTTTTGGATTTTTATTTTCTCTTTTTTCTAAATCATGCCCTTCATAAAAAAGTAATTTCCCCTCTTTATCAAATCCGTCATTATAGGGCGCATCATCTCGGATAGACATTAAAAAAATAGAGTACCTTTTACTTTGTGGGCGATAATTCATTCCCTTTTGTACATTGAACCCCTCCTTTTGTACTATTTCGTTGTATGAAAAAATATCTTTCATAAAAAATTAATCAATAAAACATCTACCACATAAACGCATTGCTTTATTATTCTTAATAATCTCACCGCAGAATCTATTTAACTTTTTTCGCCACTCTTTATTAACAAAATTAGGTTTAAAATAGCTTTTATGGAAAGTATAATTTTTTAAATCTAGATTATAAGCTCGTGCAATATTATAACTTCTCGCCCTGAAAGGTGTAACTAAAATATATTTATTTTCCTTAATTACTTTTTTAAAAAAATCTTTTGGTTTTTGAGTGACGTCATCAATTATTCTATAAATTACTTTAATTCCCTCTTTTTCAAAACGTTTTGCCTCGGCTAATCTTTTTTCATCGGATTGTGCTCTTGAAATCATCCCTAAACTAATATGTAGAGTAACATTACTATTTTTTAAAACGTCTACTAACGGCTTTGAAAAAATTATACTTTTAGTTATTATAATTATTTTTACATTATATTTACCGCAAAGATTAACAACATTTTTTAATAATCTAATATTTACGCATGGTTCGCTGTTTACACCTATCCGAACAACGGGCTCTTCTTTTTTTGAAAAATTTTTTAATTGATTAGATAATTTTTGTTTATCAAAATCTAATAACTTCGGCTGATCAAATTCTGTTTTTGATCCTTGATAATAAATTGCTCGCGCATAACATCCTAGGCACTGATTTTTACACCCCCTTACAATATCTAATAAATATTTGCACCCTGGCCCAATATTCTTTGAATTTTTAGTTATTTTTATTGTTGACATGAGAATCTAAAAAAAGATGATTATCGTGATGAAGTTTAATTTCTTTATCATTTTCAAAAACTTTTTTCTTTTTTAAATCTACGGTTATTACTCCGGCAGTTTTCTTAGCATGGCAATTAGGACATAATGCAAAAAGATTGTTTAAGTTTTCATTATGACCTTCCGCTTTATCCATAATGTGATCAATATGTATTATCCAAGCTTTTTTACCATTACTTTTTCCATATTCATATTTATAACCGCATATTTGGCAACTATAATCCTCTATTTTAGCCGCTCTTCTTTTTTGAACTTGATTTTCTTTTCTTACTTTCTTGCGACCGTAACTTATAGCGTGCGACTCAGCTTCGCTATTGTCAAAATTATTTGCCTGTTTCAATATTTCTTCTTTCGATAATGCTGATAATTTTTCATCAATATTCTTACTAAGCTTATTTTCTAATACTTCGATATTTTCATTGTCGTGCTCAATAAAAAAATCTTTTTTTTGTTCAAGAATTAAATATTCGTACACTTTATTTATTCTTGAGACCGAACCATTAACCGGAAATTTCGGACAATCTGGGTTAATGCCTAATGCCTCTTTGTTTAATAGCCCGATTGGGAGACTATTTGAGGTTAAATATTTTATTTCGTCTAAAATTTGCTCCTTACTTTTTTTATCTATTGATGTATTTAGATCTAATTTAGAAATATCTGAAAATAAATATATTTCTTTAAACGGAACTACATATGGCCATTTGTTTTCTTTTTCATTAATTTCTTGAATCCACCATAATTCATCTTTTTCATATTTATTTTCACCAATATAACCAAAACCAATAACGGACGGAACCGCTGTGTTGGTATAATCTGAAATTTTCGTTGAATGAAAAATGACAGTATCCCCGCTTTTAATTTGATCCACCCATTTAGGTTTATTGTGTTCATTTAACGCCCACTTTTTTATTCTTATAGCTGTAATCCAATTTTCTGGATTACCCGTAAATCGCCAAACATTATTCATATGCTAAAATTTAAATAAATTACTAATATCTATTTTTAGAGCTTTAGAAATTTTTTCTATATTATTTAAAGAAATATTCTTATTACCTCGCTCAACGTCGCTAATATACGTACAATGTAAACCTGCTAATAAAGCAAGTTTTTCTTGGGAAATCCCCTTTTTTAATCTAATCTTTTTTAAACTTAAACCAAACTCTTTTGTAATAGGCATGTTTTTAAAAATTAATTGTTATGTCTTAATTATCTACCAATGTCTGTTTTAGATCTACAGACTATAAATGACATACAAAAAACCGCCCTTACGGACGGTTTTAGAAAATATCTTTATATTTTATTTACAATTTATTATATTTATCCGCTCTCCCTTTAGCTTTTTCTATTGGATATTTTTTAGCGTTTTTATCAATTTTTTTATCTAAAGCTTTTAAAATGTCTATATCAATATCATGGCTCATAAGTAAAACCCAATACAAAACATCCGCTAATTCCTCGCTTATTTCATCTTTGCTATTTTTCACATATTCTTCAATCTCTTTAGAACTTTTCCACTGAAAATGCTCTAAAACCTCGGCCGCTTCTAAGGCTAAAGATATAGCAATATCCTTTGGTTTATAAAATTTCTCCCAGTCGCGCTCCTCTCTAAATTTTATAATTCTTTCTTCTAATTTTTTAATTCTTTCTTTATCTTGCTTTGGCATATTCTTTTAATTACTAATATTTTTTCTACCTCTTCCCACTTTCTACCCTAAAAGTCAAAGCAGTGGAAAAGTATTTAAAAGGGTAATTTTTTTATTTTTTAATCTCTAAATTTTTCCAGATTGTCAATTTATGTTATAATAAAAATATCTTACTTTAATATTAATAATTAAATAGTGAATTTCCACGGGCTAAAACCCGTGGCGTCTTCACCTCCTATCGTTTCCAAAAATCTTTTGAGATTTTTAAAGATGTTTAAAGAAGTAACGGCTTCGCCTTTCTTTTTATCACTTTTAAAATTTCGATTCGCCGAAACGACAGGATAAACCGGTCCGCTTCATCCAAGGGCTTACACCCTTGGCTTTCAGTGGCTTTCGGTATAAAATTTATGCCTTTCGCAAAAAACAAAAAATTATCAAGTAAAATTTTAATTATCATTATTGCTTTATTCATCGCTTTTGTTGTTATTATTCTATTGCCAAAATATTTAGAGATGAGAAAGGACTCTAAAATACCTGGACCAGTGGCCGACACCGTTATATTTAAACAAGTTGCTAAAGAAAACGCTTTAGAAGAACTTAAGGCGGGAAATATTGATTATTATCTTGCTTCGCTAAATCCGGAGCAGGCCGCTACCGCTAAAAATGATAAAGATATAAAACTTTATAGCGCTTATTCCGAGTTTGTTTCTATCGCTTTAAATCCAGCTCCGGGTAAAGGAAATAAACTAAACCCATTTTCTATAAAAAAAGTAAGACAAGCTTTAAATTATATAATAGACAAAGAAAAAATAGCTGATGAAATTTATGGAGGCTTAGCTACCCCGGTAGCGGCTAATATAGTTAAAGAACATCCGAGTTATAAAAATATTAAAAGCGTAATTGATAAATATAATTTCAGAGTTGATAAAGCCAAAGCCGAAGAACTTATCGCAGCGGGCATGAAAGAAGCAGGCGCAGTTAAAATTGACGGGAAATGGAATTTTAAAAATAAACCAATAGAACTAAATACTTATATAGATAATGAATCAGAAGATTCTAAAGCTATTTTTGAGATAGTGTCAGCGAACCTGGAAGAAGTCGGCTTTGTGATTAATAAAAACTACTACGAGAGAAGCGACGAAGATTTTAAAATACCAACTTACACTACTGACCCTAATGAATTAAAATGGAATTTTGATATAACTGGTTGGATTTATTATGGTGTTAATAAATATAATAATTTTGGCTTCCCTGGGCTGCATGAAGAAAAAAATGGCTGGAAATATGAAAACAAAGATATTGAAAAGGCCGAAGAAGAAATACAAACCTGTACCAGCCAAAAAAAATGGGAAGAACTTAATAGAACATTAACCGATCTTTATTTAGATGATTCGGTCGGAATCTGGCTCGTGGCTAAAGAAAATTTGTTCCCTGCCAGAAAAAATATAAAAGGATTAGCTAATGATAAATATATCGGCTTACGCTCATTAGAAAACATAAGACAAGCAAAAAATAAAGATACAGGCGCGTTAATAATCGGCAGTGAATATCTATATGAAGCCGGAGAATCTTGGAACCCGGTCGTTATTGAGAGTATTGGTATGATGGATATTGTAAATTCAATACATGATCCTATAAAATGGACTAACGACAAACTTGAAACAAAACCACTTAGATGGGAATACACAATAGATTCATCAGATAATATAAACATACCGACTGATGCTTTCACTTGGGATATTGCGAACAATAAATGGATTAATGTTGCTAAAGATCTAAAAGCAAAAACAAAAGTAACCTTTGACTTGTCAAATTATTTAGGCTCAAGCTGGCATAGTGGCGAAGAAATTAATTGGGGAGATATATTATATTTTATAGCGGCTACTTGGGACCGAGCTTTTGACGAAACTAAACAAAAAATATCAGGCGATTATTGGCAAAATAATTTTAACGGTTTACAGGGCTTAAAAATTTCCGAGAATGAGCTTATTGCATATCTAGACAGAACAGACTTTGATGAAAATAATCTCTTAAAATTTTCAAGCATATTCCAAAGAAGCGCGCCTTTAGAAATATACGCTGGAGCTGATAAATTAATATTTGGAAATAATGGTTTTGAATACGGAGAAGTAGGCAACCCTAACCTTAAAAAACTAAATCTAACAAACAAGGACCATATCGCTAAAATTTTTGAGAAACTTGGTAATATAGATTATGCCGAAATAGAGTCGTTCATTTCAGTTAATGAAATAAAATATTTTTCAGAAAAAGAATTTACTAACAGAAAAAAAGCTTTAGCCGATTGGTATAATTTACACGGACATCTAATAATAAGCGACGGACCTTTTTATATGGATAAATATGATTTTGAAACAGGTAATATTATTTTAAAGGCATTTAGGGATGAATCTTACCCTTTTAAAAAAGGCGTCTGGCATATTAAATAAAAAAGATATTTTTAAAAGCCCTTTGGAAAATCCAAAGGGCTTTTTTAAAAAGGTCAAAAATCATTTCAGGGAAACAATTTTAAGAAAGTGGTTTCTTTTTCTACTTCGGCAATCATCTTCGCCAGCTCTCCGGGAACAAGCGCATATTTTATCCAATCAGTGTCCGGGGCGATTAAATCTCCTCGCAGTTCTACACCTAAAACATTGCACCCTTCTTCAAATCCTCCATAATCGTCTTCTTCAAAATATTCTCCTTCAAAATCAGAGTAATAGCCCAAATCAAAAGTATATTCAATATAATCCTTTATAGTAATTAAGGAGGCAGCCACAACTA
>Ga0075122_10001629_pt1 | contig 15585 bp, 14 predicted proteins | sample AntAceMetag02UKB_FD_69790 | JGI IMG/M metagenome (GOLD analysis project Ga0075122, IMG submission 69790) | Saline lake microbial communities from Ace Lake, Antarctica - Antarctic Ace Lake Metagenome 02UKB | ecosystem: Environmental > Aquatic > Non-marine Saline and Alkaline > Saline | place... | reverse complement strand
TCGGAATTAAACAAATGAATGAGATTGCAAAAATAGAACAACTTAAAGTTACTGGAATCGTTCAAGATTTGAATCAATTTGAGGATACAAAGGAATTTGATATTGTTTTGATTGATTCTATATTGCATTTTTATAAAAAAGATGTGATGAATGAAACAAAACTTCTGAATAGGATTATTCAAAACATGAAAAACAGAGCACTGTTAGTTATATTTATGCAAAAAAACAAGGAGAGAGAAAAGATACTAAAGAATATATTTAAAGAATCATCATTTGCATTCCAAACAATCATTGATAAATATATAAAGTATCCCGATTTTGATGCTGACTACTTAATGCTTGTTGTGCGTAAAGTATATATAGATAAGAAAAATAATGATATAAATAGAAATCATAAGAGAGCTTCTTCTTTAAATAAAAAAGCGAAATTAACATGCATTAAAGATCTCGTAAACCGTTAGTACGGTATTATAATATCAATTTTTGATGAAATTTAATAATAACAACTCAGCCTTGTCGTGGTTGGGTTTTTTATTTATTTCATTAATATAGTTATCATCTTAGAACAGCCTGACACTTTCATGATATAACTTAAAAATATACTAAATAAGGAATAATTTTTGAATAGGTTGTGTTGATGGTATAATTATCTATATTAAGGAGGTATTCTATGAAAGAATATCACGTTCAAAGTATTGGGTCACCAAATGCAACTGCTAACTTAACTAAAGTATTAAATCAAGCTGCTGAAAAGGGATGGGAAGTATTGTCTGTTAATCCTACCACCGGAGCAGGAATGGGATTAGTATATCATGTTGTATTTATGAAAGATAAAAAGTAAAGGAACAAAACGATATGCTGGAAAGGGTACATTTTATATTTGAACACTGAAATCAATATCTTTATTGCAAATGTTAACAAAAGAATATATAATGTTGTTAGTTTTCTTCAATAAAATATTGTGTTGAATTGTTTATATTTAAGAGCGAATCAAAAGGAGTATATATGAAAAAACTATTATTGGTATTAACGTTGTTTTTAATGTTGTTTTTAGTATCTTGTAATAATTATGATGGGCTAGATTATTATTTTGGTGGATACCAAGTATATTATGAAAGTCATGGTACATGCGAAATGTATATTAAGGAAGTTATTTATGAAGACGATAATGCTACCTATTTTCTTGGTGCTGGAGGCTGTGGTGGAGATTCTTTTTATTATATCAAATATAATAATGATTACGTTGATATACCATCGGCATTGGAACAAAGAATAATTACCATAAATGATGTTGTTACATCTGGATTACCAGCTTTGATTATTGAAGACAAATAGCATTGAAAGGATATTATAATGAAACGAAGTAAAATTATTGTCATATTATTTATGACAATCATATTGTTGAATGGTGTATTTCAAATAAAAGCTGATATGGGCCCTAAACCTACATCTGAAATTGAGATTATCGGGATGCAAGGTGTATACTATTTTGATTTGTTGGTTGAGAAAAACGAGGTTTATGTGACTGTGCTTACAGAAACAGAAATTCAAGACCAAATTGAACATGAATATTATAATGATGAATACCCAAGCGTTTTGAATGGTTATATAGATGAAGATGGATTTGCATCTTACACGTTATATACAGATATACCTCATTCTATAAGTCAAGATACAGATAACCCTGATTTATTTCATATAGGTTATTTTGTTGCACCTTCTGTATTTAAAATTGCTCTCGTTACTGAATCTGGAGATTTAATAGTGTCAGATGTTATTTACAAACAAAATTTTAATGCATTTTTTACATATGATTTATCAAATGACGTCATCAATGAAACTGCGAATGTTCAAATATTTGCTGGTGTTGGGGATGTAACAGAAGATATTCCATATACAGCGATGTTGATTCAAACTCTTCTTTGTGTGGCGGGAACTTTAGCGATAGAGATTGGGTTGCTATTTGCATTTGGATATAGGACAAAAGATTCTTATAAAAAAGTCATCATTGTTAATCTAATAACCCAGTCAATATTAGCGTTTATGGTTGCATATGGGTATGTATTTTGGGCAAATATATTTGGAGCACTTGGGGTTCTATTTGTTGGAGAAATAATTGTATTTACTTTTGAAATAATTATTTATAGAAAAATTTTATTAGAAAAAACAAAAACAAAAGCTATTCTATATGCTTTCGTTGCTAATTTTGTAAGTTTACTGGCTGGATTTTTTAGTATCGGGTTACTAGCATATTTGATTGGATAAATGATTTGCTCTTAGAATAATTAGGAATATAACAAAATAATATTGATACATAATATAAAACAAAACACCTATTTTTAGGTGTTTTTTTGTTTGGCATTTAAAAATCCATGAGTTTTGGGGGTTTAATAATCCACATTATCAAATTCAGGAAACATTTTCATACCTCGATTAAGTTTCCTAATTTGATCCATGTCTTGTTCATCTAAACGGAAGTCAAACACATCAAAGTTTTGTATAATTCTCTCTTTAGTAACACTCTTTGGTATCACAACGATGTTTCTTTCTATCAACCACTTTATCGCTATTTGAGGAACCGTTTTATTATGTTTTGAAGCTATCATATTCATTGTTTCGTTTTTTAAAAGATCTTGTATTCTCGCACTCATTAAAGGAGCGTATGCTTCTAGTTGAATACCATTATTTAAACAGTATTCCTGTAAGAAATGATTTTGCAAAAACACATGAGTCTCTACTTGATTCACCATAGGTTTTACTTCAACATTGTTTAATAAATATTGCAAATGATGAATATTAAAGTTGCTGACACCAATCGCTTTTACTTTACCTTGACGATATAGCTCTTCCAACGCTCTATAAGTTGACAAGGATTTATCATATCCTTTAAACCAATGGATTAGATACAAGTCCACATACTCCAATCCTAATTTCTTTAGTGATTTATCAAAGGCTTTTAAAGTGTTTTCATATCCTTGATCAGTATTCCATAACTTAGTAGTTATAAATAACTTATCTCTAGCAATCTTTGAATCCTTAATCGCTTTACCAACCGCTTCTTCATTGTCGTAAATTGAAGCGGTATCAATGTGAGTATATCCACATTTCAAAGCTTCTTTAACAGCGCTATAAGCATCGTCAGGTTTGCTTCTGAATGTACCTAACCCCAGTATAGGCATAGATTTATTGTTGTTTAATTTTGCATTTATCATTCTTATCACCTCTTTAATAGTATAACATTTCAAAAAGAATAGAGAACTAATTTTACATTAGAATCATAATAAAAAAAGAAAAATAGATGTGACACCGTATTATTTATATTGAGAAGGAGAATGAATAATGAAAAAACACGTTTTTATGATTACAATTTTATTGATGATTACAATATTTTTTAGTTTTACGGAGGTATTTGCGTATTCGCCTCACTATTTACCGGGAGGTAAGAATTATCTTTCGGATGATAACTTTATTCTGGAGAATGGATATTACAATACGGTAGATCCCTTTTTAGTAAAACCCTATACCGACTATACAATTGCGATATCAAGAGTGTATTTTGATGAGCAATGGGAATATATTACGGTAGATTATTATGAAAACAATACTGTTATTGCAAGTGTAGATATTGATCACGATATGACTTATTACAACGACGGAAGTGATGAATGGTTTTACTGCACATTTAAAACAACATCACAAACCAATTATTTGAGTTTGTCTTTCGATAATAGTAGTACTTACTTCACAACGAATGGGGTATCACAAACGCAGTTAGAAGAAGGGCTGGTCTTTGTGGGGTATGAATCCTATGTAGAAGGAGCATTAATTGATACATCAGCACCATATTTTCAAGGTTCAAGCACTGTAATTTCATACTATGATTCACCTATTACAGTATTGGAGATTCAGTCCGCGTTAGTTGCGTACGATGCAGTTGATGGCAACGTAACGTCGAATATTACTTTGGTTTCGGATAATTATACACCATCCAACTCAATTCTAGGAACTTACACTGTTGTCTTTGAGGTCTCCGATGCAAGTAATAATACGTCACAATCAACAATAAATGTTGAAGTTGTCGACGTCTTAAAACCAGTATTTTCAGAATTAGGAGTTGTACAAGCGGTATATCCAAATACATACTCGGTTGCAGACATTTTGACTATGTTGTCAGCAAGCGACAATTATGATGGGGATGTTTCTTCAGAAATAATATTACAAAGTGATGAGTATACTGCAAATGCATCGACTGTGGGTAATTATCAAATGGAGTTTTCAGTAACAGACACAAGTGGAAACACACAATATTATATACAGGATATATCGGTAGTTGATAATCAAGGACCAATCATTTCTGGGATTACATCCATTGTTATTGGTTATGATTCCTTGATTACAGAAGCAGATGTAGCTTCCAATTTGAGTTATACAGATAATTATGATTCCTCAGGAATGGCTTTAATTTTAGAAAGTGATGATTACACGGATCATCATAGTACATTGGGTAGTTATACAATGGAATTTTCTGTAACAGATTCTAGTGGAAATACAACTGAACAAATTGTGGAGATTGAAGTGGTTGATGAAATGGGTCCAGTAGTATATTTTAATTCGTCCATTATTCAAACATATACAGATTCCATAATGGCATTACCAGAATTCACATTGTTATTACAAAACGCACATGAAATTGATCGTTTTTCCGATTACTATGTAACGATTAAATATGATTCTTACACTAGAAATGCAAGCACGCCGGGAACATATCATATAAAATTAAATTTTGAGAATAATATAGGAGAAGAAATTGAAAAAGATTTGGAAATAAGAGTGATTGAACGGCCATATGATTATATTCGAATCGCAGATATTAGTGTTGATGAAAGCGGAGCTTTTCTATCAAAATTTTCGGATATAATTATAGGTGCTTCATTAACGATATTTTTGGTTGTTTCAAATGTTGTTTGGGTGGTTGTTTTAAAGAAGCGTTCATAAAAATCAATACCTTTATATAGCCATCTAAATTATTACACTACAAAAACAACAACAAATTTACTCACTTTTGTAAGTGAGTTTTTTTGGTTGTTTTTGAATGACTTTTAAGGTGTGTTTTTAAAATTGATTTATAATAGCAAAAGAAAACGCTTTACTCGGTAAAATTAGTATATATTTTTATAATATATAATGTTATAATACAAATGCGAAAAATATGATATCTAAGAAAGGGGTATAAATTGTGAGAGCAAGAATTGAAATTACAGAAGATAAACTTAATTTGTTGTATGCTGAAATGGAAAAAAGCAAGAAAGAACCGGGTCCATTAATGCCAACGTTACATGCGGCTCAAAATATCTTTGGATGTATTCCATTATCTGTTCAAAAAGTTATTTCTCAAGAACTGGATATTAGTATTGCTAGAATCAATGGGGTTGTTACGTTTTATGGACATTTTTCCATTGAACCAAAAGGTGAAAATGTGATAAGTGTATGTTTAGGAACAGCATGTTATGTTAAGGGTTCTCAAGGTATTTTAGATGCTTTTTCACACGAACTAAATCTTGGTGCTGGCGAAACATCTAAAGACGGTAAATTCACTATAGAAGCAACGAGATGCATTGGAGCATGTGGATTGGCACCTATTTTCACAGTGAACGAAGAAATATATGCAAATGGGTCAGTGCAAATGGTGAAAAAAGTGATCCAAAAATTAAAAACAAATTAAACTTTTTAGGAGGAATATATGAAAACGCTAGTTGAACTAAAAGCATTACGCGAGAAGTCATATAAAGAAATGTATCTACACGGAGTGACAAATGGCGTAAGAATTCAAGTTGGCTATGGTACATGCGGAATCGCTGCTGGAGCCAAACCGGTATATGAAGCATTTTTATCGGAAATTAATAGCTTAAAGTTAGATAACGTTGAAGTAACGCAAGTTGGTTGTATGGGCGAATGCGCATTTGAACCAATTGTTGAAGTATTAGAATCCAATGGATCGAAAACAATATATTGTCTGGTTACAGATAGAATCGCGTCGGAAATTGTTGAAGAGCATATTGTGAAAGGGAATAGAATCGATAAGTATTTATTATCGAAGATAAAAAGGTAAATATATAATGTTAGACAGGATGCACATATTAGTTTGTGGCGGAGCGGAATGTAAACAATCAAATTCAGTTGCTTTACGAGATAAATTTAATTCAGAAATCAAGAGGCTTAATTTAGGCGATGATATCAAAACATTACTAACGGGATGTTTTGGACTTTGTGCTTTAGGACCTCATGTTTTAATATATCCAGGAGAAACATTATATTCTGGAGTGAAATTGGATGACATTCCTGAAATTGTGGAACAACACATAGCGAATGGAAAGCCAGTTGATAGATTATTATTTAAGGGAGAATTTGATAGAAAAAAATTCAGAAATAGATCTGAGCTCACATTTTTTGCTAGACAAAAAAGAATTGCACTACGAAACTGTGGTGTTATTAATCCCCTTAAAATTAATGAGTATATAGCAAGAAATGGTTATGAAGCATTAGGAAAAGTAGTGACTACTATGACCAGAGAAGAAACCATTAATGAAGTAAAAAAATCCGGTTTAAGAGGTCGTGGAGGCGGTGGATTCCCCGCAGGATTAAAGTGGGAATTCGCTAAGAACTCTATTTCTGATCAAAAATATGTAATTTGTAATGCAGATGAAGGTGACCCAGGCGCATTTATGGATAGAGCTGTTTTAGAAGGTGACCCACATTCTGTGTTAGAAGCCATGGCAATATGCGGTTACGCTATTGGTGCAAGTATTGGCTATATTTATATTAGGGCGGAATACCCAGTGGCCGTAAAGCGACTAGACATTGCTATCAAACAAGCAGAAGAACTTGGATTGTTGGGAAACAATATCTTTGATTCAGGGTTTAATTTCAAGATTGAAATAAGACTTGGCGCTGGAGCATTTGTTTGTGGAGAAGAAACTGCGCTTATTGCATCTATTGAAGGCGAAAGAGGAATGCCAAGAAAAAAACCTCCTTTTCCAGCGGTAAGAGGTTTGTTTGGAAAACCAACAAATGTGAATAATGTTGAAACATTCGCAAATGTTCCTGTAATTTTCTTGAAAGGTGCTGATTGGTTTAAAGCAATTGGAACCGAAAAATCTAGTGGGACAAAAGTATTTGCATTGGGCGGTAAAATTGCGAACACAGGATTATTAGAAGTCCCAATGGGAACCACATTAAGAGAAGTAATTTACGAAATTGGTGGGGGAATCCCAAATAAAAGAGAATTCAAAGCGGCACAAACTGGCGGACCATCAGGTGGGTGTATTACGGCGGATTCATTAGACACTCCAATCGATTTTGATAACTTGATTGCACTTGGATCTATGATGGGTTCAGGCGGGATGATAGTTATGGATGAAGATAACTGTATGGTGGATGTTGCTAGATTCTATTTAGAATTTACAGTAGAAGAATCATGTGGTAAATGTACTCCATGTAGAGAAGGTACTAAAAGAATGCTTGATATCCTAAACAGAATATGTGAAGGAGAAGGTACTTTAGAAGATTTAGACATGTTAGAAAACCTCGCTTATATGATTAAAGATTCTTCGTTATGCGGGTTAGGACAAACAGCTCCAAACCCAGTATTATCTACTTTAAAACATTTTAGAGATGAATATGAAGCCCATGTTATTGATAAAGTATGTCCTGCAGGAGTTTGTTCTAATTTAACAAATTATGTTGTCTTAGAAAACTGTATTGGATGTACAAAATGTTCTAGAAACTGCCCAGTAGGTGCTATTGAAGGCAAAGTGAAAGAAAAACATTTTATCGATTTAAATGCTTGTATTCGTTGTGGGGTTTGTAAAACTGTTTGTCCAGTAAATGCGATTTCAACGAAGCCTGAACATTGGGAGGTTGCATAATGTTTAATTTAGTAAATTTAACGATAGACGGAGTACAATTATCAGTTCCAGCCGATTTTACAGTTATGAAAGCAGCTGATTCCATTGGTATCAGTGTACCTAGGTTATGTTTCTTAGAAGGAATTCACGAAGAATCAAACTGTAGAGTTTGCATTGTTAAGATCAAAGGGCAAAATGGATTAAAAACATCATGTTCAACAAAAGTAATAGAAGGAATGGAAGTATACACGGATACGAAAGAAGTATTTGATGCTGTCTCATTTAACTTAGAATTACTTGCTGGTAATCATAAATTTGAATGTTGGAAATGTTCAAGAGAAAACTCATGTGAGTTTCTAGATTTATTAAGAAGATTCAATGTAGATAATGATTTTTCAAATGCAAAACTATTTGATCAAAAAGAGATAAAAATAAATAATACAAGCGATTCAATGATATTAGATTCCAGTAAATGTGTATTATGCGGAAGATGTGTTTCGGCTTGTGAGAAACTATCTGGATTAGGTATTTTAAACTTTAGTAATCGTGGTTCAAAAACATATATCGGACCAGCCCAATTTCATAATCTAGAGGATGCGGGATGTATTTATTGTGGTAAATGTATCCAAGCATGTCCAACAGGAGCAATACGCGAAAAAGACGAAATTAAATCATTAGAAAGAGCTCTAAGAGATACTTCAAAAACAATTGTAGTTCAAGTAGCTCCGTCTGTAAGAGCGGCTTTAGGCGAGGAATTTGGATACAAAATAGGTACAAACGTTGAAGGACAAATGTTCGCAGCATTAAAAGAGTTAGGCATTCACGAAATTATTGATACAAACTTTACAGCGGACTTAACAATTATTGAAGAAGGTCATGAATTCATAAACAGAGTGCAAAATGGTGGTACGTTACCAATGTTTACATCATGTTCACCTGGATGGGTTAATTATTTAGAATTATATTACCCTGAATATATTCCAAACTTATCAAGTTGTAAGTCTCCTCAACAAATGGCAGGAGCTTTAATCAAAACTTATTATGCTAAAAAATTAAATAAGAAGCCTGAAGAGATTTATTCAGTTTCAATTATGCCTTGTGTAGCAAAAAAATCTGAAGCCAAAAGACCTGGAATGGGAAGAGATGGATACAAAGATGTGGATCTTGTTTTAACAACAAGAGAATTGGCTAGAATTATTAGACATAGAGGTATTCCTTTCAAAGATTTAGATCCAATCAGACCATTTGGAGATTTAGCAAGTTATACAGGTGCAGCTTCAATCTTTGGAGCAAGCGGCGGAGTTATGGAAGCAGCGCTAAGAACAGTAACAGAAATTCTTGAAGGGCATTCAACTCCGGTTGAGTTTAATGAAATTAGAGGATTAAAAGATATCAAAGAAGCAACGTACACTGTTGCTGGAATGGATGTTAATGTTGCAGTTGTTCATGGTGGGGCAGCAATTAAAGAATTCTTTAAACTACTAAAAACTACAGATAAACAATATCATTTTGTTGAGATTATGGGATGTACTGGTGGATGTATTAATGGTGGAGGACAACCAATCGTTTCGGCTATCAATCAAGAGAAATATGATGTTCGAGCATTAAGAACTAAAGTCTTATACAATATTGACCATAATACGGAATTTAGAAAATCACATGAAAATCCTGCAATTAAAATGATTTACGATGATTTTTTAGGAAAGCCAAGTTCTCATAAAGCACATGAATTATTGCATACTGTATATAAAGAACGCAAGTATTACGACGTAAAATAAAACTATATAAAACTACTGCGGATTTTTCTCGATGAAAATAAATTACAACATCGTTATAAAATCCGCAGTAAATATCATATAATGTATTTGGTTAATCACTAAGTTTTAGAACAAATACAAAACAGGAGGATTTAGATGAAGAAAATATTAACATTATTACTAATGATGATGTTTGGATTTGCTTTGGTAGGTTGTAACCAAGATTCAGAACCATTCACCATTATAGTGCCAAATGGAGCTCCAGCATTATCACAATTATTTGTACAAGACAATGAAGACTATTTTGTTGATTTAGTAAATGGAGAGGATCCGTTGATTGCAGCGTTAGGTTCGGGATCACATGATTTTGTTTTCTCAGCTACGAATACAGCAGCTAAATTATACAAAAGTGGAATTGATTATAAATTTCTAGTTGCAATTACCTTTGGAAATCTATTTTTAGTTAGTATGCAAGAAGATGCTTTCACAGTGGATTCTCTTGAAGGAAAAGCAATTATTTTATTTGGGCAAAACGCAACTCCAGATATTATATTGAAGTATATTTTACAAGAGTCCAATGTAAATGTAACATTAACTTATGTGGATTCTGTTGCATCAGCAAACGCTATGTTTATTGCTGATAATTCAAATATTATCATGTCGGCTGAACCGTTATTATCGATATTAGGATTAAATGTGCAAGGATATAAAACTCTAGACTTACAACAAGCATACAAAGATGTGACAGGTAAAGATACTTATCCACAAGCAGGTGTTTTTGGAAGTACAGAGTTATCAAATAGACAAATTAATAGATTCTTAGAAGATTTGGAAGAATCTGTTACAAAAGTGAATGGAGATATTGATGCAGCTGTTGCAAAAGCGGCCGAATTAGAGTATCCTTTTCCTGAAGCAGTTCTTCGTGCAGCAATACCAAATAGCAATATAGGTTTCGTCCCAGCTTGGGATACTAAAACAGATTTAGAGTACTATTTCAATATCATTTTAGATATGAATGGTACACTGCTTGGTGGTTCGCTTCCAGATGATGATTTTTATTACAGACCATAAATAATATATAGGTGATAAATTTGAAAAAAACCGGAATTACCACGCTATCAATTTTCTTTATATTTCTTGTTTGGATAATAGCGAGTGCTATCGTTGATAACACCTTGCTACTACCGACCCCCAAAGGAGTATTGTTAGCATTTGGTAGAATATTTATTAATATAGATTCCTTAACCGTAATATGGAGCACAATATTGCGGTTATTAGTAGGACTTCTTATTGCTTCAGTTTCAGGACTATTGTTCGGAATTTTAGCAGGATTTAATAAATACTTTTCCGTGTTTTTTAATCCAATTGTTACCGTTTTACGTACGATACCAGTTATTTCCATAACAGTAATACTGTTGATTATGTTTGGCTTTTCATTAACCCCATATATTATTACATTCTTAATGTTATTCCCTCTAATTTATCAGGGAACCTATGGGGCTATTAAAGCAATTGACCAAGAGTTAATTGATGTGTATAAATTGGAGGATAATCATTTCTTAACAGGATTAACTCATTGCTATTTGCCATTGATTTCAAAAGACATAAGAACAGCTTTATTACAGTCTTTGGGATTGGGAATTAAGGTGTTAGTTATGGCAGAGTATTTATCACAAACAAGAGACTCTATTGGGAATGAATTGTATTTAGCAAAGGTGAATTTACAATATGATGAAGTGTTTGCATGGACATTGCTATTAATTGTACTAGCTTTAGGCTTTGAGTTGTTAATAAATCATTACAAACCTATTTCAGAGAAACTGAAAAAATCTACAAAATCATAATGTTATATATATTTTTATAAAAATATAGTATAATGTTTAAAGAAATAGAGAAGCTAAAGCATGCGTGATTTAAATCTATATGAAGGCTGAGCCTGATTTAATTCGAACAGCAAGACTTATGCACATAGCGGTGCGTGAGTCTTTTTTTTAAAAAAGAGGGGTAAATATATGAACGAATATCAAAAGAAAAACGAGGAAATTTTAAAGGAACAACAAGTAGATATCTTGTATGGTTTATCAACCGAAGAAGTTCTTGAAAGACAAGAAAAATATGGCCCTAATGAGTTAAGGGAGAAAAAGAAAACGACATTATTTCAACTGTTTCTATCTCAGTTCAATGACTTTTTAGTTATCATTTTATTAATAGCAGCTGCTATCTCAATTGTATTAGGGATTGTTGAGGGAGAAGGGCTAGTTGATGGAATTGTTATTTTGGCTATTGTTCTCTTAAACTCTGTTTTAGGAGTTGTTCAGGAACAGCGAGCAAGTAACGCTCTTGCTGCTCTCAAAAAAATGAGTTCTCCAAATGCAAAAGTAATTCGAAACGGAAAAGCTGTTGAAATTACATCAGCAGAATTGACGGTTGGAGATATAGTTTTATTAGAAACTGGGGATTATGTTGCAGCGGATATTAGATTATTAGAATCTACCAATTTACGTTCAGACGAATCAGCTTTAACTGGTGAATCGACACCGGTAGAGAAAGATGCGAAAATTGTTTTTGATAAAGAGGTTTTATTAGCAGAACGTGTCAATTTAGTATATATGTCCACACTTGTCACATATGGAAAAGGTAAAGGGATTGTTATTAGTATCGGTATGAAAACCGAAATTGGTAAAATCGCAACCATGTTGGATGATGTAAAAGAAGGAAAAACACCGCTTCAAAAAACAATTGATCAATTTGCAAAAGTATTGGGTTTGATCTGTATAGCTGTATCTGTAGTAGTATTTGGGTTGGGTCTATTACAAGGTAAAGAACTATTTGAAATTTTCTTAACAGCAATTGCATTAGCGGTAGCTGCTATTCCAGAAGGGTTAACTGCAGTTATTACAGTTGTCTTAGCGTTAGGAATGCAAAGAATGGTTAAAAGACATGCAATTATTAAGAATTTATCCACCGTTGAAACATTAGGTCAAGCAACCGTTATATGTTCCGATAAAACCGGTACATTGACTCAAAATGAAATGACAGTTCGTAAAGTATTTGATTTGACAAATGAGTATGATGTTATCGGAAATGGATACTCATTGGAAGGAAGCATTCAACTTGAAGGTAAGAAAGTAAAAGCAGATGGCAGTTTAGAGAAAATACTTCAAGTATGTTTGTTGTGTAATGACGCTATAATTCAAAGCGATGACAAAGTGTTAGGCGATCCTACGGAAGGATCGTTGTTAGTATTAGCAGCTAAAGGCGGATATTCGCTCGACAATTTACATAAAACATATCCACAATTAAATGAGTATACATTTGATTCAACAAGGAAGATGATGACTTCCATCAATAAAGTAAATGATAAGAATCTTGTTTTAACAAAAGGTGCGTGTGATCAATTAATCAATCTATGTGATCGCGTATTGATAAATGGTGAAGTTCGAGCAATCACAAAAAAAGACATTAAAAATATACTGACTAAAAATGAAGAATATTCTAAGAATGCATATCGTGTTTTAGGTTATGCTTATGACGAAACGGACACTCCAGAAGCTAATGATTTGGAGCAAAATTTAATCTTTGTTGGTTTAACAGCGATGATTGATCCACCTAGACTAGAAGCGAAAGACGCAATTGCTAAGTGTCATAAAGCTGGAATTAGAGTAATGATGATTACCGGTGACCACTTAACAACTGCAAAAGCAATTGCTACAGAATTAAATATATTAAAACCTGGGCATCTCGCTTTGTCGGGTGAAGATACAAGAAATATGACTGAAGAAGAATTTGAAGATGCAATCATGAACTGTGATGTTTTTGCTAGAAGCACACCTGCAGACAAAATAAAAATCGTTGAAGTATTACAAAAAAATGGTGAAGTTGTAGCGATGACCGGAGACGGTGTAAATGATTCTCCTGCCTTAAAACAAGCTGAAATTGGTATTGCTATGGGTATCACTGGAACCGAAGTATCAAAAGAAGCTAGTAATATGATTCTAACTGATGATAACTTTGCTTCGATTGTTTCAGCGGTCGAAGAAGGAAGGATCATTTATAGTAATATCCGTAAGTTTACAATATATTTGGTTTCATGTAATATAGGTGAGATTTTGGTTATACTAGTCGCAATGATTTTCAGTAAATTCTTTGGAACCTACATTCCGTTACTTGCAATTCACTTGTTATGGATAAATCTAATGACAGATTCATTCCCAGCATTTGCTTTGGGCATGGAAAAAGGCGAAAAGAATATTATGGATATGCCACCAAGAGATACCAAGGAACAACTATTAAACAAACAAACTTTGGTGAAAGTAATCATTCAAGGGTTTGGATTAATGTTGGCTGCTTTGATAAGTTTCAAAATTGGTTTACATTATGAAGGTGCTTCGTTAACTCAAGCAAGAACAATGATATTTGTTACTATAGTATTTGGTGAGTTATTTAGAACGTATTCTGCTAGATCAGAAACTAAGTTCCTTTGGGAAACAAATCCATTTTCAAATAAAGCAGTCAATTATGCAGTTTTTCTATCAGTGGGCTTATTAGCCTTATTAGTTTATGTTCCTCTGTTTGCTGGTGTATTTAAGATTGAAGCTTTGACTGTTGCGGAATTACTAATTGCTGTATCACTTGGATTCGTTCCAATGTTGTTTGGTGAATTAACAAAAGTTGTTCGTACAAAACTTAAATAAATAAATATTAAATTTTCTTTTTAGATATTGAAAATATACAGAAATTAAGGTAAAATGAAGTTTAGAGATGAGGCGGATATTATATGAAAAATAATATTTTGAAGAATATAAAATTAGATAGTAGAGAAAAAATATATAAAGATTTTAGAAAGTTAAATGCCAAGGGATATTCTTGCCAGATTCTATTAACCACTAAAAGACTTATTATTTATTCGCGTGGATTAGCTTTATCAAGAGGAAGAAAAACAAAACAAAAAAGAATGAATGAAATCGACTTGAATTCCATTCACCGCTTAGAATATTATATTGAAACCATTAAAAACAATATTTGGGTCCGATTGATTGGATTTGTTGTGTTTGTTGCTTCGTTAGGCTTGGCTTACGCATTATACATGGGTATGATTCCCGTGCCAGCTTCTATTCCATTCCTACCTTACAGTAAATATGCTGCAGCTGGAATTTTAACACTCATTGGTTTGTTGATGATGTTTACTAGGAGTAAAACATTGTATTTGCTTATTAATTCTGGAGCGACCGATAAAACAGTAGTTAAATTTGACGTTAATAAATATAATGAGTTAGCAATTCGATATCTTGCAAGTAAAATAAGACCTAATTAGCGTTCATTTTGAACGCTTTTTTTATTTTTTATTTTTCATTAAAAATTTTATGATATAATGTTAAATAAGATAAATTGAAGAGGTGAATTATGAAACTGGATTACAAAAAAACGTTTTATGTTGGTTTAGCTTTTTTTCTCATTACACTATTTTGGCAAACATATGATTCGGTCATTACAAAAATACTAATTGATAAGTTTGGTATGAATCAAACATTGTCAGGAGTTATCATGGCTTTGGATAATGTGTTAGCTTTGTTTTTGATACCATTATTCGGAACTCTATCTGATAAGAAAAAATCTAAAAAAGGAAAAAGAACTCCTTACATCATTGTTGGTACAATCGTTGCCGCATTTGCGTTTATGGGACTTTCTATAAGTGATAACATACAAACTGCAAGATTACGTACAGAAACAAGCGTAACAAGTGATTACGTACTGGTTACAGACGATGACATTACTCAAACTGAATGGTTTACCATGCAGACAGTTATTTCTGATGAATGGACTATTTTATTAAACGAGGAAGTTATTGATCAAGCTAGATTTAATAAAGTAAAAACTGAAGTGATTGATGCTATGGATCAATATCTACTTGATAGTGATATAAC
>Ga0075122_10001624_pt1 | contig 15607 bp, 15 predicted proteins | sample AntAceMetag02UKB_FD_69790 | JGI IMG/M metagenome (GOLD analysis project Ga0075122, IMG submission 69790) | Saline lake microbial communities from Ace Lake, Antarctica - Antarctic Ace Lake Metagenome 02UKB | ecosystem: Environmental > Aquatic > Non-marine Saline and Alkaline > Saline | place... | reverse complement strand
ATAATCGTTGACAACATGCTGGTTGTTAGCCAACATCTTCGGAAAAAGGCCTTGGTTGGATTAAATGGGCTTGATTCTCTACAGCTCATTCCGACCAAACGCGGCGAATGGCTGTATTCAAATGGCGACGGAAGCGCCTGGCGGCTCACGCACTATGTGAGGGAGACCACCACATTCCAAACTATCCAAAACGCGCAACATGCGTTTGAGATGGGAAGAATGCTTGGTGTTTTCCATGAGTGTTTGGCAGACCTTGATTGCGGGCTTGAACAGACCATTCAAGGGTTTCATAACACGCCAGAATACTTGAGCCACCTAAGACAGGCGCTAAAAGAAGAACACCCAGATCCTGACATAGAAAGGAGAAAGAACCATCCAGAAATAGGAGATTTGATCGAAGTGATATTGGCTCGCGAAGCCCGCATGAATCAGCTTTCAGAAATACTCAAAAAGAAAGGCGGGAAAGGTCAGCCGATCCACGGAGACCCGAAAGTCAACAACTTCCTAATCGATGACAGAACCGGAAAAGGAAAAGGAATTGTTGACTGGGATACCTTGATGATGGGATCAAGGCATCTGGATATCGGGGACTGCCTTCGGTCTGCGTGCAACAAGATAGGGTCCGACACATTCGGCCCCGAAGACGCTGATCTAGACCTGGACATCCTTAGGTCTATCATGGCTGGATATGTTCACTCCTCGGAGACGTGGACAAGAGATGACACTGAATGCGCTATAATAGGTGTTAATCTCATAGCCATGGAACTGGCAATCCGGTATCTCACGGATTTCCTGATGGGCGACGTGTATTTCAGAAGTGACGAACACTCGTCGAATCTGTACCGCGCATGGTCCAATGCCTTCCTGATGATAAAAGTCGAAAACAAGGAAGAAGAAATGCGCGAGATTCTCTGCTCTTTGTAAGTATCCCGCTGACAACTAACCCATCCAGCAGGATACGAACACGATTCCCGGTCACTCTACACGAGCGGCTGGGAATTTTTTTTTGCTTAAAAAAATATTTTTTAAAAAAATCTAAAATCTAAAATTTTACAAAAAAAAATTAACCTTTTGGTTAAACACATAAAACTTAAGGGATTTACATTAAACCCATCACTTTTGTAAAACTTTTACTTAGTGTCGCACAATAATAATAGGGCAAAATAATAAATTATAGAACAACAAATATATCATCCACAAAAAAACTTTATGGATATTACAAAAATTATCCCAAAGCACTTACATCTATCTCTTCCCACTCCCCTGCTTCTTCTCTAAACAACACAACCTTATCGACTGTTTCTGTATCTGAGTAGACATTCTCTACATCAGCTGTTGCGCCTTTTCTATTAGAATACATTGATTTTTGTTCCAAAACACGAGGACGTACATTGCGCACTAATTTCATTTTACCTGTCTCATTTTCAAAAACTAACTCTTCTGTGGTCTCCCCTTCTAATTCTTCTTCTCGCTTATTATCCTCCAAAACAGTAAAAGAGTCCTTAATTTGCCCTGTTAATTGTTCCCATTTTTCATCTGTCATAATATAATAAAATAATAATATATTATTATTCTAGCAATTATACATAAATAATGCCACATACAAATACATACTTGCCCAGCACCAAACGAATACTTGAGTCTTGGTGTTGGTTTGACAAGTTATTAAATATATGATATACTAATATTTCCCTAAAAAAACCAACAAAAAAGGAGAAAAACGCTACTTCTTCCCCGCACCCTCCCCTCTCTTGTTTTGCTTTATTTCTCAAACAAGGAGAATTGGTGTGAGAAATTCCATCGGACTACTCATAGCAGTATTTGGGTGTTGCATGATTGGCGCAGAGAGTCCTGGCTTTGGCAAAGAAGCATTCATTGCCGAAGTCGTAAACTCTATTGCTGGCATTATTATAGCCAGCATAGGCGTCATAATCACCACCCCTAGATTGCTTCTTCGCCCCATCTCGTTCCTAGCAAGACTCTTTGCTAGCAGGACTTCCTTACGTAGGCGCTATGTCAGGCGTTTACGCCAAAAATAGTTCTAATGGCCGTGTGATCTCCCCAGATCGCACGGCCATTTTTTAACATTTCACTCCCTATGGAGCGTTAAAAAAACAAGCTGCTATTGACAAATAAACCTATATGGTGTAGTATGTATTACTATAGTCACTTACGAATCTACAAATAGTTAGAATTACGAGTCAAACATAACAAGTACGGACTGACAGAGTTAGAATGAATTTGTAGATTTATAAATGATTGTAAACAAAAATCCCCCGGCGAATGCCAGGGGATTTTTAATTTGAATCAAGAGTTATTCTCGATTATCATCTCTAGGTTTCATTGGGCGAGCTTCGTTTACAACGATAGCACGGCCATCAATGTCAGAGCCATTGAATTTATCAATAGCTGCTTGGCCTTCGTCGTCATTTGAGAATTCAACGAATCCAAAGCCTTTGCTGCGTCCTGAGAATTTATCGGAAATCACAGTTGCGGATTCAACAGCACCTGCTTCAGAAAAAATTTCTGAAAGCTGATTGTCGTCCACAGTATATGGAAGATTTCCAACGTATAGTTTCTTTGACATAATTTGATTGTGTGGTGCGCAAGATTTCTCTCGCTAACACTTATCTATAACTTACTTGCTCGACTGACGCACCTAATCAAATTAATTGAGAGAGATGCTAACAAGATACAAGGAATATAGCATAGGGCACTTAAAAAGTCAATGGATACGATAAAAAGCTACCAGCCAGAGGCTGGCCAGCCTCTGGCTGGTAAAAAAACAACAATCTTAACAAAAAAAATCAAAATACTCAATCCAGCACTCACCAGACACCAAAAATCCAGATATTAATAAAATTAATACTACTATTAGCATAATCTTATTATTTCACACTAATTTCACACGACGAAGCATTAAAGCATTTATAACTACTATAATAGACGACAAAGTCATGGCAATCGCACCCCATTCAGGACGTAGAATAAGTCCCCACGAGAAAAATACACCAGCTGCCATAGGAATAGCTAAAACATTATACCCAACAGCCCAAATAAGATTCTGCTTCATTTTAGCCATTGTCGCTGTAGAAAGTTTTATAAGCTTAACGATATCCAAAGGATTATTTTTGACTAATATAATTTCGGATGATGCAGCTGCAACATCTGTGCCAGCTCCAATAGCTACTCCAACTTCGGATTGTGTGATAGCTGGAGCATCATTCACTCCATCCCCGACCATCATTACTTTGTATCCGCCTTCTTGAAGTTCGCGGACTTTATTTACTTTATCTTCTGGAAGAACTCGAGAAAAAACTTTATCAATCCCTAATTCATTTGCAACATACTTTGCAACTGCCTCATTATCTCCTGTAACCATGGCAACTTTTTTGCCTAATTTTTTTAATTCTTCAATTGCAAACTTTGATTCATCTTTAACAACATCCGCAAGAATAATAACTCCAACTAATTCACTATCAATCGCAACATACACTACGGTTGATCCTTGCTTCTCTAAATCTGCAACCTTTTGAACATGTTCGCTATTTAATTCAATTCCATTATCCTGCATCAACTTCATATTCCCGACAATAATCTCGGAAACCTTACCTCGTAACCCTAAACTCCCTATCACTCCTTGCCCAGAAATAGATTTAAAATCTTGAACTTCTAACAATTCAAGATTCTTATCTTTTGCTTCTCTAGTAATAGATTGCGCAATCATATGTTCGGACTTAAATTCAAGTGATGCCGCAATTTGCAGAATCTCATCCTCTTGCATAGATCCGAAACTTTGCGCCTCTCTTATACCAAACTCACCTTTTGTTAAAGTTCCTGTTTTATCAAATAAGATCCAATCAACATCCTTTGCCTGCTCTAATCCATCCATATTTTTGACAAGGATGCCATTTTTAGCTGCTAAAGTTGTTGTAATAGTTGTTACAGCTGGAATAGCTAAACCCAAAGCATGTGGACAGGTTATTACAACTACTGTTATAGCAAGAGTTAGAGCGAATACAAACGTTGCACCAAGCCAAAAATTCCAAACAAAAAATGTGAGCAATCCAACAATAATTGCTATGATAGTGAGCCAATGTGCTGCCCTATCTGCAAGTTTTTGTGATTTAGGCTTTGATGATTGAGCTTCTTTGACTAATTCCACAATTTGCGAAAGCGCAGTGTCTTCCCCAACTTTTGCGACTTTGACGGTGAGCGAGCCATCCACATTCAAAGATCCTCCAATTACTTCATCTCCTACTTTCTTTTCAACTGGTTTTGATTCTCCTGTAATTAATGATTCATTCACACTTGATGAACCCTCAACAATAATTCCATCAATTGGAACTTTTTCTCCTGGCTTAATTAAAATCATATCCACGACTTTAAGCTCTGCTGTTTCTACAACTTCTGTGCTTCCATTATTTTTAATGAGATTTGCTTTTGGTGGAATCAATTTCACTAATTCTTTGAGCGCGCCTGATGTACCTACAACAGCCCGCATCTCAATCCAATGCCCAAGAAGCAAGACCAAAGTCAAAGTAGAAATTTCCCAATAAAAATCTTTTGCATCTATAAAAAATGTTGCAGCAACAGAGTATAGATATCCAGTCAAGACAGCGAGCGAGACCAAAACCATCATTCCAAGTTGTTTCTCTTTGAGCTCTTCATAACCATTAGTATAAAATGGCCAAGCAGTATACAAGGCAATAATTGACGCTAATCCAAATAAGACGAATTTATCACCCATAAATTGAGGCACACTAAAACTAAACCACTCTTGTATGGTTGGCGACAGAATTAGAACTGGAATTGAAATTACAAGCGCGATGAAGAATCTGCGCTTGAAATCCTGTGCCATCATAGAATGATGCTCTGTATGATCATGTTGTTTTTCATGATTGTGCTTCATAATAAATACTCCTTTGTTATTATAACAATAAAAACATATACATTAAAACAATTTTACCTATATCTGATCCTCAATAGGAACGCCGTACTTTTCAGTCATCATCTTCATAATCTCTTGCTTGTGTTCTACTCCCATTTCCTCTGCAATTGCCTCGGAAAAATATGGTGCTAGAAATTTATTTCCATGGCCTTCCATAATCTCGCCAATACATTCTCCGCAAGGATGCACTCCATTCATAACATCTTCAAGACAAGTACATTTTGCACCTTCACCATGTTTGGGTGATTTTTCTATGCAATAAGTGCATGGATTTTCTAAGCAGCAAGCATAATCACCCACAGCAATTAATTCACCTATAATAGAATCCTTTGCTTGAATAAATTCTTCTCGCTTGTCATCCATGTTCATTTGATCGATATCTACGCCATGCTCATGACTTATTTCATTATGCATTTCGCTGTGCATCTTTTCCATTGAAGCAACATATCCTATATACACGAAAAACTGACCGATAAGAAATATTATCAAGAACAAGGACATTAATCCAAAAAAATTATTTTTATTAATCATATAATTAGATACTAATAAATTCTGAAGTTAACCCTCCCGAAACTGAACGAATATCAAATGCACCTCTTTTGATTCCTGGCATTCCTGGGGAACCTGAAGGCATTCCCGGCAAAGCAATTCCATCTATATCTGGCTTCTCTGTAAGAAGCTTTTCAATTGCCTCTACTGGTATATGCCCTTCAACAAAATAATCACCTATAACCAAAGTATGACAGCTCTCCATGCCAACTGGCACTCCTTGCTCTTCTTTTATGGATGATGTATCTGTTGTAGTAATTATTTCAACATTAAATCCATTCTTTTTGAGATAGGCTGTATATTTTACACAACATCCGCAAGTTGGTGATTTGTATAATGTTACCTTAACAGCATCCCCTGCTACAGTTCCAGAGGAATCATCTAGGCCTACGCTATTCCAATTTTTCATAGAGAATGCTCCAATCAATAGAACAATAGCAACTAAGCCTATTATTAATTTTGAATTATTATTCATATTTTATTCCGCCTCATCCCGCCACTTCGGCGGGCAGGCGACGGACTAGTTAATTTTACATACCAAGGGATCGTTTACCTTTTTTGCAACAAGAAGAATCGAAATAATAAGAAGTAAAATTCCAGATAAACCAATCTCTATTCCTCCAAAAGGCAATATCCCAATAAATCCAGCTGTTGCGCTAACTCCTAATATTGAAGATAAGATAACTGAATTGCAGGCCAAGCATCCAAACCCAATAGCCCCTACAAGTGTTCCTAAAAATCCAATTCCCAAAGCTCTATCTAAAACAAGTCTTCTTCTTAAATAAAAACTTAACATTGCAATATTTATTCCAGAGAGTAACGCAACAGCAACAACTATAAACCCTGTAAATAGTGTAAAATTGTTTCTAAAATATCCCAAAGAAGACCACAAAAATATAATCTTTTCAGTAAAAGATATATTATCAGATCCTAGTATATACTTTATCAAGGATGCATTAGGAAACCACACAGCAAACAAAAATAAAAATAAAGCAATAACAATTGCAATAAGAATGTATGCTGGTTTTTTGAATACTATTTTTAAGGCTTTGAACATAAGCATTATAATAATGAATTAATCATTGATTGAATCTGCGAAAAAGGAACTGCACCTGAAATAGGATATTTTTCTCCATCAACAACCAAAACAGAATATGGAGTTCCTTGCGCTCCGGCTCTGGTTCCATCAGATAAATCCTTTCGAACTTCGCTTGCATGCCTTTCTGATAACAAACATTCTTCAAAACTAGATTTATTAATTCCAACATATTCTGCTATTTTAGGAAGCTCATCTTCGCTTAATCCATCGTTTGATGGAGTAATTTCATAAAGACGATCTGTATAACTCCAGAACCCTTCATTGCCACCCAATTCTCCTGCGCACTCTAAAGCTTGAGCTTCTTTTTCTGCTTTTCTATGTAAGCTCGCTAAAGGAAAATTTCTATATACCCAATTCACATCATCTGGATATGCCTCAATTACTTGATTCATAGTTTCGTGGAAGCGCTTGCAAAATGGACATTCTGAATCAGAAAATTCTACAATACTAATTTTAGCATCTGGGTTTCCTTTTATCCAATCATCCTTAGTGATATCAGCTAATATTATGTCTGATGTCCCATTTCCTGCGCTTGGCTGAGCCGCTACTGCGCCAGACGCCACAGTGGGTACAATAGATCCAGAATTTGGCTTGTCGTCTTTTAAAACTTGCCCAAGCAAAACAAAAAATCCAATTCCAAATCCAACTAACAAAACCGATCCCATTCCCAGCACAAATGTCTGGTTTGGTGATAATTTATTTTCATTCATATGTTTTCTAATTAAATAATAAAAAAGACCTTGCCCAATTATGTGCTACATAAAAAACAAGGTTTAAATTAAAATTATTAGAAAACTTTTGGATTGAGTAATCCTTTACTAAAAATTAAAGTAAATAAATTGTATAGTTTTACGCTTCCTTTATTTCTGCGCACTTGTTTATCGTACAATAGGAATCGATGCTCTACTGGCATTCTTGTGAATACTGACAAAACAAACGCACCTAAAGCGAATAAACCAATAACTTGGAGTAGATTATTTGTATTATAAGGAATAGATAGTGGTTGATTATGGGTTGCGGATAATCCAAAATTTTTACTAATATCACAGCACTCATTATGTCCTGCTTGCGCATTATGCAACCCAATGTTATGTCCAATTGGCATATTGCAACAAGAAAAAACAAAGCTTGCAAAAGCCGCCAAAATAGCTATAAAAATATATTTTCTATTTCTAACAATATTCATATAATTGTTTGAATATTATATCATACTTTTGAATATCTTTATGTGGAAAAGAGTCACAAATATATACTATAGCAGTGTACTGCTAGTAATTTTTTTTTGATGAAACTTTAATTTGGCGCTATATCTTACAAATTCATAAACTCCAAAAAATACTCCACTATATACGACATACCCCATCAAAGAATTTTTAAAAAAAGGAATTGCTGCTATATAGGCACTCATCAAGCCAGAAAGATTATGTGCATACCCACCAAACCACATCCAATGCGCGAAATTTGTCGTAATAAAAAATAATACTGCCGAAGCAAGACTTGCACCAAGCACAACAGGCGCCTTGTACATACGCACTGTGCGTGTGCCTCTTAAAGCATAGGCACCACCCAGCATAACAGCATAAGATCCATAAACAACCATCATAACCTGTAACTGATATGTACCAATAATCAAATCAGTGATGCTAAGTGCAACCAAGGATAACCACATCCATTTACGAGGCAAATAAAATCCAGAAAATAAAACAAGAGCTCCCATAGGAGTAAAATTCCAAGGATGAGGTATAACACGCATTAAGATTGTCACTAAAGCAAAAATAATCGTAAGAATTATAATTTGTTTTTTCGTCATAAGTTTGTGTCCGTTTCTATTAATTCGAATTTAGAATTTGTAAATTTCCAAAGTATAGTGTCACCATCGCTCAAAGCATAATTATCAGCAGACACATTAGCATATTCATTATTCACCCAATATTGCCAATAAATACCATTATCACCATTCTTAAGGCCATTAATATCATCAATCATCATACCAAGATCACCAAAATCTATACCACTAGCAGATAAAGATTCATTTTCTGTTGATAATTTTTCCAAAACAGCCCAAACAGTTCCAGCTTCTGTAATATCAATATCTAAAAAACCTAATAAATCTTCACCAGTATCAATCATTGCGCTAACCTTTGGCTCTGTAATTTCTTCTTGAACTAAAGGAGTAGAATTATCACACTGCTGAGATGGCTTTATTATATTATCTTCTAACCCAAGTCCTACTAACACACCAACAACAAAAAACAACAACCCAAACAAAATTATTTTTAACTGTTTCATATAAATATATTACAAAAAATTAATTTTATAATTATCTTAATGATTATATTTTAATCTTTTTCTGCTGAAATACAACGCAACCAATCCTAGAAGTATACCATCTATTGTGTATACCAGGATATGAAATAAACCTATACTTGATGTAGAACTATCTTGTTTCTTTATAATATTTGTAGACATAGCGCCAGCAACTTTTTTTGTTGCAAATTGCACTGGAATTTTAATTCCATTGGCAACTTTAAGGTTTGACGATTGGTTACTGTCAAATGCAATTAATGAAATATGAGCTTTTTGGGATTCTAATGGCTGTCGAAATCGGACAATTACTTGTTTGGCATCCTCTGGAGCCAAACGAAATTGATTTGGGGTGATGCTAATAGCATTGCTTAATTTAGATTCATCAACTTTTAATTCATATGTCTGCTCGATTGTATCAGTATTTGTCACCCAAAACTTTTGTGTCGAAATAGATCCTTGGGTATTTTCCACATCAAACTTTGTCTCGCTTATGCCAGTTGTGGCAGCAGACACTATTGATGGGAATAATAAAAAAATTGTGATGACAAATAATTTCATATATTAGTTAACTACATTAGCCCAAAATACCAAAGTCCCCTGCTCCTCACCTGATCCAGAATAAGAAGATGGAACAGATAAAGTAACATCAACATCAGTGGAAACACTTCCAGCAATGGTCTGTTGCCATTGCGCTGGAATAACATTATCTAAGGTAATATTATTTACAAATAAGGATGCTCCACTTACTGTTGCAGTTGTTGCAATATTAGAGTCTCCATTATTTATAATTGTGGCTTGTTTTGTTAGAGATTGCCCTGGATTTAAAGTGCCAAAACTTAAATCCGCAGTTACTCCAAATATTGTACTTGGAGTTGGTATATCTGGATTTGACCCACCTACATCTAGCTGCTCAATATTAACGCTCATCCCTAAATTCTGCGAATCTCCTGCATCGCCTGCAACTACCATAATCTTTTCACTGCGAACACCTATATCTGATTGAGCATATAAGTAATACGCTCCATCAGTAGGCCATGATAAATTGACCTGGCCTAAAGCGTCTGTTGTAAATGTTTCTGCTCCACGAGTAAGTGTTGCGCCTTGAATTATGGACCATGCCCCTGAATCATATCTTTCAACAAGAGCTGTTGTTGTATCTCCAATGGACACGGGCGATTCTGAGTGTGTAATTCGCAATAACTTAGAATCCCATGCTCCATAATACATAATAAGTTCATCTCCTTGAGTCATTGCAAATTGATTTGCTCCAACCATTAAATGCTCGTTATTTGCCACAAATATCCATCCATTATTACCTTCAGATATTTCTGAATTAATAGTTGTAAGATAAGGTCCCCATTCATATTCTTGGATTACATAAGTGTATCCACACTCTTGAGCAGACGATTTAATTACATCTAAAGCAGAAAGTCCTTGCGCGTTGTCTAGAACGCACACAGTGCTGTTAATTCCCTCTATACGCAAAGATGATGTTGCAGGAGCAATAATTGAAGATACAGGATAATATTTTCCACTTAAAGCAATTGCAGTATAGGATGTTGTATATTGAGTGAATTGGTCTGCAGAAGTTGAGGTTTCATCAAAAAAGAAATACCCATCCGCATGTTGCCTTGCATCTAGATAATCAATTGGGCTTAATCCAGTTGGTTTATAAAAATTTACATCAGCATTCATAGAATTAATTGCAGATAATGCCCAAGCAGTTGAAGCAGTATTTGATGTGTCTGATGAATTCATTCCAAATCCACCATCATCATTTTGCGCATTAGCTAAAAAATCCACTGCAGTAACTATGGATGAATCAGTTGTATCTACACCTGCTGATATTAAAGCCATTATTCCCATTGCAGTATAATCTACCATTCCTTCGGTTGCAGACGAATCCCAACTCCATCCTCCATCAGGTGCTTGTTTGCTCTTGATGTAATCGACCTCTTGAGTGACTAGAGAATCGGACTGGATTACTCCTGCTGCTCGTAAAGCAATCAGCGAAAAAATATCATCATTCAAATACATCTCATCTCCTATTTGTCCGTTATCAGACAGTTGACGCAAACCATATACTAGATTTTCATTTCCAAACGAACGAGGATCTTCACCTAGAGAAGTAATTGCTAATATATATGTTGCATAATCATTAGCAGTTGAACCATCTAATGTTTTAAGAAAATCTATATTAGTTGGGGTTTGTCCAATTGCTGCGCGCGCCATAATACTCCAATCTGTCTGCGGACTTATAGATTCTAAGTATGTTCCAACCTCAGGTTGGACAGCAGCGCTTGATGATTCAAATAATCCTATAATTGGTAATGTAATAATAGAAATGATAATTAATATTGTAAATTTATTGTGTATTTTCATAATGTTTAATTACTTGTTATTGCGAGAAGTTATGTACTCATGACGACGTGGCAATCTTATCAACGCAATGTGGCACGAGAATCTATTATCAAGCCATATCTCGACGTTAAGATTGCCGCGGTCGGGAGTACCCTCCCTCGCAATGACAGTTAAATAAAAAAACCTACTCTCTACAAGCAGGAAATATCAATCCAATATAAACCTTGCTCGAGGGATATCCGTCAAAGACGAACACTTATCAGCGATCGGGCTTGTCATCATAAAAGATGCATTACCGTTGCGGCACAGCGCCGGAATTAATACCGGACTTCCCTAATAAGAATTAATAAATTGTTGATGTGATAATTATTTTAACACTTTAAAAATTAGACACAAGATGAAAATCTGTGGATAAATCCAGCATTACTTTCTCAAAAAGTATTGCTGGATAAATGACCGTGTCAGCCCACTCACAAGAGTGAACTGACACGAAGTCACGACAAGCATTGAGATAATATTTTTAACCACAGCGAGAAAATCCGCACCCACGACACAACATACAACCTTCTCCCATTTCAAGTATTCCACCGCAATCAGGACACTCTGGGGCGTTTCCATTATCAGCAATTGACTGATTAGTATTTGCTGTTGGGACATGATCCTCTTTTTCCATTACTGATTTGTCTTGTGTGGGTTTTTTTTCTGAAACTCCAAGATCTAATTGAGCCTGATCACCTGAAATGTGTCTCTCTAGTATATGAGCAATTCCATCAGCCAAAGACAATATCTTTGTCCCATTACCGCCAAACGAAGGCATTGGTCCTCGAATTCCTTTAAGTTGTTTTATAACTTCCATTGGATCAATTCCACTTCGCAAAGCCAAAGACGCTAATCTACATATTGCTTCTGTTTTCGCTCCAAAAAATCCACCTGCTTTTCCTATTGTTGCAAATACCTCAAATGGTTTTCCTAATTCATTATTATTAACTGTTACGTAAAGCTTTCCATAAGATATATTTAATTTATATGTTCTTCCATCCATTACTTCAGGGCGAGCCATTGGCTCAATTTGTTGTGTTTGTTGTAATTCTTGGGTCTTAACCTCTTCTTGCGTTGTCTTTTCTTGGTTGTCGGATTGCTGTTGAGGTATGTAATCCCCGCTCTGCTCTTGAGTTAATTTCTTTTCCTTATTATCTTTAGTTTTTTTATTATCTAAAGATTCTAAAACCGAAACATCACGCGAATTTTCTCTATAATATGCTAATCCTTTACATCCCAGTTCATATGCCTGCATATAAAGCTCTTTAACATCTTCGTGAGTGTGGTTCTCAGGCGCATTTACTGTTTTTGATATAGATGCATCAGTATATTTCTGCACAATTGCTTGCATTTTCACATGCTCAATAGGAGCCAATTGCTTTGCATTTACAAAATATTTAGGATCGCTTTCATCTGGATGAGAATCTTTCCATTCTTTATAAAGAGGATGATAAACAATATGTTCTCCTAATCTATCTGTTCTTTTAAATGAAAAATCATATACTGGCTCTATTCCACTAGACACCCCCGCAAGCATACTTGTTGTTCCTGTTGGAGCTTGTGTTTGAATTACAGCATTTCGTATTCCATTTTCACGTATATTTTCTTGCACATCCTCTGGCAATCTTTGTATATGATATGCTTGCATATATTTATCTCTATCATAATCAGGGAAAGGCCCTTTTTCTTTCGCAATATCAATAGATGCACTATATGTCTCATTTTGAATAAATTTATATAATTTTTCAGTAAAATCTATTGCCTCATCACTACCGTATCTAATTTTTAATTTAATCAAAGAATCGGCCAATCCCATTGTTCCAAGCCCAACTCTGCGCACATTAAGCTGTGCTTTTCTATTTTCTTCAAAAGCATAAGGGGTCGCATCAATAACATTATCCATAAACCGAACAGCTGTATGTATTGTTGATTTTAAATTATCCCAATCAACTTCTTGATCTTGAATAAAAGGAACCAAATTTATTGATCCAAGATTGCAAACCCCCCAAGCAGGCAAAGGCTGTTCTCCACAAGGATTAACGCATACAATATTTTCAAAATAATATGTATTAGATTGCTTCTGTGCGCGTTCCATAAATACACACCCTGGTTCTCCTGAAGCATGTGCTGATTCTGTAATAAGATTCCAAAGATAACTTGCTTTTATGGTTTTAAATACTGCTCCTTCCCATTTAAGCTCCCAGTCTTCGTCATTTTTAACTGCTTCCATAAAAGCATCTGAAACTCCAACAGAAAGATTTGCATTTGTAATTTGACCCATTGTTTTCTTAACTGTAATAAATTCCTCAATATCAGGATGGTCGTCATTAAGCATTAACATTAAAGCGCCTCTTCGAGAGCCGCCTTGTATAATTAATCCTGTAGCAAAAGAATATAACGCGCCAAATGAAACAGAGCCAGATGCTTTTCCATTAACTCCTCTAACGCGCGCGCCTCTTGGTCTTAGGGATGATAGATTAACACCAGCTCCTCCTCCGCGAGCCATAATCTCAACCATATTCTTAACCGAATCCATAATTCCATCTCTTGAATCATCAGGAGATGGCAAAACATAACAATTATAATATGTTACATCATCTTCCGATCCTGCACCTGTAAGAATTCTTCCACCTGGAACATATTTAAAATCATATAATGCTCCATAAAACTTTTCTTCCCAATCTCTTTGTGCCTCAGGTGTTGTTTCTACTAATGAGATTGCATGCGCAACTCTTTTCCACATCTCTTCTGGTGTATGCTCAAGCTGATCCCCTTGTTTGTCTTTAAGAGAATATCTATCATTAAACACTTTTAAAGAAAGCCCTTCTAATTTACGGCCATGTGTTTGATTATTATCTTCCGTTGAATTCATAACTACTTTTTTATAATAGCCATTAATTGATTCGACTTCTTTAAGGCCTGTTTTGGGACCATCTTGAGTTTGCATAGTTGTTGTTTTTTGTTTTTGATCCATATTGGATTTTTACAATGCAAACTTGAGCATTGTGAATATTAATTTAGCGCATAACACCATATCTTGTGCTTGCACTGTAAATTATACCACCACATATTGTGTTTGTGAAATATGCTAGATTAGCCAAAAGCACTTCTTTGTGTGGATAACTAAAAATTATTTTCCTCCTTGCCACTCAATCTCACTTTCACCTGCCTCCATGTTAAGATATCTGGCTAAAATATAAAAATAATCAGAAGTTCGATTCAAATATCTTAATATATCTTCGCTAACTGGCTCTGATTCATTGGCCACCACAAGACTTCGTTCGGTCCGACGAACCAAAGACCTAATCCAAAACGACATAGCAGCGCATGAAGCGCCCCCGGGCAATATAAATTTCCTTTGTGGCTCTAAAAGCACTTCTAGTTCTTGTATTCGCCTCTCAATGTGTCTTAATTCTTCACTCTGTATCCTTGGAATATATTCTTGCGCTTCTTTTGGAGCGTCTGGGGCCAGTGATAACTCTGAGCCAATAGTAAAAAGCGCGTTTTGAATTAATTTTAAATCAACCAAAACAGCATCTGCTAAATCTGTACGGGCACAAAGCAAACCAATAGAAGAATTCAATTCATCAACACATCCAATTGCATTAATTCTTACATCAGATTTAGAAATTCTTCCACCCCCAAAACGGCCCGTATCCCCCCGGTCTCCTGTTTTTGTTACAATACTCATATATCTATACTGTTTATTAAAATCCTAGGGCAACATCAATTCTTTGCCCAAATTCCAAAATCTAGAATCTTGGTGTTGTTTTGACAACCAATACCACCATTCTACCCCCCATAGATATATTTCGTCAAATCCTGTTCTTTTTGCATATTCAATTGTTGTTTGTGCTCGAGCAAAACTCATGCTATTAAATTGCTCTTTTAGCGTCATACTCTGTAATGGCTCTAATGCCCATGGTTCAAGTTGAAGTTCGGACAAAAATACTTCTTTTACATTTTTATTTATTGCTTGAACTAGCTTTGTTTTTTTCTGGTAGAACCCTGGACGCATTGGATAATAAAATCTTCCAAATGTAGGGTTCTCTGTTACTCTGTATAAACTTACCCCAAGCTTATCAACTTCCGCAGAAAAAGAAAGCCAACTAGAAAGCTCTCCTGAATCAGTTGAAGTAATTGGCCTTGAATCTAAAGATCTAACAAGCTCTACTTCTTTTTTAAATAAATCCTTACTAGGTACATCTAGATGACACTCTCCAAAAGGAAAACCAGGCTCATTCTCTACTTGCCATGCAATGATATTTTCATAATGTTTAAAATGCTCCACACTATCTCTT
>Ga0075122_10001621_pt1 | contig 15631 bp, 17 predicted proteins | sample AntAceMetag02UKB_FD_69790 | JGI IMG/M metagenome (GOLD analysis project Ga0075122, IMG submission 69790) | Saline lake microbial communities from Ace Lake, Antarctica - Antarctic Ace Lake Metagenome 02UKB | ecosystem: Environmental > Aquatic > Non-marine Saline and Alkaline > Saline | place... | reverse complement strand
GACGAGAGTTATGAAACTTCGGTAAAATCAATCGCTTTCGCTTCTAAAGAAACCACTACCGGCACCGCTTACGAGGTTCGTTTTGATTTCCCAGAAGAGATTATTAGACAATTAAGGCTGAGTTTGAACGGAACAGTGGAAATCATCCTTGATGAAAAAGAGAATGTTTTGACTCTTCCTTTTGAAGCCGTCGACGAAAGAGATGAAGGTGACTTTATCATGGTCATGGAAAACGACAAACCGATTGAGAGAGAAGTAAAAATCGGTATTCAAACCGATACCGAAATCGAAATTCTCTCCGGCCTTAGTGAGAGCGACCAAGTTATCATTAGTAAAGCCAAATAGATTTTAATCTCTCCTTCTTATGGCTAAGCAAACAATTGTCAAACTAGAAAAAGTCAGCAAACTTTATCAGTTAGATGGAGTTTGTATCCCCGCCTTAGACAAAATTGATTTTGAGATCAATCAAGGTGACTTTTTAGGCATCACCGGTCCTTCTGGTTCCGGTAAATCCACTCTTCTCCACCTAATCGGCCTCTTGGATAAACAAACCAACGGTAAAATTACTTTCCTCAATAAAGATATCCAGAAGTATGATGAGTGGGGCTTAGCCAAACTGCGAAATCAGTACGTTGGTTTTATCTTCCAACAATTCAATCTTCTCAATCGCGCCTCAGCTCTGGACAATGTTCTCCTCCCTGTTCTTTACAGCCAGCAAAGCATCGGTCAAATGAGACCAACGGCAATCAAAATCTTGCAAAAGCTCGGCCTGGGAGACCGATTAAAAAACGCTCCCAATCAACTCTCCGGCGGCCAACAACAACGAGTTGCCATCGCTCGAGCCTTAATCAACGATCCCAAAATAATCTACGCTGATGAACCTACCGGCAACTTGGACAGTAAGTCAGGCAAAGAGGTTTTTCAAATCCTCAAAGACCTCCATCACGAAGGCCGAACGGTAGTAATTGTTTCTCATGATTCTGATTTAACCAACAAAACCAAAAAACAAATCCATTTAATTGATGGCCAAATTGTTAAGAAAACAAAATGATTCAATACAGCACTCTTTGTCGCACTGCTTGTGAATCGATTGGACGGAACAAGACCCGTTCCATCCTGACCACTCTTGGAGTAATCATTGGTGTCCTGGCCGTCATTTTACTGACCTCAATTGGCAACGGCTTACGAGCTTTTGTTGCCGATCAGTTCGAAAGCTTGGGCGCCAACAGTATTTATATCACTCCTGGGGAATTGATTTCCGAAGAAGGTGGTTTCAGCGCCGCCTCGGATGCCAGCATGTCAAACAGTAAGCTTAAAACGGTTGATGTTGACAAAATTTCCCGCCTTGGGGGGCCGATCAAAGCGGCGATTCCTTACAGCGAAAGCCAGGGAGATGTTCGTTTTGGCACTAAAAAAAGAAAGGTTTTGGTGATCGCCGCTTATCCTGAATATGAACAAGTCAGGAACACCAAGACAGAGAAAGGGCGTTTTTTCAACAAAAATGATGAGCAGTCAAAGAAAAAAGTAGCCGTTATTGGGCCAGAAACGGCGAAAAATCTCTTTGGTAAAAAAGATCCTGTGGGGAAAAGCATTACCGTCAACAAGGTCAAGTTCAAAGTGATCGGGGTAGCAGAAGAAAAAGGCGGCGGCTTCGGTGGCCCCAATTTTGACGACTTGGTTCTCATCCCTTTCTCTACCGGCCAAAACTATCTGGAAATGGAAGGCGTCAGTTCAATTCTTGTTCAAGCTCGCTCAGCCGAAGACATTCCCATTGCTATTCGATTGATAGAAAAAACTCTTCTTAAAAGATTGGATGAGGATGATTTTTCTGTTTTGGACCAAAATGAACTCCTGGGAACGATTGATCAAATTTTGGGAACATTAACCATTGCCCTGGCAGGAATTGCCGCTATTTCCTTGGTCGTTGGCGGGATCGGAATCATGAACATCATGCTTGTTTCCGTTACCGAAAGAACTAAAGAGATCGGCTTAAGAAAAGCTCTTGGAGCGACTCCTAGTGTCATTATGTTCCAATTTTTAATCGAAGCAGCGATTCTTTCCAGCCTGGGAGGAGCGATTGGGATTATTCTAGGATTTCTGGCTAACTTTGGCATTCGTCAATTCATCCCCGCTTCCATTACTCTTCCTTCTGTTCTCTTGGCTTTCGGAGTTTCTTTTATTGTTGGCCTCGTTTTCGGCGCTCTTCCGGCCAGAAGAGCCGCCCGACTTTCCCCGATCGAGGCCCTCCGCTACGAATAAATTCCTCCACACCGGGTGTGGCGTGTTAAAATGAGGCGATGGAGTGTAAAAAAGACCAAAACCTCAAAAATTGTCCTTGCACCTATCCTGGTTGTCCTCGAAAAGGAATTTGTTGTGAATGTTTAAGTTATCATCTTGGCAGCAACGAACTACCTGCTTGTTGCTTCGATCCAGAAACAGAAAAAACCTTCGATCGCTCGATAAAAAACTTCATCAAGCTCAATCAAGCAGACTAGCTAATTTCGCCGATACCTTCACCTCCGGCGTGGAGGTTTTATTGCTTTCAATTTATCTTCGCTTTTGGTAAAATCCTCCCTACGATGGCTAAAAAAGGACCGAGACAAATAAACGCGTTGGTTTGCACCGTTTGCAAATCGCAAAATTATGTTTCTGAGCGTAACCGGGTTAACACACCGGATAAGCTAAATTTAAAGAAGTTTTGCAAACGCTGCCGTAAAAAAACTCCCCACAAAGAAACCGCTAAGTTAAAATGAGTTCGGAAAGACATCTGAGTCATTCTCAAAATTTTTTTAAAGATCCGGAATTGGTCAAAAAGTTGGTAGAGAAACAGACTTCTATTCGAGAAACGGATATTGTCCTCGATATTGGAGCAGGAAAAGGGATAATCGCAGAGGCTCTAATTTTCACCGGTTGCCAAGTGATAGCAATTGAAAAGGATCCTAGGCTCGCCCAAGAGCTAAGAGCAAGATTCGGCCTTGAGAGCCGAATGCAAATCTGGCAGGGAGACTTTTTGAACTACCCGCTCGAAGATCTGCCACCAAACTACCAAGTTTTTGCCAACCCGCCTTTTAATTTTACCACTGACATTATCAGGAGGCTGACCGAATCTTTTTCACCTCCCCAGAACGCCTATTTGATCGTTCAAAAAGAAGCAGCTGAGCGGTTCATGGGCCTGCCTCGGGAAGGATTGGCTTCCTTGAGAATCAAGCCTTGGTTTGATTTAGGTGTGCACCATCATTTTCAACGTCAAGACTTCGAACCAACGCCAAGCGTTGATCCGGTTTTGCTAAAAATGTTAAAAAGAAAATCTCCTTTGGTAACGAAAGACAATCGTTCAAAGTACCTAGACTTTATCGCTTTCGTTTTTTCCCAATGGCAACCAAATCTGAAAAGAGCTCTTGGTTCTGTTTTTACTAACCGACAATTCAATCGTCTCAGCCAAAATCTAAAAATCTCCACTCAAGCAAAACCAACAGAAGTAAGTTTTGAGCAATACCTGAGAATGTTTGATTTACTCCGACAAGGAATCGGCAACCAAAAAGCAATCGAAAACGCTAACGAAAAGACAGAACGGCAACAAGAAAATTTACAGAAAGACTATCGAACCCGTTCCCGATAAGAATCAATGCCGTAAGGATCCTTACCGTTTATATCTCCACTGAAAATTAAAGACCGAGCTTGGCAATTCCGGAAACCTCGTTGTCTGAATTTAACAAAGACAGGGTGATTTTGCCAAGAGTCAAGAAAGTTTTCGTCAAGATCAGGTAAGTCTCCTAGATTGTAGAAGTCAACCTCTCTCAAACTAGGACAAGGGATCATCTTACCATCAACATTAACAGTTAAGCCAACCAAGGCCGCTCGACATTCTTCTCTTTCTTTGCCGTCAATAATTGAAGCCGAAAGTGAAGCACTGGTCACTCGAGCATCAGCTCCTTTAAAAGCAAAAATTCTTTCCGCCGCCTGAAAGTACTCTTCCGGTTTAAGGATAAACTTATCGTGGCCTTTTTTAAACGGCTTAAAAAGATTGAAATTACAAGGAACCCCCATTTTTTTGGCGTAGATTGCCATTGTTTCCATTTTCCCCAGATTCACTTTGCTAAGAGTGGTTGAAATCTCGACATGGATTCCCCTACTTCTCAGAACAGCAATTGCTTGTTCCGCTTTCTTGAAAACACCCTGGCCGCGAATTTCATCATTGTCTTTTTTTACCCCTTCCAAACTCACTAAAACCGCCACGCCTTTGAGTTTTGCCAATTCATCAGCAATCGTTTCATCAACCAAGGTCGCGTTAGTAATTAAATCAACGGCAAAGTTGTTTTTTCGACACAATTTAATAATTTTGAGAAAATCAGGATGAAGCAAGGCTTCACCGCCGGTCAGTTTGATTTCAAAAACTCCAGCTTGAGAAAGCGTTTCCAAAATCTTTTCTACTTTTTTGAAAGGCATCACTTTCCCATATTCCGCCTGGAGACAATGAACACAACGTAGATTACATTTAGTGATAACTTGGAGTTCAACCGAAATCGGTACTCCGGGAGATTGTTTACAGAAAACAGGGAAACCACCACCTTGTTTTCCAAGAATTTCTTTTTTGAGAGAGAAAAGAAAATTTTTGACCTCTCTCTTAGTCAAAGACTCACCTCCGTCTACCAACAAATTAACGATTTGGCTTAAAGAGAGATCTTGGTTAAAATAGGCATCAACAATCTTCGCCCCAATTGGATTAACTGTCGTCAATCGTCTTAACTCTACAAAATAGGCCAAACTCAACCCCTTTTCTTGACGAAATTTTACTAACATATTTGTCCCCGCGCCCATCGGGCAAAGATTTACTTTAGTTGAGAAAATTTTTTCTCGGTTCTTTTTTCTTTGGGATCGTAAGTAATAATTGCTGGCGAACCGCCACAACTGGTGAAACAACAACCGGATTCCTCGATTCGTTTGTTTCCCTTGATCATTTTAGGTTTGGACATTCTTTGACTCACCTCCCTTCTTTGACAAAGTAGTTGATCCAATTGTAATCAAAAACTGGCTTTTTGTCAAAAAATAGGCTTCTTTTTGAAAATGAGCTATAATGAACCCCGAAAAGATGGAAGCTAAAACAAACTTAAGGAATCATCCAGAAAACTTGGCCGCCACCGCCATTGTCGCTAACGGGATAACTCAAGAATATGGTGACAGAGTTGTCTTGGACAACTTAAGTGTTTCTATGAGCCGTCAAGATCGAGTTGTGCTTGTGGGTAATAATGGGTCAGGAAAAAGTACTTTGTTGGAAATTCTTGCCGGACAACGACAACCCCACCAAGGAACAATCACCAAACAAGCCCAAATTGCTTACTTGCCTCAAAACCACTTCCTCTTCCCAGAAGAAACTGTTTTTACCGCGGCCACTCGGAATATTCCTCAACTAGCTCAAGCCCTAGAAATTTTTGAAGCGACTTTGGATCATCTCGACGATCCTCAGGCAGCCATCAATTTTGAAGCCGCTCAAGAAATACTGGAGAGACATCAAGCTTATGGTTTGAAAGAGCAAATAATGAAACAATTGACCGAAATTGGCCTTGAAGAAATTAATCTATCAACACCCTTTGAAGATTTAAGCGGAGGCGAAAGAAGGAAAATTGATCTGGTTGGCTTATTTTTAGGAAAACCTGACTTCATTCTGTTGGACGAACCAACCAATCATCTCGATTTGGAAACTCGCCTCTGGTTAGAAAAGAAAATCAAGCGCTGGCCCGGAGGATTATTGCTGGTTTCTCACGACCGTCATCTTATTGAGAAAGTTAGCCAAATTACCTGGGAGATAAACCGAGGGCGACTACAAATCTATGGTGGCGATTACCAGTTCTATCTTACTCAAAAAAAGATTGAGGCCGAAGCTGAAGAGAGAAAAGTGATTACCGCTAAAAAAGAGTATCAAAAGGCAAAAAAAAGAAGGATGGGGCATCAGGTAATCAATCAGAGCAAACAAGAAAGTCAGCCGTCCGATGGTGAAAAATTGGCCACCAAAGGAAGGAGAAACAAAACGGCTGGCAGAGGTAAAGAGAAAACTCAAAAAGCTCGACAAAAAGAAATTGAAACAAGAAAGAAACTCGCTCAAATTAGAAAAAAAGTAGCCCTACCTCAAGGCATAAGAATAGAGGTTTCTCCAGAAAAGAAAACCGGGAGCCTAATTTTAAACCTAGAAGGGGTCGACGTTCCTTTTGGAAATGAGGTCGGACTCAAGCAGATCAATCTAAAAATTCACCAAGGAGACCACACTGCTCTCTTTGGGCTTAATGGCTCAGGCAAATCAAGTTTGTTAAAAACAATCAGAAACCTTTCAACAGAACAATCGAATTTACGAGTTCAATTCGTTGACCAAGATTATCTCAGTCTGGGAGATACTAGCAAAACAATTTTACAAATCGCTCTCGAACAGACCGAAAGAGAAGAAAAAGCTTTGCGCAAACACTTAGCCAGTTTTTTATTTAGAACATCCGACGATGTTGCCAAGCCAATGAGGATTTTGAGCGGCGGTGAAGCCGGTCGTTTAAACTTAGCCTTGGCTACAGCAAGACAGTCTGATCTCCTCATCCTAGATGAACCAACTAATAATCTAGATCTCGCTTCTCTAAAAGCAATTGAAGAAGCTTTGGTTTATTTTAAGGGAGCCATTGTGATTGTCTCCCATGATCTGGCTTTTCTGGAGAATATTGGAATTCACTCCTCTTTCTGTATCATCAACAGGAGGCTAAAAAAACTCACTCGCAATCCAGGGGAAGATACTTTTGAACGAGAATTACTCCGTCTCTTTCATCGCTAAAGCAATTTTGACTTAATCAAGGCTGTAATTATGAAAACAAAATACACTCGTTCTGACAATCCGGACTCTGTTAAGCAAGCTAATTTCATTGTTCCAGAAAAGGAAAAGTACGTTTGCGGCCATTGCGGGGAAACAGTCGATGGCGGCAGGTATAACAATCACCGTCCCAGCTGTCTATGGAGCAAGCACCTGGATCGTGATGTGCCGGGTGACAGGGCCTCAGAATGTCAGGCATTGATGGAGTCCGTGGGAGTCCTCCAGAAAAAAGGCAAATGGAGAATAGTTCATCAATGTACTGCGTGTGAAACGCACACAGTCACAAATTGCGCTCCTGAAGATGATATCGATCTTATTATTGGACTCTCGTAAACACTGTTGCCTGATAAATACACTCAATAAGCCTCAATCAACGAAGGCTTTGCGGTGGTGTTTGGTAACTCCCTTTTTAACAATCGCTTCCAGATGCTTCTTGGTCCCGTAGCCTTTATTTTGTTCCCAATCGTAGTGTCGGCACAAAGGATCTTTTCCTAGTTCTCTCATCACCTCATCCCGATAAACCTTGGCCAGGATAGAAGCGGCCGCGATGGAGATCGATAATTGATCTCCTTTTTTAATTCCCTTCTGCCGTTCTCGACCAATTCCTTTTAAATGCGGAACCTTGAGAAAATCATTCAAAACAAAGCATTCCTTTGAATCAGACTGTTTCAAAAGTGAAGCGGAAACTCGTCTCACCCCCCGATAGGTTGCCTTAACAATCCCCAGCCGGTTTATTTCACTCACTTCCACTCGAGCAATCGCCCAAAACAAGGCTTTTTGTCTAATAAAGGGTGCCAGAACCTCCCGCCAACTGGGACTCAATCTCTTGGAATCGTCAATCCAAACTTTTTTCTTGCCCAGTCGGTAGACCAATTGAGTTTCTTTGTTAATTATTTTCGACGGGAAAATCACTCCGCCAACCACCAAAGGACCAGCCAGAGCACCTCGACCAACTTCATCGATCCCAATAATAAAGCGGTGATTTTGTTGCAGTAGTTGTTTTTCAAAACTAAAATCAGGCTTATTAAAATCAGACTTATTGTAACGACTGCAAGACGGAGCCAGAACGACGTCATTTGGTTTCATTTACTCTTTATTCTATCACTCGTCTTGCCATCTTAAGAGTTGTGACATCTGCTTGCTTCTTGGCCTTATTCTTCCGTCCCCGTTCCCCTTGATTTTGAACGGGATTCCTGATAAAATTCTTTCGATGTTAAGGTTGATTAGTTTCCTGAAGGAAGCCAGGGCTGAATTGGACAAAGTTATTTGGCCTACTCGACAAAAAGCAACTCGTTTAACTTTATTGGTTATCCTAGCAGCAGTTTTGATGTCGCTTTACATCAGCGGGTTAGATTTATTTTTTACCCAATTAACTAGACTGAGCGTTAGTTTAAAATAATTAGAATTAATGGCTGAGAAAAAGAAAAAGAAAAAGAAGACAAATCCAAATCACGTTGTTATCAGCAAGGTCAAAAATGATCAGGCAAGGTGGTACGTGGTTCACACTTATTCCGGGCAAGAAAACCAAGTGGCGGAACATTTAAAACAACGGGTCGAGTCAATGGGCTTGTCAGGTAAAATTCTTGAGTTGCTCATCCCCACCCAAGAAAAGATCGAAATCCATTCAGGAGCTAAGCATCAAGTCAAGGAAAAAATCTTTCCTGGCTATCTTTTAGTAAAAATGGAATTGGATGATCATTCTTGGCTAATTGTTCGTACTACTGCCGGAGTCACCGGTTTTGTCGGCGCCGGTAAAAAACCAACTCCCCTGGAAGACAAGGAAGTAACGGCCATTCAAAAATTCATGGTTCAAGAAGCGCCCAAGTTCAAAACCAAGTTTTCAACTGGCGAAGCGGTTAAAATTAACGATGGCCCTTTTGCTGATTTCTTGGGCACAATTGAGGAAATTGACGAAGAAGCGGGCAAAGTTAAAGTCCTTGTTTCTATCTTTGGTCGAGAGACTCCAGTCGAGCTTGATTTCCTCCAAGTTAATAAAATATAAATGGCTGATAAAAAGGTTCTTACTCAAATCAAACTCAACTTACCCGCCGGTGAAGCGACACCGGCCCCTCCGGTTGGTCCTGCTTTAGGCCAACACGGACTGAGTATTATGGATTTTGTCAAAACTTACAATGACAAAACTGCCGATAAAAAAGGCCAAGTTATTCCGGTCGTGATCACCGTTTATGAAGACCGCAGTTTTACTTTTATTACCAAGCTTCCTCCCGTTTCCGAACTAATCAAGAAAGAATTAAGTCTCGAAAAAGGTTCTCAAACCACTGGCCGAGACACGGTTGGAACACTCACTCAAGCTCAAATAGCTAAGATTGCTGAAAGTAAACTTCCTGACTTAAATTGTCAGGATTTAAAAGCCGCTCAAAAAATTGTTGCTGGCACCGCCAGAAGCATGGGCGTCAAGGTCGAGGAATAAAAAGGAGGCAATATGGGACAAAAAAGAATTAAACTCAATACTCAAGAAGAAGAAAAAGAAGCCCCTAAAGGACAAAAGAAAGACGTCGAACAAACAGAAAAAAAAGAGGCCGGGGAAAAAGGTCGGAGACCACCTCGAGTTCGTTCTAAAAACTACCAAAATGCGCTTGCTTTAATAGACCGTCAAAAAGACTACCCTCTTAAAGAAGCCATTTCTCTAATAAAGAAAGTTTCCTTGTCTAAATTTGACGGCAGTGTTGAAGTCAGTGCCATGACTAAAAAAACCGGTCTCAAAGGTGAGATCAAGTTTCCCTTTCCTGCCGGTAAGAGCAAAGTGATCAAAGTTGTCAACGATCAGATCATCAAGAGTTTAGAAGAAGGCAAAATTGATTTTGACATCTTGATTGCCTCGCCGGAAACAATGCCTAAGCTAGTTAAATTCGCCAAGGTTTTAGGCCCCAAAGGTTTAATGCCTAACCCGAAAAACGGAACCATCTCTCCCGATCCGGAAAAACAAGCCAAAGAATTGGCCAGTAAAAACCAATTTAAAACCGAAGCCAAGCAACCAATTATTCATCAAGTGATCGGCAAAATCAGTCAAAAAGAAACCGAGTTAGAAGCTAACCTTAAGGCTCTAATCGAAGCGATCGGCGAAAATAATCTGATCAAAGTAGTCATTTCTCCTTCCATCGGCCCAGGGATTAAAGTAAAATTAGAAGAAGAGAAAAAATAAATGGGAGAGCCTGCGGGAACACAAGAAAATCCAACTTGGACCCCGCTTGACTTTTGGTCTCAATTCGAACCGAAAGTAGCCAAAAAACTTCAAGCTATCCAAAATCCTCTGGTAAGACAAATCTTGACCGCTGGAAAAACAAAGTTCGATAAGTTTGCTCAATTTGCCGAGAATAGACCAACCAGAAAAATCATCCTCGCCGGCCTCAGGCACGGTTTCGACACTTTAGCCAAATTACCAGAAAAAGCTTTAAATCAAATTCCAGTCGATCAGCCCAATCAATTAATCGAAGCTCTTAATCAGGAAATGGGTGGAAAAATTTTCTTAGGAGAAGGTGATGTTGCCCTACAACTTGCGCCTGATTCGGAAATAAAACACGCCCGGCAAATTCCAGTAAAAGAAGTGATGTTGGGACAAACTCGATCCGAGCTCTTTGGTGAAGTCCCTGACGACAATATCAGAGAATTCACCCGCCTGGCTCAATTTATTAACGGTAATAACATGCTCGATAATCCTTTTCCTACCGAAGAGTTAAAGTCGCAATTAAAAGAAGCTTATCCCGACGGGAACGCGATTATCATCAGCAGCGAATCTGTTCTCCCTGGTCTGGATTATCTTTTTTAAGAATGAAGCGCAGGTACAAAGTTGTCACCATCAACGGGATTAAAACAGTGCTTTACCCTATTAGAGATGTTGGTGCGGTTAAACTGGAGTTAAATATCAGAGCCGGATCAGCCCACGAAAAAGGTGACAATTGGGGAGCTTTTCACTTCATGGAACATCTCGCTTACCAGGGAACCAAAAAATTCCCCACTCGATTCAAGATAGAAGATTTTAAAGAAAGACACGGATTAAAAGGCGGCGCTTACGTTAGCAACGATCGAACAGGTTATTGGGTCAAAGCGTCACATCTTTCCTTAGAACCCGCCTTGGCTTGGATCAATGAACAAGCTTTCAACCCTACTTTTCCTCAAGAGAGTTTTGTAAAAGAAATCTCGGTTATTTCCAATGAATACAACGACCTTTGGGACAGTATCGGAAAGCGTTTCTGGAGCAAATTAGTCAAACAACTATACGGAAACAATCATCTCTACGCCAGAGACGCCATTGGACAACCCAAGTTTTTAAAAAATTTAACAAGAGATGATCTTGTCAGGCTCCACCGAAAATATTTTACTGCTAACAATTGTTGCTTAGTTGTAACTGGCAATTTTTCACTCAATCGGGCAGAAAACGCAATTAAAAATATTTTAAAACCCGCTTTTAAAAATAAGCCCAAGTTTACCAAAATCCCACCGGTAAAATCTGGCAGTAGAAAAATAGTCCATCACGAAAAAATAGATCAAGAAGAAATAATCCTAACTTGGCCGTTGCCGGGATTTAGGCAAATCAGTCTAGCTGGCAAACTGGGAATCGGAGTGGCTAACTACATTCTGGGAGTGGGTTCAAACTCCATATTAAACAAAAATATTAGAGAAAAATATGGTTTGACTTATGGAGTAAGCAGCGCTCGTGTCTTTCGCGGTTCAGGCGGATATTTGGAGATAAAAATGTCGACCGACCCCAAAAACAGCGACAGGAGCTTAAAATTGTTAAGGAAACTGACTTACGATTTTGTTAGCAACCCAATAAATCCAGCTAGGTTTAAACAGGCGAGAAAATATATGGATCTGCAAACAACAATAGATTTCGATTCTGTTGACAGTATAAACGACATCCTGGCAGGCAGCCTTTTTAATCACGGAAAACCGCTTTTTCCAGAAGATTATGTAGAAACCGCCAAAGCGGTCACTCCCCAATCAGTCAGCAAAATAATTAGAAAATATATCACTCCTAAAAAAGAATTACTTGCGATAATGAAGCGGAAATAATTTCGTCTACTTGACAAGCCCCCCGCTCTTTCTTAAAAATTACTTTCTGTGGGTAGAGAAAATCTGTTTCCTTCTTATAATCGACGCGAGTTTATTGCCGGTTCAACCTTCTTGAGTCTAGTTCTCCCTGTTTTGATGGGAGAAAGTGTTAATTTTCTCATCAAAAAAACAGCTCTTGATTACTTAAGAAAAAACTACCCTTCTTGGCAAGGCTTAGCTGCTTGGTATTCAACTAAAAAAGAAGAGTGTTTAGGTTGTCGAGAAGATTTGATCATGGCCAATGGAAAAGAACTTCGGGACCACGGTGTTTGTACCCTTGCTTGCAACAAGATTCCTTTAAACAGAGTTGTTTTGGTGCTTAATCAGGAAAATGACGTTACTGTAATTGCCCAAGTGACCGACAGGGGCGAGCAATTGGAGAAAGAGCGTTTAGCAGATCTAAATGTTGGACTGAGAAACGCTTTGCGAATTGACCCTAACCAAGGCGTAGCCTCGGTAGAAATCATTGAACTCCCCTGCCAAGAGTTACTTCAAACCATCACTTAAAAACCTTTTATCTCTGTAGTTTTACTCCGCCATTGATTTAAATAATAAAACTCTTATAATAGCCTCACTGTCGTAATTTCAAACGTACCTTTAAATAGCGAAGGAGGTTATCATGAAGGTCTTGAAGAATGCTGGAGGCTTTGTACTCCTGACTCCAGAGAAGGAACTGAAGAAGATGCTGAACAGGATTGAGCAAGCAGGAAGAGTGTGTTATCAATCAGAAGAGGAGGAAATAACAGAAGAGTCATCAGCGAGTTTCATTGAGATGCTGCTGCGAAGAGACCACGAAAGTGTCTTGGAACACTCTCTCATCACCGTCAAGTTCTTGGGAACTTCCCGAGGCCTTACGCATGAGATAGTGCGTCATCGTTTGGCTAGTTACTCTCAGGAATCAACCCGTTACGTTGACTACGCTCGGCGTGGTGGAGGGGCGAACCTGGATGATTTTCAATTGCGTTGTATCGTCCCCCCTCATCGAGACGAAAACGAAAAAGTACTTCTAGAAGACGGGCGATATATGTCTTTGGTTGACATGTTCACCGAAATCGAAAAATACTATCGGGCTCTAAGAAAGACCGGATGGCAACCGCAAGATGCTAGACAGGTGCTCCCAATTGGGATAAAGGCAGAGATTGTTGTCTCGGCAAACTTTCGAGAATGGCGGCATATCTTTGCTATGCGTACGACGAAAGCGGCGCATTGGGAAATCCGAGGCGTGATGTGTGAACTGCTGTTGAAACTCAAGGAGATCATTCCTCCTGTCTTTGCCGACTTCACACATCTCGAGAAGGACAACGACGACATCCCTTATTTTGTCAGAAACTAGGTCGTCACCACGATGTGGCAGCAAAAGATTCAACGCTGCCACATCTAGTAATTTAATCGCTATTTAAATTGTCACCACAATACTTATAACAACCTAAGCGTTGACAGCCAATCTTTGATGAGCTAAAATAGCACCTGTCCGAAGAAGCAGGCACTTAGTTATTGGTAAGACCTGCGGAGGAAAAAATGGTATCCCAACAAAAAGGTTTTATTGTTGCTAATCTGGCAGAGAAAATCACCCAAGCTAAGGGCTTGGTTTTGGCGAACTATCAGGGGTTAAGCGTCGAACAGTTGAGCGGTTTAAGAAACGAGCTCAAGGAAAGCGGTGCCGAGTTTGAGGTAATTAAAAACACTCTTATCTCCCTGGCCGCCAAAGAAAAGAATTTCCCCTTAAAACTAGAAGATATTGCTGGACCGACAATCGCTCTTTGGATTTACGACGAAGACCCCAAAGCGCTGAAGATTCTCTTCAATTTCATCAAAGAAAACGAGATTCCCAAGGTCAAGATTGGTTTCTGGAACAAGAAAAGCATCGATCAAGAAACTTTGAAAGAACTAGCTAGCCTACCTGGAATGGAAGAACTCCGAGCCCAAGTGGTTGGCAGTCTGAATGCTCCTCTTTTCGGCCTCGTTCACAGTTTAAAATGGAATCTGAATCAATTAGTTTATGCTCTTGATGCCATTAGAAATCAAGAACAAAAGTCTAACTAGAGAGGAGGTGGAAAAATGACCGACAAAAACGATAAACCAGAAGCAAAACAAAAAACAACTAAGACTGATCTTCCTGAAAAGCTGAACAAAATCATTGGTCAAGTTGAAGAATTGAGCGTGATTGAGCTTTCTCAATTAGTCAAAGCTTTAGAAGACAAGTTTGGTGTTACTGCTGCTGCTCCAGTCGCCGCCGCACCCGCCGCCGCTGGCGAAACTGATGATGACAAGGCCAGAGAAGAAAAATCCACTTTTACCGTGGTCTTAGCCGAAGCAGGAGCCAATAAAATTGCCGCCATTAAGGCAGTAAGATTAATCGACTCTTCCTTGGGGCTAAAAGAGGCTAAAGATTTAGTCGAAGCCGCTCCGAAAGAGGTTCTGACTGACGCCAAGAAAGAAGATGCCGAAGAGGCCAAAAAGAAACTGGAAGATGCCGGAGCAAAAGTAGAATTAAAGTGACGTCGACTAAAGTCTCCGTCTTACGTGGCTGCGCTATCCCGCATTTTGCGGGACGGCGGCTTTGCCTTGCAGCCGATGTAATAAACCTTAAGTCAAACTTCAAAGAAAAAGACTCTTGTTAAAAACAAGGGTCTTTTTTATGGGGCGACTTCTTGCCAGGTCTGAGGAGTAACCCAAAGCTCAGAAGGTGAATTAATCAACAAGTCCGGTCGGAAAGTGAAAATTTCGGCCGGTTCTAGATTACCACCAGCTTCCAAATCTCGACCAAAAGAAAAACCATTAGCGGCTAAAAACATTCCTTCACCCAAGAACTGGGTTTCGCTTTCAGTAATGATGATTTGATCACCGGCAAAGAAGATTCCTTGAGATTGAGTCACTTCACTGGTAAAGATAATGTTGCCTGAAGCAATAATTGCCAGGAAATCATCTTCAGCGACCGTCAGATCAGCATCAATGGTGACATCGCCACCGACCAAGAGAATCACTTTGTTTCCACTGAAAAGATTGTCTCCTGATCCAATACTGATATCGTTGTCGTAAAAGTAAGTTCCGGTACTCAAGGAAGACAAATTGGTAAAGCTACTCCCCTCTGCAGTGGGATTTCCCAGCAAGGTCATGAATCCAGAGAAAGTTCTTCCTTTGGGAGAAAGAGCTGTTTCTGCCAACCACTCTTCGGTTGAAGAAGTGCCTTCACCGAAATCATTGCCGCTTTGATAAGAAACCACTCCCGGTGTATCAGCCAGATTGACAATCGCCAGGTATTCATCTGAAGGGAGACTGAAAGCTAAACTGCCTTGGGCCCCAACGTCACCGTCAACCGTCTGCAACCAAGGGTCTCCTCCCTGCCAGATGTAGAAAGGACCAACAGTGTTAATTCCCCCTTGAAGAGTGACCACATCAGTTGAAGGACTGCAATCTGCCAATTGCCAACCATCCGAAGGAGCTTCTGGTATGACTGTGTAGGAAGAACCGTCAATGTCAAAGTTTGTCTCGCCATCAATCTGACAAGTAAATTGAGAAGCCGAGTCTTCCCGTGCGTTCTGGTAATCTTCATCGCCTCGTTTGCACTGTACTTGCCAGTCATCAGTTGAATCAGGAACATCAGTCCCCGTGCAAATATTGTCCGATGTCTGGTAAACATTACCCACAACCGTCCCTTTAATGGGAGTCTCGTTAATAAAAGGAATAAACATATACTCTGCTCCATCTTCAATCCCT
>Ga0075122_10001620_pt1 | contig 15635 bp, 17 predicted proteins | sample AntAceMetag02UKB_FD_69790 | JGI IMG/M metagenome (GOLD analysis project Ga0075122, IMG submission 69790) | Saline lake microbial communities from Ace Lake, Antarctica - Antarctic Ace Lake Metagenome 02UKB | ecosystem: Environmental > Aquatic > Non-marine Saline and Alkaline > Saline | place... | reverse complement strand
GATAATCTTTATATGCTTCTACTTTTGGTCTATATCCAAAATTACTCAGCTCTTCTAAAACTAAAGGATGAAAATTAAAATTATCTTTTAAATATTTTATATCTTCCTTAGTTGGATCTTGAATATCCACCCAAGTTACTTTTTCTCCAGTAATTATATTTTTCATATTATTATATTGTACCAGTGTGGAAACTATTGACAAGGTTTTTCATTTTGATATCTTTAAATAATGAAGTTCAATAAAGAATTAACCTTAGGAATCGTCTTATTAGACATTTTAGTCTACTGACATTTGGTTAGCTTTATTAAATAAAAAAACAAAAACTATAAACCTGACCAAATAAAGTGGTCAGTTTTCTTTTATGTACATTAAAACAGGCTTTTGTCAGAGTTAAAAATTATTAATTTAACTCTGGATTAAGGCAGAGGAAAGCGTAACTGCTGACCCCTCTATAAAGAGGTAGATGTTATGGATACCCCATAGATTTTCTACCTCTTTTTTATTTTATAGTTTATATCAATTAGCACTCTTGACAGCAGACTGCTAAATAGTGTATTATGGATATGTTATGAAAATTACCGAAAGGCAAAAGCAAATATTAGACAAACTAATAGAAGGATATATTTCTTCTGCTCAACCTGTAAGTTCTCAGTCTTTTGAAAAGAAGTATAGCTTCGGTTTTTCTCCTGCAACTATTAGGAATGAAATGCATAAGTTAACAGAGGCAGGATATATATATCAACCTCACACTTCTGCAGGAAGAGTTCCTACTGACAAAGGCTATCGTTTTTATGTTAATAATTTATTAAAAGAGAAAAGAGAAACTCAGATTGAGCCTGAATTTGATGATTTATTAAGGGATGGAGTAGAGGATGAAGTAAAACTTTTACAATCTATTACCAGAGATCTAGCTAAAACTTCTTCTTCTTTAGCTTTTAGCTTTAATTTAGATGAAAAGATATTTTGGAAAGAAGGATGGGGAGAAATTTCAAAAAAACCAGAGTTTAAAGAAAGAGACCTATTGGAATCTTTTACTAATTTTTTAGAAGAGTTTGAAAAAGATATAGAAGATTTTAAAATTGGATCTGATCTAGAAATATTTATAGGAAAAGAAAATCATTCTCATAATAGTAGGGAATTCAGCGTTATTATTTCCCAGTATAATTTTCCTAAAAAAGAAAAAGGATTATTGGGGATAATTGGCCCTAAAAGAATGGCCTACAAAGAAAACATTAATTCAATTAATAATTTAACAGAAATATTAAGAAACTTATGAAAGAAGACTTAAAGAAAAAAGGCGATGAATTCAAAGATTCATCTACTCCTGATAAAATTTCTCAGGAATTAAAAGAATGTCAAAAGCAAAGGGATGAATATTTGGCAGGATGGCAAAGAGCTAAAGCCGACTTCATTAATCACAAAAAAGAAGAAGGAGAAAGAATGGAAGGGATAATGAAGTATATTGGAGAAGAAATGGTCCTAATGCTAATTCCAATTCTAGATAACTTTGATCTAGTGGAGAAAAACTTATCGGAAGAAGACAAGAAAAACGAAAAAATTAAAGGAATTTTACAGATAAAAAACCAAGTAAAGGAAATATTAAAAATTAATTCTGTTGAAGAGATAAATACAAAAGAAACAAAATTTGATCCTAACCTTCACGAAGCAATAGAGCAGGTGGAATCTGAAGAGGAATCAGGAACAATTTTAGAAGAATTACAAAAAGGTTATTCAATAAACGGCAAAGTAATAAAACCGTCAAAAGTCAAAGTCGCCAAATAATTAATTAAATAAATAAACAAACATATGTCAAAAATATTAGGAATAGATTTAGGTACAACTTATTCTGCTATGGCAGTAGTAGAAGGAGGAGAAGCTAAAATTATAGAGAACAAAGAGGGAAATAGAACTACTCCTTCTGTGGTCTCAATGACTAAACAAGGAGAAAGGTTAGTAGGGGTCTTAGCAAAAAGACAGCAAATAACTAATCCTCAAAATACTATATATTCTGCAAAAAGATTAATTGGTAGAAGATTTTCTGATTCAGAAGTACAGAGAGATAAAAAGTTAATGCCTTATGAGATTAAAGAGGCTTCAGATGGTGGAGTAGAAATTAAAATGGGAGATAAGTGGTTACAGCCTGCTGAGATTTTAGCTATGGTTTTACAGAAGTTCAAAGCTGATGCAGAAGCTAAATTAGGAGAAACAATTACAGAAGCCATTATAACCTGTCCTGCTTATTTTGATGATTCTCAAAGAAAAGCTACAAAAGTGGCTGGAGAAATAGCAGGGTTTAATGTTAAAAGAGTTATTAATGAACCTACAGCTGCAGCTTTATCCTACGGCTTAACTAAAAAGAAAGATCAACAGATCGTTGTTTATGACTTTGGAGGTGGAACATTTGATATCTCTGTTTTAGATGTTTCAGCAGATACAGTAGAGGTAAAAGCTACAGGAGGAGATACTCATTTAGGTGGAGATGATTTTGATCAGAAAATAATGGATTGGTTGGTAGAATCCTATAATAAGGACGAAGGAATAGATTTATCTAAAGATCAATTGTCTTTGCAAAGGTTAAAAGAAGGGGCAGAAAAAGCTAAAGTAGAATTATCTTCTGCAATGGAATCTGAGATTAACCTTCCGTTTATCACTTCTGATTCTGCAGGCCCTAAGCACTTATACTATAAATTAAGTAGGGCAAAACTAGAAGAATTAGTTGGAGATTATGTTTCAAAATCTATTGATTTAGTAAAAGCAACTTTAAAAGAAGCTAAATTAGAGCCAAAAGACATAGAAGAGATAGTTTTAGTTGGTGGTCAAACAAGAATGCCTTTAATCCAAGAAGAGATTAAAAAAGTATTCGGAAAGGAAGCTAATAAATCTATTAATCCAGATGAAGTAGTAGCGATGGGAGCTGCTATTCAAGGAGGTATTCTACAGGGGGATGTTAAAGATGTATTATTGTTAGATGTGACTCCTTTATCTATGGGAATAGAAACTATGGGAGGAGTTAATACTGTTTTAATTACCAAAAATACAACCGTTCCTACTGCTAAATCTCAGGTGTTTTCTACAGCTGCAGATAATCAACCTTCAGTAGAAATACACGTATTGCAAGGAGAAAGACCTATGTCACAAGATAATAAGTCTTTGGGTAAATTTATGTTAGACGGTATTCCACCTTCTCCAAGAGGAGTTCCTCAAATTGAAGTTACTTTTGATATAGATGCCAATGGAATTCTTGATGTCACTGCAAAAGATAAAGCTTCAGGAAAAACTCAATCTATTAGGATAGAGGGATCTACTGGTATTCCTAAAGAAGAAGTAGAGAGAATGAAGAAGGAAGCAGAAGTACATGCCGCAGAAGATAAAAAGAAACAGGAAAGTATTGAAGTTAAGAATGTAGCTGATAACTTAATTTATACCACTGAAAAAACTTTAAGAGATATGGGAGAAAAAGTGTCTGCTGAGAATAAAAAAGAAATAGAAGAAAAGTTAGAAGGTTTGAAGAAACTTAAAGATAGTGATAATTTAGAAGAGATAAAACAAAAGACAGAAGAGCTTTCTCAGGCGATTCAAAAGATTGGGGCAGACCTATACAAAGATCAACCTAAAGGAGATAATCCAGAAGGTGGTCAGAATCCCGCAGAAGAAACTCCTGTGGAAGAAGCTTCTACAGAAGAAAAGAAACCAGAAGAAGAAAAGAAACCTGAAGAAGAAAAAAAACCTGAAGAAGGTGAATCTAAAGAACAATAACAATGCAAGATTTTTATGAAGTCTTGGGAGTTTCCCAAGATGCTTCCCAGGATGATATTAAAAAGGCCTATCGCAAACTGGCCCACAAATATCATCCTGATAAAGGGGGCGATGAGAAAAAATTTAAAGAGATAAACGAAGCTTATCAATCTTTATCCAATAAGGATAAAAGAGATCAGTATGATAGGTTTGGAAAAACTTCTGACCAGTCAGGAGGATTTGACCCTGGACAGGGAGGGTTTGATTTTGGACAGGGAGCTGGAGGACAGGGAATGGAATTTGACTTGGGAGATATAATGGATCAAATGTTTGGCGGTGGAAGACAAAAAAAGACTGACGTTAAAAGAGGAAGAGACATAGAGGTTGAATTAAATTTAGACTTGAAAGATGTTTTAGTTGGAAAAGAAAGAGAAATAACTTTGGATAAAATGGTTTCTTGTTCTAGGTGTAGCGGAACCGGGGGAGAGCCTGGGTCTAAAATAAAAGAATGTTTTTCTTGTAGAGGATCTGGACAAGTTCAGCAAATTCAGAGAACTCCTTTTGGTTCTTTTACTAGAAATAGTATTTGTCCAGAATGTCAGGGAGAGGGGAATAAACCAGAAAAACTTTGTAATGTTTGCAAGGGAGAAGGAAGAACAAAAGAAAGAGAAACTATAAAAATATTTATTCCTGCTGGAGTAGATACAAATCAGATTCTAAAAGTAGAAGGAAAAGGTGAAGCAGGCAGAAGAAATGGAAAATCTGGAGATTTGTATTTAAGAGTTTATATAAAGCCTAATGCTAACATTAAGAGACACGGAGATGATCTGCACGTAAGAGCTAATATTTCTTTTTCTCAAGCTGTCTTGGGAGGCGAGATAGAAATTCCTACATTAGAAGGAACATCTCTTTTGTTGAGTGTTCCAAGCGGAACTGAATCAGGAAAGGTTTTAAGAATATCTGGAAAAGGAATTCAAAGGTTTTCAGGACACGGAAAGGGGAATATGTACGTTGAATTAATAGTGAAGATACCTAGTAAATTAACTAGAAATCAGAAGGAACTACTTGAAAAATTAAGAGAAGAAGGTATATAATAGATATATTGATGTTTGCCCCTATAACTCAACTGGTAGAGTAACTGCCTTTTAAGCAGTAAGTTGTAGGTTCGAGTCCTACTGGGGGCACAAAATGATAAGGGAGCAAGAGCTCCTTTTTTATTTTTCTTTAATGTAATTTTTGTAGTTATTTTTGTTTGAATTAAGATATAATGAAATAAAATATATATTTAGTTGTAGTAATCTTATGGCGGGAGATCCAGTTAATAATCAAACAGATGAAGAAATTATACATTTAGTACGATCAGGAAAGATTGATTCTTTTAGTATTTTAATAGAGAGATACGAAGCAAAAATTAAAAGGTATTCTAGAAAATTTCTTTCAGACAGAGAAGATATCAACGATATAGTTCAAACTATTTTTATTAAAGCGTTTGTAAATATCAAAAGTTTTGATCTTAAAAGAAAGTTTTCTACTTGGCTTTATAGGATAGCACATAACGAACTAGTAAATGTTTTAAAAAAGAATAAAAAAATAATATTACCGATGATAGATTTAGATGTTTTCTTCCCACATAATTTTGCTAATAATGAAGTTGAGAAGGGAATAGATCGCAAAGAATTTTCCAAAAAGATTAATTCTTGTGTAGGAGAGTTGGATTCAAAATATAGAGAACCAGTAATCCTATATTATATAGAAGAGTTAAGCTATAAAGAGATAGCAGATATTATGCGCATACCAATTTCTACGGTGGGAGTAAGAATAAAAAGAGCTAAAGAAATGTTAAAATCTATTTGTAAAGATTTAAACGAAATTTATGGATAATCAAAAAGAACCAAAACCATTAATAAATAAGATATTAGATAAGGCTAAGAGTGGTCAGATAAAAATGAAGCCAGGCTCTTACTTTATTTTAAAAACTATTTTAGCTATAGTTGGTATTTTTATTATTGGAGCCTCTGTATTATTTTTAATTAGTCTTATTCATTTTAATTTAAAAGCAAGTGGAATTTTATATTTGCCTAAATTTGGATTTTTTGGATTTAGTTCTTTTATAAAGTTAATGCCTTGGTTACTTATTTCGGTAAGTGTAATTCTTATTATATTTTTAGAAGTACTAGCAAAACGTTTCTCTTTTGTTTATAGAAAACCTATAGTTTATTCTTTAATAATTATAATTTTATTTGTATTTATAGGAGGGATAATTATTGATAGAACTCCTCTTCATCCAAAATTATTTTTAAATTCTCAAGAAAGACAAACAGTTGCGTTTGATCCTTTTTATAAAAACATACACATGATGGAAGAGAGAGGAATATATAGAGGATTTATTTTTGAGTTAACGGAGAGTGGTTTTTTCCTTAAAGCTCCTAGGAAGACAATTATTAATGTTATTTTTAATCAAAAAACAAGATTTCCTTCTGGTAGTGATTTTGTAAAGGATGATGCAGTGGTGGTTACAGGGAAAAGAATAGATAATAATCTTAATGCTTCAGGAATTTTGAAAATATACGATAATTTAGAATCCTCTCCATTTTTTTGGCCAGATAGACCTATGCGTGCGTTAGTTCCTAAAAGATAGTTTCAAAACCACCTTTAAAAGAGTGGTTTTTTGTTGATTGAAATAAAATAGATATTTAGTTGTAGTAATAGGTGTAGTAATAAAAGGTCGAAAGACTAAAAAATATTTTCTAGAATAATCATGAAAAAAATATTAACTTATTCAATATTAACATTAGCTATTTTCGGTCTTTGTGGAGTAGCAGTGGTTAATGCCCAAAACGATAGTAATGGATTTAATTCAACTATTATTCAAAAGTTAGTAGATAGATTTAATCTTAATGCTAATGAAGTAGAAGAAGTTTTTGGAGAATTTAGAGAAGAGAATCATCAAATAATGAAAAATCGTTTTGAGAATAGAACTGGATTAATGGACACTTTAACAGAAGATCAAAAAACAGCACTTGCTGAAAAAAAACAAGAAATGCGAGAAAATTTGGAAAACTGTAGTGATCTTACTAACGAGGAGAGACAAACAATAAGACAAGAACATAGAGAAGAATTTAAAGCTTGGGCAGAAGAAAACGGAATAGAAATAGATGGAATGTCTTCTCGTGGTATGTTTAAGTCTGCTCCTCATGAACATAGGGCAATGAAAGCAATGTTAGATGTTACCGAAAACTAAGTATTTTTTATTTTGATATCAATTTGACAAAAGGTCGCCACACTGGCGACTTTTTGATATACTGTATCAATATTTATGATTATACTTTGGATAATAATATTTATAGTTGCGCTAGCTGTCATGGTAAAGGGAGCGGATTGGTTGTTGGAGAGTGCAGAAAAAATAGGATTAGCTGCAGGTTTATCTAGGTTTATTATTGGAGTTACTATTGTTGGAATTGGAACTTCTTTCCCTGAAGTTATTTCTGCTATGGTAGCTACTTTTAGAGGAGTTACAGAAATAGTTCCAGCTAATGCTATAGGTTCCAATATTGCCAACATCTTATTAATTATTGGTTTTGCAGCTGTTTTAGGAAGGAAACTAACTGTTACAAAGAGTCTTATTAATATAGATATTCCTTTACTAGCTGCTAGTACGGTTATTTTATTGGGAGTTGTTTGGGATGGACAAGTAAATTTCTTGGAAGCTATATTAATGTTATTGGGTTATCTTGTTTATCTTCTATATACAGTAAACTATAAAGAGGAAGATGATGATGATGAATTTCAAGAAGTTCTTCCTTCCAGACAAACAAGAAGAAAACATGTAGAAGAAAAAGATGGACCAAGGCCAAAATTAAATGGGAAAGATTTTATTTTCTTGGCTCTTGGAATAGTTGGTTTGGCTCTTGGATCAAAATATCTTATTGATGCTGTAATTCAACTTTCAGATTTATTTAAAATAGGAGTAGGTGTTATTTCTATTACTGCAGTAGCCATTGGTACTTCTTTGCCAGAGTTATTAGTTTCTGCTAAAGCTGCTTTGCAAAAAAAATCAGAAGTTGCTTTGGGAAATATATTTGGGTCAAATGTATTTAATGCTTTAGTAGTGATAGGCTTGCCAGGATTGTTTAAGGTAATTTATTTGGATGAAAAAACACTTTCTATTGGTGTTCCAACATTAATTCTTGCCACATTCCTTTTTATAATTTCAGGCATTTCCAGAAAAATATACATTTGGGAAGGAGCATTTTTCTTGATAATTTATGTTTTGTTCATGGCAAAGTTATTTAATTTTTTCTAGTCGAGAGACATTGTTTTAATGATTAAGTTGTGATATATTAATATAATGTTTGGAAAAGTGAAACAAAATTTGGTTCTCTTTTTTTTGATTATTTTAATCCTGATTACTTTCAGCCTGGGAATTTGGTTTGGAAGAAATCAAATTGTTTGTCAGGTTTGTCCACCAGAAGAAGTAGACTTTTCTCTCTTTTGGGAGACTTGGAATAAGATAGAGGAGAAATATGTTGGTAAGGGCGATTTAGACACTCAGGAGATGATTTATGGGGCAATAAGAGGCATGGTAAACTCTTTAGAAGACCCTTATACCATATTCATGGAGCCAGAGGACACAAAGATATTTATAGAGGATGTTAAGGGTAGTTTTGAGGGGGTAGGCATGGAAATAGGGATAAAAGATGGCCAATTACAGGTAATAGCACCTTTAGAAGGAACTCCTGCTCAAAAAGCAGGTTTGAAGGCAGGGGACAAAATAGTAGAGATAGATGGAGAATCTGCAGTTGGAATTACTACAGACGAAGCTGTTAAAAAGATAAGAGGACCCAAAGGATCAGAAGTTGTATTGGGAGTTTATAGAGAATCTTGGGGTGAAAAAAGAGACGTTCCAATAATTAGGGGAATTATTTCTATTCCTAGTTTGAAATTTGAATTGAGAGATGATAACATAGCTTATATACATCTTTATCAATTTTCCCAAGCTGCAGCTTATGACTTTAGAGAGGCTGTTATAAATATTTTAGAAAGTCCTGCCGAAAAGATAGTATTAGATTTAAGAAATAATCCTGGAGGATATCTAGAGGTTGCTCAAGAAATAGCAGGTTGGTTTCTAGAAGAAGGACAGATAGTGACCATAGAAGACTTTGGAGAAGGAAGAGATCAGGAATTGTATAAAGCAAATGGAAGTTCAAAACTTGCCTCGTATCCTGTTGTAGTATTAATTAATGAAGGATCAGCTTCTGCCTCAGAAATTTTAGCAGGAGCATTAAGAGACAATAGGAATGTTATCAATGAAGGATCAGCTTCTCTCTCAGAAATTTTAGGAGGAGCATTAAGAGATAATGGGGATGTTACAATAGTAGGAGCAACTTCTTTTGGAAAAGGATCTGTCCAAGAGTTAGCAAAGTTTTCAGAAGGTTCTTCTTTGAAAGTTACAGTCGCTAAATGGTTAACTCCTAATGGAGATTTAATAGCTGGCGAAGGGTTAGAACCTGACATAGAAATAGAGATTACAAAAGAAGATATAGATGAAGGAATAGATCCACAGCTTGACAAAGCTATTGAAATTTTAAAGAACATAAATTAGAATACTCTTATGAAAGTAATATTATTAAAAGACGTTGATAAAATAGGGAAGAAGTTTGATGTGAAAGAGGTAAAGGAAGGTTATGCTATGAACTTTTTAATTCCTCAAGGATTAGCAAAACAAGCCACAAAGACGGCTTTGCTTTGGTTAGAAATGCAAAAAGAAATAGCAACAAAAAAAGAAGAAGAAGGATTAGAAGAAATTCAAAAGACAGCTTCAGCTATAGATAATAGAGAGTTAATTTTTGATGTAAAGGTAGGGGATCAAGATCAATTATTTGAATCTATAGGAATTCAAAAAATAGTTGAAAAACTGAAGGCAGAGGGGTTTGAGGTTAAAAAAGCTCAGATAGAGCTGCCAGAACCTATAAAAGAATTAGGAGAATTCCCAGTTAAAATAAAGTTTGAACATAATTTAGAAGCAGAAATAAAAATAATAGTTAACAAAGAAGAAGGAGAAGAATCTAATGCCTAAATATATTTTCGTGGCTGGAGGAGTTATGTCCGGCGTAGGAAAAGGTGTAGCTGTATCTTCAATAGGAAAGATTTTAAAGAGTAAAGGATATAGAGTTACTGCCGTAAAAATAGATCCCTACATCAACGTAGATGCAGGAACTATGAATCCAGTAGAACACGGTGAAGTTTTTGTGACCGAAGATGGGGATGAGTGTGATCAAGACATTGGAAATTACGAAAGATTTCTAGATGAAAATATTACAAGCATTAACTATCTTACAACAGGTAGGGTTTATCAATCAGTTATAAACCGAGAAAGAAATTTAGAATATAAAGGGAAATGCGTGGAAGTGGTACCAGATATTCCTAACGAAGTCATTTCCAGAATTAAAAAAGCAGCCAAAAAACATAAGGCTGATTTTATTTTAGTTGAAATAGGAGGTACCGTTGGAGAGTACCAGAATCTGTTGTTTTTGGAAGCAGCTAGAATGTTGAAATTACAAAACCCTAAAGATGTAATGTTTATTATGGTAAGTTTCTTACCTATTCCTTCAACAATAGGTGAGATGAAAACTAAACCTACTCAGACAGCTGTTAGGACTTTAAATGAAACTGGTATACAGCCAGATATGATTTTAGCTAGGTCCGCAGTTCCTTTAGATGAACCTAGAAAAAGAAAGATTTCTATCTTTTGTAATATTAATATAGATGATGTAATTTCTGCTCCAGACGTAAAAAGTATATATGAGATTCCAATTAATTTTGAAAAGGAAAATCTCGGAAATAGGATACTGAAAAAATTCAACATGAGGCCGAAGAATAATGATTTAAAAGAATGGAGATCATTATTAAAAATTATTAATTCTGTTGAAAAACCAGTTAAGATAGCTATTGTTGGAAAATATTTTGAAACTGGTAATTTTACTCTAACAGATTCTTATATTTCTGTTATAGAAGCTATCAAACATGCTTCTTGGTTTCATAAGAGAAAACCTGAAATTCATTGGGTGTCTTCTGGAGAATACGAAAAGAATCCTAAAAAACTTCAGGAGTTGAAAAAATATGATGGAGTAATAGTTCCAGGAGGATTTGGAAACAGGGGAGTAGAGGGCAAGATAAAAGCCATAGAATTCTGTAGAAAGAATAAGATACCTTACTTTGGATTATGCTATGGATTACAGTTAGCTATTATAGAGTTTGCTAGAAATGTTTGTGGGCTTAAAGGTGCTTGTTCTACTGAAATGGATAAAAAATGTATTTATCCTGTTATAGATGTTATGGAAGAACAAAAAGCTTTAATTGAAGAAAAAAAGATGGGAGGCACTATGAGGTTAGGAGCTTATAAATGTAAAATAACTCCAGGGACAATATCTGCTAAGGCTTATAAAACTTTAGACATAACAGAAAGGCATAGACATCGTTTTGAGGTCAATAATTCTTTTAGAGAAGCCCTAGAAAAAAAAGGATTAGTAATAGCTGGAATTAATTCAAAAAGAAATTTAGTAGAGATTATTGAACTTCCAAATCATCCTTTCTTTGTTGGCGTTCAATTTCATCCAGAATTTAAATCTAGACCGTTAAGTCCTCATCCTTTGTTCAGAGAATTTATTAAAGCAGCTATGAACAAAAAAAGCAGGTCTTGAAACCTTGCTTTTTAAAATTAGAAATATTTTTATTCAGCTTTTACTCCTACTACTTTTATCTTTTTCTTAGATCCATCAAATCCAGTTTTCTTTTTAATAGTAAAATAAACAACACCTTTTTTAATAGCATAAATAGTATCATCTTTCCCAATCTTAGTATTTTCTCCAGCAGTAAACTTTGTTCCCCTTTGTCTTATTATAATATTTCCAGGCTTGGTTTTTTCTCCAGCATAAAGTTTAACCCCCAAATATTGGGGTTGAGAATCTCTACCTAGCTTAGTTGATCCCGCGGCTTTAGTTTTTGACATATGAATATTTTATCAGTAATTAAACAATTTGTCAACGAACATTTAGGGGATATAATACTTATTATAGGGGTTATTCTTATTTCCTTAATTTCTTTTTTTATTGGATATATCGTAGCTAGAGAGGAAATGAAACCTCCCTTGGAATTTGAAGAAATACAATATGAACAAAATGAAAGTAGCTATAATAGGAGCTGGAATATCTGGACTAAGTCTAGCCAGAAATTTGTCTAAACTTGGACACGAAGTTTCAGTTTTTGAGAAAAGAAAAGAAGTAGGCAAGATGGCTTGTTCCGGTCTTTTTTCAGACAGATTATTGAATTTTATTCCAGAGTCAGAGTGTTTAATTGAGAATAAAATAAAATCTGTTTTTATTCATTTTCCAAAAAGAACTGTTAATGTCTTATTTTCCAAAAGTTTCTTAGTCATGAATCATGCTGAGCTAGATAAATTAATGGTTGAGCTAGTTAAAAAAGAAGGAGTAAAAATAGAACTAGGAAAAGAAATAATTGATATTCCCAAAGAGTTTGATAGGGTAATTGGGTGTGACGGTCCTAACTCTATAATAAGAAGAAAATTAGGTCTTCCCAATCCCTCTTTTAGATTGGGGATTATGGGATTTATTAAGGAGAATGATAGTTCTGATTTTGTAGAAACTTGGGCTATAGAGAAAGGATTTATATGGAGGATACCAAGAGGGAAAGAGGTGGAATATGGGGCTATAGGTAAAATAGATACAGTTAAAGATGTTTTTGAGGAATTTTTAAGGAAGAGAAATTTAGTGTTAGAAAGAATGGAGTCAGCTTTAGTCCCTCAAGGACTTATAATTCCTAGTAATAAAGAAGTAACTCTTTGCGGAGATGCTTCAGGCCTTTGTAAACCTTGGTCTGGTGGAGGAGTGGTCTGGGGATTGATTGCAGCCTCTCTGCTCTTGAAATATTTCCCAGATTTCCTAAAATATAAGAATAGTCTTAAAAGATTTTTTTCAATAAGAATTTTAACTTCTAAAGTCGCTGTCTGGGGAGTTTATTTCCTAGGATTCAAAATTCCTTGGTTACTTCCTAAAAAAGTAAAAATAGAGAGTGATTTCTTATTTTAATTATGCATTCAGAAAAAACAGAAAACATTCCTTCTCACGTTGGAATAATAATGGATGGTAACAGAAGATGGGCCAAAGAAAGGGGACTACCAACATTAGAAGGACATCGTAGAGGATACGACAATATTAAAAAAGTTGGAAAATGGTGTAAGGCGAAAGGAGTTAAGACATTGACCGTCTGGGGTTTTTCTACTGAAAATTGGGATAGATCAAAGAAAGAAATAGAATATCTAATGAAAATATTTAAATTTGCGTTGAGTAAGAAAGAGATTGATTGGATTATGGAAGAAAATATAAAGCTTAATATTATTGGACAGAAAAAAAGGTTTTCAAAAGATATACAGGAATTAATGGAGTCAGCAGAAAAAAGAACAAAGAATAACACAGAAGGAGTATTAAATTTAGCTTTAAGTTACGGAGGTAGACCAGAGTTGATAGAAGCTTTTAAAAAGATTGTTAAGAAAAAAATTCCTGTTTCAAAAATTACAGAAAAATTAATAACTGATAATCTTTGGACAGCTGGGCAAGAATTTCCAGATTTAATAATTAGAACTAGCGGAGAAAAAAGAACTTCAGGATTCCTTTTATGGCAAGCAGCTTATTCTGAATTACATTTTTGTAAAACAGCTTGGCCAGGGTTTACTGAAAAAGATTTAGACGCAGCATTTGTCGATTATGCAACTCGTCAAAGAAGATTTGGCAAATAAAGAAAAACCCCGTATTTACTACGGGGACAAAAGACCAAGCTTTTAGTTTTTTCTCTCTTATAATTACGACGAAAATAACCGGTTTTTGTTACATGCTGAAGCGTTAGCTGAAGCTATAGATGAAGCTAAAAGATTCATCGCCAACCGTGTAAAACTTGCTCAAAGCAAGTTTCATTATTTCACTTTAATTTATTAAAGCTCAATGATTGATTTTAAAATTGTTAAAAAATCTAAAAAGAGTAAGGCCAGGATAGGATTACTAAAAACTTCTCATGGGGTGGTGGAAACCCCATGTTTGGTTCCAGTAGCCACTCAAGCTGTTATAAAGGCCTTAGACAGTAAAGAAGTGTTAGACACCAAGAGCCAGATTTTAATCTGTAATACTTTTCATTTACACATAAGACCTGGAGAGGATTTGGTTAAAAAATTTGGTGGACTCCATAAATTCATGAACTTGAATAAACCGTTAATGACGGATTCTGGAGGATTCCAGGTTTTTAGCCTTGGATTTGGTAAAGATTTTGGGACTGGAAAGATATTAAAAGATAAAAAGATGGGAGATATAGATTACGGACAACAGCCTAAATTATTAAAGATTACAGATAAAGGAGTTTATTTTAGGTCTTTTGTAGATGGGAAAGAGTTATTCTTGGGACCTAAAGAATCAATTAAAATACAGGAAAAATTAGGAGCAGATATCATCTTTGCTTTTGATGAATGTACTTCTCCAATGGCTAGTAAAAAATATACTAAAGCTTCTCTTTTAAAAACTCATAAATGGGCAGAAATTTGTTTGAAAGAAAAGAAAACTAAACAAGCTTTATATGGCATTGTTCAGGGAGGTAAGTTTAAAGATTTGAGAAAAGAAAGTGCAAAGTTTATAGGTTCTTTGCCCTTTGATGGATTTGGTATAGGAGGAGAGTTTGGAGACAATAACAAAACAATGGTTGATATGCTTAAATTAAGTTTATCTGAACTTCCGGAAAATAAACCAAAACATCTTTTGGGAATAGGTTATTTAAAAGATATTCCTAGAATAATTAAAGCTGGTGTAGATACTTTTGATTGTATAGTTCCAACTCATTATGCCAGAAGAGGAAGAGCTTATACTTCTTTTGGTGAATTAGACATAAAGAAGAAAATATTTTCAAATGATAAAAAACCATTAGATTCTAAATGTTCCTGTTTTGTTTGTAAAAATTATTCAAGAGGATATATTCATCATTTATTTAGAGCCAAAGAAATTACTGGTATGAAATTACTTACTTTCCATAATTTGTATTTCTTCAATTCTTTTGTCGAGAATATTAGAAAAGATATTAAATGTGGTAAAATATAATAATATGAATAGACCAATAAAATTATCACCAAATTCACTCAATTTATATTATGAATGCCCTTATTGTTTTTGGTTAGAAAAGGGATTGGGGATCAGAAGGCCTCAGCCATTTCCTTATGCTTTGAATTTAGCTGTAGATTATCTATTAAAAGAAGAATTTGATAAATACAGAAAAAAAAGAGAATTGCATCCCTTATTGGTGGCTAATAATATTCCAGCTAAACTTTTTTCTAATCAAAAGCTTTTGGATGAATGGAGAGATAATTTTAGAGGTATAAGATATTATGATACAGAGTTAGATGCAACCTTGTTCGGAGCGGTTGATGATATTTTAGAGTTTTCAGAGGGGAAACTAGCGGCAATGGATTATAAATCTACTGGAAGTGCAGTAGCTAAAGTCTATGATAGATTTCAATTGCAGTTAGATGTATATACTTTTCTCTTAGAGCAAAATGGATATAAAACAGTTAGAAAGGGGTGTTTGGCCTTTTATATAGTGGATAAGAATAATGGATTTGATGGTAAACTACCTTTTAGAAAAGAAATACATATGATAGATACTGATCCTACTTATGTTCGTAATTTACTCAAAGAAGTTTCAGAATATTTAAGAAAAGATGATCATGGTGATCATAGTCCAGAATGCCAATATGGTTCTTGGCATAAAGGGGTGCGAGATATAGAAAACAGATGAAAAAATTAAAACAAAAAACCGTTGTCGTCGGAGGAACTTTTGATATTATTCACAG
>Ga0075122_10001618_pt1 | contig 15637 bp, 28 predicted proteins | sample AntAceMetag02UKB_FD_69790 | JGI IMG/M metagenome (GOLD analysis project Ga0075122, IMG submission 69790) | Saline lake microbial communities from Ace Lake, Antarctica - Antarctic Ace Lake Metagenome 02UKB | ecosystem: Environmental > Aquatic > Non-marine Saline and Alkaline > Saline | place... | reverse complement strand
GAGCTTGGTTGAAGGCACCAGATTCAAACTCTGGACGAGGAAACTACCGTCGGTTCAAATCCGGCTCCCTGCACTCATTTTAAATAATAGTACGCCATTACTGTTTTCTGGTGGCAAACAAATGATAGATGAACCTGACTATATGGATTATCCCATACCGAACTGTAAACTCCCTGAAATGATTCAGTTGGCTATACTTATGACGAAGAAAAATCCCTGTATAGGATGCAATCTCGATAGAAAGGATTGTGGAAGCATGATAGATGTAGATGGGAATCCAATTAGTGAAGTGTGTAATAAAGAATAAATAATATTACAGCCATACACACTTATGAAAAGATTAGGCGTTACCAGAAAGTTCAATGGTAAAAAATATAAACGTCATAAAGACGGTCCTTTTAGCCCACAAAAAGCAGTCAACCTTGGGTTAGACGAAAAACTTCATTATGGACTTCGTAATAAAAAATATCATTTTCGTACTATTCCTATAAGGTCTTCATTTTCAAACATATATCTTGGATATCCCCAATATTCAAAACACGAATTATATTATCGAATAGGATAACCGCCAAGGTACATTCACATATCCCATAGTCAACCTTATACTGGTACGCACATCGACTTTAACGGCAAACAAAAGTTAACGGATATAGTGAAAAATACCAAAAATGTAGGTGTTAAAATGTCTGATTACCCAAGAATTAATGATAGATATCTTTATCGCCTCAAACAGATTAGTGATGAAGAAGTCGCAAAAATCATAATAACGGATTTAAATGAAATATTAGACCATAAATATGGACCCGACTTCGAAATCAAAGAAGTTGAAATAAATACACCAATTAATTAAAATAATTAATTAAAATAAAAAAAGGGAGGGCGAACCCTCCCAATTGTTTTGTTAGGATTTAACCTAACCCGTTTTTTCTTTCAAAGGTGAAAAACTACCTTCGTGCCTTTCTTCGGCTGTGAGCCTTAACACGAACTCGAGTCTTTCTGCCTTTTACTTTTCTGTAATGCGCTTTTACATGTGCCATAACAACCACTGTCGAGTATATACTCGGAACACCTATATATATATTTGCATTGAGCTACGCCCCAAACTACATTTAAGCTATCAAACGAGTTAAAATCTTCCACCATTAAGCTACAAAAATTTTTATTCATAACTTATATAGGAAAAATAATTTAGTAAAATCATCGAGCTATGATTCAGCTAGTAAACGAGTCACTTCGAGCTATCGATTTTCTCAATGTTCCACCACACTTACACCCAAAGACAGTAACGCCATTTTCAGAACCCGAATAGAACATCCTATCGCCACATGAAACGCATACTGGCCTTTCATTCATATTGTAGAGTTTTGTGCAAAGTTCCGTGAGTATTTTTTCCAGACTCTTTTTCATTGTATAGTCAAAACATTCAGTAAAGATATATACTTTTCCATTTATACATTCACATACCCCACCGTTAGACTTATATATCGGTACGCATTAAGATAATATGGTGACAAACAATGACAGACAAAATAACTGTATCGGAGCCATATTGGAAAAACACAAAAGAAGGTAAACAAAAAGTAGTGTGTCTAATGAATCACGATGTAGAAACAGCCGTAGAATGTCCAAGGGCTCAATATGTTTTGGGTGGAGGATACAGGAAAAAGTATTGATGACCTTTTCTACAGCCTCTTAGAAAAAGCAATTATGTAAAGGAGTGTCAAACAATGATTGAAAACAAAAAGATATGGATTAAAAAACCTAACGCTGATAAAGTAAAAGGCATCGATTGGTTTCTTATGAATGGAATCGAAGTTATCGATGTTTCTTATGATAACGGAAAAACGGAAAGATATCATATATCTAAAGTGGAGACTATTATACCCGAGCAAATCATAGAGGATGAGCTATAAACCAATAAGATTTAAATATCTAATATGAACATCACTATTTACAAACATCGGTGAAACAATGAAATGGAAGATAGACGGAAAGGCATTTTGTGATACTTGCCATCTATCCGCAACCAAAGGTATCAATGCTATCCGAAGTTGTCAGGATGAGTGTGATGATTGTCCTCATGCTTGGTGCAACGGGGATAGTTGGTGCGATAAACATGATGTCCAGACCCCGTGTATTGAATGCGAGGTGGTCAGAGCAAACATAACCGTGGACCACGAAACAGTATATTGTAAACAATGTGCATTCAGAAACCAAGAAACGGGTATGTGCAGACATTATAGTATTGAAACCGATGATGAAGATGAATGTGACGAGGGAATACTATGCTTAAAGAAGTAATTATGCCAAATGGACTTATTAGACTAAATAGTAGCCCCGGAGGGCTCTTAACTATCCATAAATGGGCCTGTGACGAACTTGCGCTTGAAGTAGGTGATATGATAACCCTAATCTTTGGAAGCGAGAATGGGGCTTATAAGGTCGTTACGAGACTACATAAATCAGGAAACACCCGGGAAATATATCTTAAGATTGAAGACATGAATGAAATAGTTGGGAGTGGGAGTCGTAAAGTGGAAAACGTGATTATCAGGGTGTTGAAATGATTGAACCAGTAAAAGCAAAAAATACCCCAAAATATATGGATTGGGTCAATAAAGAAGATAAGAAACAACGACTCGAAATAGAATTAGTTAAGAAGGAGAAAAAAGAGCAGGATTTTAAGGATTTTTACAAAATGATGAAAATCACCAAATCTAATTGGAAGGGTGATGAATATAAACTGAGTGATATTGATAACCTAGGCGATAATGCCGAAGCCTTCCTTGTCCATAAATTTTGTACAGAAATGGATATAGGGCTATCCGAAAATCTAGTTATGAGAATGGTCATCCATTTGAATGGAAGGAAATACTACAATGATAATATGATAACTTATGTATTAGATTGCGGATTTTTATCAGCAAATCCAAATGACTCAAGATGGCTTCCATCATTTATGTCCAAGAGAAAAGATAATGACCTTAAAAGTAAATTCGGATTAACACCCCTAATGGGCGATTTATATAAAACATTATTTGAACGTGTTAGACCAACTGTAAAGGTTTATATGAGGGAAGGAGGAATCGTATTGAAAAGGAAACCCTCCGAGTTGTGTGTTGGTCTTCACCGTTTTCGTGTAGGGAAACTAACTGGCGAAATTATGACAGGGATAGTAACGGGTATCGAAGTTAAACATATAAAAATAATCGACCATTTAGAAGCAAAAGAATATTTTCGTGATTTACAATTCGTTTCCGTTTCTATCATCCATTGTGATAAAGTAGTTCTTGTAAGACCGCATCAATTATTTATTGTTGACTTACATAATACCAAATCACTCGAGAGGATGAGAAAAAAACGACTTAGTTGGTAATTACTGTAAATACTTCTCATTCATTTTGACGAACTTCGATTTCTATCAAAGATAATGCTATCCCACATTTCCAGCATTTGTCGTGATTAATTTCCGCTGTTGAAAGTTCATGTCCGCAATTGCAGTAATATGATTCTTTACTACGTTTTAACATTTGATTCATTTGATTCCTCCACAATACCAAATTTGACTGTATCCCCACATTTCAAAGACATCTCTTTGACGATTGCCTTCGGAATGATAGTATGAACAGAATAACCACCTGAAGGTTTAAGGATGGCGTCCCAACTAGTGACTAATTTCTGTCTGTTTGAATGTTCAAGTTTAACCAAAATAGATGAAGAAAGGGCGCGAACCTTTTCATCCCAATGGTCAAGGTGTTCTTTAGCCCATCTCTTAACCATATCTGATTCAGATTCAGTTAAATTGTAGTTCATTTATTCACCTTGAATAATGAAATTTTATCATCTATATGTAGATATCCGCAGTGCGGACACAACCAATTTTCGTTTTCATCCCGTTTCATAACGGCTCTGCAGTCAGGTTCTGGACACATCATTAGGCAAACCTCCTTTCTCTTTTCTTGATAAACTTATTGGCGAATATGGAATTTCCCGTTTATGTGTGGTATTATATCCCATGTTTAAAACCTTTTCGATGATATAAGCCGGAATTCCGGTGATTTCAGCCAAATCCCTATTATTAATATCAGCATTAAACAAATCAAATTCGGATTTAAATGAATAACTATTAACATAAAGAAGAATGTCTAAATTCTCATATGATAGTCCTATTTCGTCCTCATCTGTTTGACCTTCCCACAATCCTGCTGATGGTGGACGATTAATTATCCTGTCGTCTATCCCAAGATACTTTGCCAGTTGCCTTACTTGTGTCTTGTAAAGGTGCCCTATCGGATTAAAATCAACCCCACCATCACCATATTTGGTAAAGTATCCAATGTCAGACTCCGTTTGATTATCCGTCCCACAGACAAGGGCATTGAAATGTTCGGCATAGTTATACAGTAGTGTCATTCTTATCCGGGCCATTATGTTCCCTAATGCGAGAGGACTTCGGGCCGGAAGTTCAGGATAAAAAGAATCTACGATGCATGATATAGGTGCATCAAAAACAGACATTCCAAATTGTTTGGCGTGGTCCTCGGCATAGTTTTCGTCCTCTGGAGAATTCATATTTGAAGGCATGATTAGACATTTGACATTTTCGGGGCCAAGGTGATTAGCGCATATTGCTGACACCACAGCCGAATCCAGACCGCCACTTAGACCTATTACCACTTGTGACCTTTCGGCATCAGATAAACAAGCATCGATGAACATGTTTATATCAACTATTATTCCGGGCATCTCATCTTCAGTAAGGTCAACACGATATTTGAGGAATTTTCTAGTGACGTCAAATCCTGCCAATCCAGTCCATCGTTTTGTATCCAAGTCCATCCACCTTCCTTTCTTCCACTCATCAAACTCCATATATTCTACAAGCTGAAATGGATTCCTCCTTATGAACATTTCAACTCCTCTTGGTTATCACCATTATCGGGGCCGCAATGGGCTCTACAGTAAATGAACCGGGTGTTCCCCTGATGCAATGTTCGGGGAATGTATCCACAAAATCGGGCTCATCGCTTATCTCTACAGTGTTTTCATCATGTTCATCCTCAAGGAAAAGTACATAATCGATATCAGGGACTTCCCGTGCCATTACAAACTTAACACCCGCAACTGACATCTTCATGAACGCCTCGGTTCCTTTCTCTTCCACAAAAGGCACCGTATGGCCTATCACCACATGGACATTGAAACCTTCTTTAAGAAGACCCATTGCATTCTGGAAAATGCATACCTCATCCACAAGGCCCACAAGATACACATTTTTTGCGCCCATTGTATCAAGAGTACATAAGATATCAGCTCCATCATCGAGGGCATTGAAATGGTCCTTTCCTACTTTCCAAATCCGGTCCATTCCACCAGTAGGGAAACTTTTATATGCCACATCAAGGAGTTTCTTGATAGGTTCGACAATTTTCGGCCCCTGGCTTGCAACGAGCTTACCTTTGTATGTCTTACCTTCATATTCATATTCATCATATATGAAGTCGTTTACCATGTCCACTACTATTATTACGTTTGTATTTACAATACTTCTCATTATTTCACCCTCCACGGTTTTTCTTGGATTCTGAAAACCTTCATAAGATATTGAAGATATTCTTCGTCTTCGCACATTTGTTTACCCGGACTATCAGAAATTTTCGCTACTGGTCGCATATCCGACCCACGACCCGCCCTGACCATCTTAATCACGATTTGCATGGGCTTCACACCCACATCATTTGTCAGGTTGGTGCCTATGCCGTAGGATGTTTGGATGCGTCCATGGTACTTAGAATGCAGTCTAAGAGCCTCAACAATATCAAGGCCGTCACTAAATACCGCCGTTTTTGTCTTTGGGTCGATATTAAGTTTCTTGTAATGTGAAATTAATTTATCGCACCAAACATCAGGGTCTCCGCTATCTTGTCTGCATCCATCAAATAGTTTTGCGAAGTAAAGGTCAAAGTCACGCAGAAAAGCGTCAAATCCAACTGTATCTGACAATGCAATCCCCAAACTTCCTCTATACTCATTCGCCCAACACTGCAGGGCCTCTTTCTGACTATCTGAAACCCTAACAAGTGCCTGCATAGCCTCGAAGTATTCATGGGCCATAGTCCCTATGGGTTTCAGATTATACTTCATCGCAAGCCATACATTGCTGGTCCCTACAAATGATGGGCAGTTTTTAGATAAGAATCTAACTACGGTTTCTTGCCATACTTTACTATGTCTTCTCCTTGTCCCAAAGTCTGCAAAAACGAATCCTGGTTTTGAATATGAGTTGACCATAGCAACTTTATCTTCAAGCATCTTAATACCGTAATTACTATATGTTGAACATTGACTGAATAATATTTCATCATCTTTCCTACAGTCAAGACATCCTGCGTTTGAACAATCCAAATTTCCAAAATCTAGGCAACTACTCTGTTTTAAGTTCTTATTATAAACCTCGCTGACTATCGCAAGTATTGGGACTTCAAAGAGTATTGTGTCAAGCCATGGACCCCATATACTGATTCCAAGATGTCCGTCTTCCCGTGTATATACCTTGACAAACCTTTCAGGGTCAAGTCTGAAATGACGAAGGAAACTGATGAAGGACTCCTCGAAATAGGGGAGGGAACGCAGGAATTCGATTTCTTTATCTGTCATCTTTAATTTCTTAAGGGAATTGATTTCATCTCGTATCTCATCAGCGTATGGTGTTAATGTTCCCGGTGGATAATTTCGAAGTTTGAATTCATACTTTACATTGACATCACTGAACTGATGAAATACTATCGACTGCATAGAAAATTTATACAAGTCTGTGTCACACATCCGACTGACAATCATATTTTCTCACCTTCTTTGTTTTCTTCATCATAAATAGCTAACATTCTTTTTCCTCCGTATATGGTTTTGGTACTGCGAGAATTAATGGCATTGATTTCTTAATGCACACTTCGACACCCGAAGGAATTTCAGTTGCTTCCCAATATCTTCCATCAACTATCATTGTGGCATCAATTAAAGGCGTTATACTGATATTCCAAGACAACGGACATATCATCGGACCAAGAAGGGCGTATCTATCCCTTTCCACATTCTCATTGTTATAAGGGTCGGCCCTTATCGAATTTTGTGGGGATTCAGGAATGATGATTACATTATCGGATGCTTTATCAAGGATTATTGGACCGCCTGCGGAAACATTCCAAGCGGTTGAACCAAACGGGGTTGAGATAATGAGGCTACTAGATGCTCCCACATATTTTCTTGTCGTTCCCCCATTCCTACCTATAAAATTCCCAAGTCCATAAACTTCGATTTTATATCTGAATGTCTGGCCCTTATTGGATGGGATGAAAGCTATCTCATTCAAAGCATTTTTACAATTATAGGTTTGAATATATTGAATAGGGACCGCCTCTATTCTGGTCCCCTCAATCTGTGATGTATTTCGTTCTTTCCATTCTTCGAGGAATTTTGGAAGCGCCTCTTTATAATTTTCATGTGTGATGAAAGAATAAAAGGAAGCCGACTTTCCGGGTGCGCCAATAAGCATATACTCAGCCAACGAATTACCAATATGTGATGAACCAATAAGGGCGCCGTCACCACCTACAGCAATTATTAGTGAAAAATCGAATAGGTTCTTATTATCCTTAAGGTCATGGAGTTCAGCGTCAAATCCATAATCTTTTGTGATTTTATGAATTTTCTTCGCTAGGTCCGCCCTTTCGGGAGTCTTTGGATTTGAAAGATGCACCACAGCAAGTTTGTAATATGGATTCCTCGACCCGACATAACATTCAGAATGGTGTACTTTAGAATGCGAGTGTTGACATTTAAAATCGGAAGGCATTAGTAATAATCCTCCGCAAAGTCATCAAAATCATAGTCAAAGTCATTGTCATCATAGTCAAAGTCATTGTCATTATCCCGGGGTTCGTCATAGACATCACGATATTCATCGTTCTTCAAATACTCTGAATATGAATCTTTCATCTCCTTTTCCCAATACTCGTCTTCAGCTTTCTTTTCCGCCTCTGTCATATGGCACTTGCATCTCCATCTTTTATGGATGGAAACAATTCCACAATCACAGACATCTAACGCAACAACTTTATTGGCTTCATCAAAATTCAAGAAACACCTTCTGTTTCCGTGGGTTATCATTAAAATTTCGGCATCTTCTTTCTTCTCCGCCAGAATTCCGAAGTTTTCGAATGTTTTCCCACACTTCGGACATAGGATATCGATGGTTCCACAATATACGCATACTATTTTATTTTGGTCTTGATGCCTCGCAGGATGTTTGCATTTCGGACATGATATTAAGCCATACATTTATTCCACCTTCCATGTTTCAATCTTTTGGATAATTATCACGGCCACCACCTATCATATCAAACATAATATTTCTACACTCTTTATGATAATACTTGGCTTCCCAACTTCGACTCTCTTCCCACGGCCACACTATCTTATTACACCAACGACATCTAAAAGGGTATATCATTCAAAATCACTCCTTACAATCCATGCAGTGCCATAAGCGATTAATTCAGCCGATTGATTTGAAATTGATGGTGTTGCCAACCTAACTCCTGTAATTAGATTAGCGCCCTTCTTATTCGCCTCCTCCATCATTCTGCTTACTGCCAACTTTCTGGAAATCGTCAGAACTTTCTGATAGGACTTCGGTTCGCCACCAAAGATTATCTTGGTTGCCGAAAACATATCTCCGACCACATGACATGCAACAATGGATTCCCCATACACAGCGCCCTTAGATACTACACTTGTATATCTATTGACATCTATATCATCCGTTTGTGTGGGAATGGATGTGGAATTGAAACTTTCCTCGATTTTGGTATCCTTTTTAAGCCTGAAAATTGCCGTTCCAACGATAATTCCAAATACTATGAACATTATGGGGATTGCTATGGGTGGCAGACCAAGGATTACATACAATAGCACTGAAAGAATCATTGAACCAATGATGGTTACTATGATTTCAGGTATCCGCTTGGTTTTTGCCATGATAATCATTATAGCACTTCCATTATATAACCCTTTCGATTTACTTAAACAAACATTTATATATAATAATGCTATTATGTTTACTCAAGCAAACAAAAGGTGAAACCCATGATATACAAAAAGAGAAACCTGCAAAAGATTTTCTTTGTGATTCCAGATGTAGATGAATTTGGGCCAGAGCCAAAGGATAAAGAACTAAAGCCCGATTTGATTATCGAGCCCGATGATGGTCACGATGGTTTCGATTGGGGCGAAGAAGAGGACCCGGAGGGAGGCGAGTAAAACGGATTGCAGTGGAAAGTACGAAAGCCCTCTATGTAGATAATGATAACGAAAAAGAGTTTTGGGACGCATATAATGGTTAATTATGGATTCGGTCTTTATACATGCAAATCGGCTGATAAACGAGCCGAATGGGACCAGAAGTATTGGGACCTATCAGAAGAAGATAAAAATTACTATGATAATTGTCTTCCCATGATTCTTTTAAGTACAGGAATAACTTTTGTGTCTGAAAAGACCATACCGGAGATTGTATTGCGTGAATGTGCTTATTCCGTGGCCGAATTCAGTTCAGTTGAATGTATGGAACCAGAAGCGCTGGCAAAACATCTAATAAAATATATTGGTTATGAAACGGATATTATATTTGAGCCTACATCAAAATGGGCAAGAAGAGTCTTTTCCCATAGCAAATTTAAGGGAAAAGACTCAATCATACGGGAATCCGATAGAGTCCGCAGGGCAGGATATTATACTATTTAAGGACTATTTGTGAAGTCCAACATAAGAAGAATATCCTTTCTTATTCTTTTTAATTGTAGCTATATAACCCTGTCTTCTGAGTTTATTAGCTTCCCTTTCGGCAGAAGTCTTTTTTGTATGTTTTGCATTGAACCTATAAGTTCCTTTCTTGTAAACCTTACCGTTTCTCATACCGAATGTTCCGGGTTGATTCTTAGCCAAATACCTCACCTCATGATTTTCTAACAAAAATTCGGTATTGAGTTTCTCCATTTAGGTATTTACCCTTGATGACTCTTACCTTATATCCCAATCTCTTATAACGCAGTTTACTTTTCTTTACGGCTTTTTTGGAATCCTGGTCAGTTCGATATGTATATATCTCTCCATCAAATTTTCGCTTTTTCCTAAATGGAAAATTTGAATATCTCGTAACCATTCCATCACCTCTTTCGGCCCTTCGGTTTCATTCTCGCCTTCTGCTTCGTGGTCTTAGAACCGTGAAGATACGCAGGAGCCTTTCGTCCAAGGGGTTTTTTTGGTCTTATCGTACCTCTTGTCCTTGCCTTCTTATCTCTTCTATCATCGACATGTTTGTATCGACCAGAACCTATCTTATGCTTTCTTTTCTTATCGAGTTTATCATCTTTTTTAGACCAATATCCGGCTTTTGAATATGACCTTGGCTTTCCTTTTCCAGTAGTACCAATAGTCTGTTTAATCTTTCCTCTATACCAATAGTAGCCCGGACCTCTTCCGAGTCCATTTGGGTCTGTCTTTCTATAATGAATTGGACCAACCATAACAACCAACTGTTCTTTGTATGTTATTAAATCATATATAATCTTTTGGGAGTTAGGGAACACTTATAGTAGTTCTTTTAGCCCATCTACCGAATGTTCTAATTTTTCAACTAATTCTATCATTACCCCGATGTCTTTACGAGTTATGCTGATACTCAACTGCAGAAGTTGAAGCATTATTAATTTGTCAGGAATCGTCATCTTCATCACTCGGTGGTATATCTTCCCATGCTTTCATCATAACATCATGTTCATTTTCATCCACAGGACTAAGTGCCAAGAATTTACAACCCTCTTCATGGCATGTATAACATGGATTTCCTGGGCAATATTCAGGTTTTGGCTCTTGTTTTTTGTCAGGGTCATAACTTTCGTTTGGGACCTTCACGAGATTATCTAACCAGCCTTCCCCTTTATATTCTGGGTCAGCCTTATACCAAAACTCGGGATTGCAGTCCCAACCATGTGAACAGTAGGCTTCGAAGCAAAGGTGACACCAGCTCATATTATCGGGTATCCCTATGAATAGTATTTATATTTTCGTCTTTCACGGTCAAAGATTTCCAGTTCTTATATCCAGACCAATCAGAAATAATTTCTCTCCAGTTGCCTTTGTGGTATGCCAATCCAAATGTTCCTACTGATGTCCACTTAGGATGAGTAGGATGAGTAGGTGAATCTCGTGTCTTGACAAGATATGACGCATGTCCTGAACTATCCGTGTACATACATAGGAAATAACCTTGATATTTGTCACGGAGACATTCATTGGAAAAGATGGCATAATCCTCGCAGTCGCCACGCTTTCTGGAGAAGGTTCGTTCTGCAGGTTGCCATCGGTCAATCACACTTTTATCTTTCGTGTACTTGACATTGGCATACAGCCACGCCTGTACCTTATAAGGGGTGTCTAACGCCTTTATCACTCTCTCATAGTCATCTTGTCCCTTGAAAAAGAAAGTGTTAAAAATCCACCAGTAAATAGTAAGGATAACCTTTCCACCAAGTCCAAAGAAAGGTATCGGTATTTTATCAGGCTGTGGAGTTTGTTCTTCTTCATCTAATAAATTTAGTTCCATAACTAGCAATGAATCTGAAAGTATAAAAATTTGTGTGCCGAAGGCCGGGGTTTTGCACCATGCCCGTTAGGAATCAAACCATCACGGTTGCAGACTCGAACTGCGCTTCACCCGGCGGTCATGTCATCAGACTTTACCGCACTGTCCTTTCCCTGTTTGCATCCAGGTTCCAGACACACCTCAATAATACCGTTTTGGCTGTTGCAACAGACTTCACGGCACCCGAGTAAGGTTATGATACACTATACGTTAATGATATTTAAAAGTTGGCGGACGCAACAGGATTCGAACCCGTGGAATCTCCGTCCGAAGCGGAGTACTTTGACCAGGCTAAGTTATGCGTCCATTGGCGGTCACAAAGGGATTCGAACCCTTGGCATCAGAATTAGAAGTTCTGCACGTTGACCTAGCTATGCTATGTGACCTTATGAAACCAAATAACTTTCTCGTATTATTAGTTTTCCTTAATTGCCAAACACTTCATCCTTAATTAATTCATCGCCATCGATTATGGGCATCAATATAACGAGTGTATTGGCATCTAATGTTGTGGGAAGATACTTAAAAATGATAGGATAAGCCTCTACATCTATCTCCTCATTCAAAAAATCCTGATATTCTTTGTCCAGCTTGGTCTGTTCTTCTATTGCTTTCTTGTGACCTTCTTTCAGGGCGATAATCATTTCACCAAAAACATCGAAGTCTTTTGGAATAAACGAATTATTCTCAATAATAGGTTTTCCCTGCCCATCAAGAATGGCCGTTGACCTTGCTATCTTAATTCGTTCCTTTTCGTATTTGATATATTCTGGAACAACAACCCTCGTACCTACAATTTCGTCATATTCGGACTTGAGATGAGTTATATTCTTGGCTATCGCATAAGCCCCTTTAATATTCCTCTGTTCGGAACCAACTTTCTTGAGTGTATTCCACAAATTCAGAAATTCGCCTCTAGTAATCTTTATTTTTTTCATTTAAAGTCCCCCGACTAACTGCTGTATTCTCATCCTACCTATTTAATGATATCGATTCTTGATGTTCTATATATCACATGTAAATTCAATATCATAAAACTGAACATCATATAATGATGCTATTGAGGAAAGAATCGTATATTCATTAAACCCAATATCAGTTGCTCTTAAATTACCGTAATAATCTACGGTTATACCTACTGTCAGAGTTCCATTTTCATCATAATAATTTCCAGCACCAATAACCAAGGCATTATTTATACATGGACTACCCACAAGTATTTTAGCATCGTTGGGCCACCCATCTGTGGCTCCGGTTCTATCGGCCAAGAGTGGGTTGGCTTCCTGCCCATTTGCTTCGTGTCCTGCTGTCTGTAAATCTGCCCATAGTTCACCCGGAATACCATATTCTGCGGCATTATTTGGGTCATAGTATATATTATAATTCAAATCAAGACACGCATGATTTAATGGATATGATGCTGATTGTGTTCCGCCAATATGAAACATCTTGGTGTTCATCGTGACTTCGGCAGAAGTATGAATTGTATTTCGTACTACAACACCTCCATCCTCAAATCCTGAAGCAGAGTCATGTACATAATAAATTAATCCATATCCCGTAATACCACTATCTAAAAGGGTACAGTACGTTATTTCTATACCATCTATTGAATACCCAGTGTTCACTCCTGGTGCTGGTCTGGTTGAAAATAAGCTATCGGCAATATTAATAACTGACCTTGAACCATCCGAAATTATCAGACAATTATATAATCTCAGGTTTCTGCCAGATATATTTATTGCAGTTTGTTGGGTAATTACAGGTTGGTCAAATATGCAATGGTGTATATGAACCTGTCCATTTGCAGTATCCGCATTCACACCAGCAGAATGACCATATCCTACTCCAGTTCCAACAAATGTAACATCAATATTATACATCTCGACGAATGTTCCGGTCACAATATCTATCAATTCTTCAGTATGTGTTACTAATCCAGTAAATATAATATCATGGATAACTATCGGACCTTCTGTATAATACTGTGTATCTGAGCCTCCTTCGTGAAGAGTAAATCCATCTGTACCTGGGTTATTGATTGTACAATTATAGAAGGAAATATCGGTAGAATGTACACCATTTGTTCCAGAATCAAAATAGAACCCTACACCTGTCCCACCTTGCTCCATAATACATCCTGTGACAAGACAGGTTGACTTGTTTCCATGCCCAAAGAATATAATACCATCTGAACCATTCTTAACAGTACAATCAATTATTGATACTCCTCTGCAATTAACCGTCTCTTCAGAAAATGTAATACATCGAACAGCACCAACAACGGTATTATCAACAGTCACACTATCAAGGGTGGTATATTCAGCCAATCCATAAACCCGTTCAACAATAGGGTCTGCTCCGGTCCCGTATCCGGTGATAGTTATAACGTGGCCGGCGGTTCCATTGGCACGAACCGACAGATAAGCGGTTCCGCCCCCTGTAACGGAATCTCTGAAATCTCCGCCTTGTTGAAAATAACAATTATCATCCGGTGAATAATTCAAATATTCATTCTTAAAACTGTCTGTTGTTTTCCATGGTGTGCCTATTGACCCATCTGCACCATCATTTCCGCCAGTATGCCAGTACCAATTTGCCCCCATCACCATTGGCATTGCAGGTACTCCCATCATCATTGGCATTGCAGGTACTCCTATCAACATTAGTGCCATACATACACCCATCATAACGGTCTGTCTATTGATAGCCCTGAGTGGGGTCTGTATCCTGATATCTGGAACCCATTTGGCAATATAATAATCTCTGAATGGCATATTCATAGGCGCAAAATATGGATTCATAATAAATGCCTTACTCCAATCAATCCTCCATGGGACCAAGGTTACATACTTAGCCCGCATAATAGTAACCTTATTCCCCCTGTAATGCGGGTATTTAATAAGTGAATGAAGTTCAAGATACCATTTTACAAGAGATAATTTATTTCGAAACGTTTTCTTATTCAGGGCTTTAAATCTTCTTTTATAAGCTGACCTGCTTTCTCCATCTATATGGTGTGGAATCCATACATATTGACCATCACTTTTACCAAGACCCATCTTTTTGGGATATTTCTGAAATTGAATAGAAGGATTATTTCGTAAAAATAGAATTGAAAATATGATTACAAAAAGTCCAATCAATTCCATACCTCCATCTGGTCTACTAGAACCGTCCCAGTTGTAGGTACATTAAATCCTAAGAATATCTCGTTACTGCTGAGTGTAAAATTTGTTTTGACTACACTTAAGGTACTCATTAGATTATCGTCAGATGTTCTATAAATACTAACAACAACATTTGTTCCTATTTCTATCAATATATAATACTCAGTTGCATCTGCCAATCCGATATTAAAATTTGAGTCATCCGGTACAGCATAACCATCACCATTGAAATGTGCTATATGTAAATCATCTCCTGACTGTGCGAAGTATGCTAAGAAACCATTCCTGTATGTCACATTTTGTAATCCGCCATACCCCATAATGATGATTGCATCTGATGATTGATTATTTTTAAACTGAACCTTCATTTTGATTGGTTCTTGTCCGTGGTCTCTTTCCAAAATTGCATAATCAGTATATGCATCAACATGCTCCATTTTACAACAATAACTTCCTGAGCTGTGCCAACTGGCATCCCTTGTAAATTCTCCAGGTCTTTTATGGATTATTAGAAGTGTTCTAAAGGCATCATCCCAATCATTTGCTACAAAACTTGCATCCTCAAAGGTCTCTGTCCAATCAGCTCCAGGTGGAACTGCGACTCCGAGTACCGCTCCGCCAGTTATCTTGACTCCGCCTGCTATTCTAATTCCGCCCATTTAAATCCTCCTTAATAACTATATACTTGCGTTTCAACGTGAACTTTCCAATCAATAGTAGTATCGGATGGACCCGTAACCTGCACATCAGCCGATTGTGTTCCGAC
>Ga0075122_10001617_pt1 | contig 15640 bp, 17 predicted proteins | sample AntAceMetag02UKB_FD_69790 | JGI IMG/M metagenome (GOLD analysis project Ga0075122, IMG submission 69790) | Saline lake microbial communities from Ace Lake, Antarctica - Antarctic Ace Lake Metagenome 02UKB | ecosystem: Environmental > Aquatic > Non-marine Saline and Alkaline > Saline | place... | reverse complement strand
ACAGTAATTGAAACAGAACACTGGACACTCAATGCAGTCGGCCTTCCGGATGCAGGTGTGGAGAAAGCAAAGGAAGAGATAGGAAAGTACATGGAAGAAAAACCAGCTCCACTCATTGCAAACATAGTTGCAGGATCTATCGACGACTTCGTAAAGATCGCTGAAGCAATTGTGGAACTAAAACCAGATCTCCTTGAAGTGAACATCTCATGTCCTAACGTAGATGATGAATTCGGAAAACCATTTGCATGCTCTGCTCCGGACGCAGCGGATGTAACTAAAAAAGTTAAAGAGGTAAGTGGTGATACCCCAGTGTTCATGAAGCTTTCACCAAATGTAAATAATATCGGAGAAGTAGCCATTGCCTGTGCAGAAGCTGGCGCGGACGGATTTACAGCCATTAACACTGTAGGGCCAGGTATGGCTATAGATCTACGAAGCCGTATGCCTATCCTATCTAACAAGGTAGGAGGCCTTTCAGGGCAAGCCATAAAACCGATTGCAGTACGGTGTATTGCAGATGTTTACAAGGCAACCGATGGCAAGTTACCAATCATTGGAACAGGAGGTGTTTATACAGGAGAAGATGCACTTGAACTGATGTTGGCCGGAGCAACACTCATCGGAATTGGTACAGCTATTGGTGCAAGAGGACAGGAAGTTTTTGGAAAAGTAGCTGAGGAAATGAATGCATGGTGTGAAGTTGAAGGAATTAAAGAAATCTCAGAGCTTGTTGGTGGTATGCACAAAGAACTTGCTTCCCAATCGTAAGTAATATGTCTTCTATTCCACTTCAGTCACGTCTTCCAAAGACTTGTCGGATTCTCGAAGTGAAAAAAGAGACAGAACACGTGCAAACATTTACATTCGATGTTTCTCTTGGAGCAAAGCCAGGGCAGTTTTCCATGCTGTGGATTCCTGGAGTAGATGAAAAGCCTTTTTCTATTGCCTATGACGATGGAAAATCGCTAAAAGTAACATTCTTTGCTGTTGGCCCTATGTCGCAAGCACTAGCGAAAAAGAAGGTTGGAGATCTTGTAGGTGTGCGTGGTCCATTTGGTACATTCTACGAGTGGGAACCAAAACAGAATCTAGCGCTTGTAGCAGGTGGCTACGGTTCTGCACCTATGTATTTTGTTGCACATGAAGCTCTTAAAGATGGTTGCACAGCACATATATTCGTTGGTGCGCGTAGCAAGAAACATCTTCTATATATAGAAGAATTACAGTCACTAAAAGGTGTGACTGTACATGTTGCAACGGATGATGGATCGGAAGGATTTAAGGGGTACAACGTCGATCAACTCAAAGAAGTAATTGGAGAAGGGGAGTCTTTCGATCAAATCTTTGCGTGTGGTCCGGAGATGATGCTCAAAGCAGTATCAGATTTGAGTAATGAGAAAAACATTCCCAGTCAGCTTTCTCTCGAGCGGTATATGAAGTGTGGATTTGGTCTCTGTGGGAATTGTGCTGTGGACCCTATGGGTATCAGGCTTTGCATAGATGGGCCTGTTGTGAAGAATGAGACATGTATGAAAATTGAGGAGTTTGGAAAGTATCATCGTGATAGTGTTGGTAAGAAACATGAGTTCTAATCTTTATGACGTCATCCTCTATTAGAGTCGACTATCACTTTCATCCAAATTTTCCTTTTTGGATACCACTCGTAGGTCGTTTTCTTAGTAAGCGAAAGGCGCAGAGTATATGGAAGGCATTTTCTCGTCACAACGTGCATCTTATCTTTGTTTCTGAGCATGTTTATAAGCGTCCTCGTCGTGCGTTTGAATTTTTACTTAAGCATCGTCCAGAAGGTTCCGAAACGCATTTAGTACCATCTATTGAATACCTAACGAGTGAAGGAGTAGATATAATTGTATTTGCTGAGCGTCCTGAGAATGTGTACTGCCACCGAGATCTTCTTATTCCATGGAAGTTATCTGTAGATCAGGTGGTTAAAATGATTATCTATAACGAAAATCTCTACGGCATTGTTGTGCATCCGTGCACTCCGGGAACAACAAGTATTTTGAGAGGGTGTGGAAAAGAAGTGACACTTCAAGCTATTCGGGATCTTGGTTTTCTCGAAGTGCACAATTGTTCCTCTGCTGCTCTTCAAGAACTTATGGATGTACTTAAGGTGAGCAAGTTGTTACGAAACAAATATCAGCAGGTTGTAGAAACGAAACACGCCCCAGATTATCTAAAACTTGGTGGCGTAGTGTTTACTGGTGGAAGTGATGCGCATCAAGCTTGGGAAATAGGGGATTGTATGGAAATTGAGTCTGAATATAGAAATAATCAACCCCATCTATTCAATATTGCGACATCACAAAGTGGGGTGCCTAGTGAACGTGATAGACATTACAAGAGGACACTACTATTGAGTAGTATCACCGTGTTACATGAATGGATTTTAAAGAAGACAAGGCTCTATACTGTAGACAAGCCTTTATGAGTGAACATCTCAACTATTTTACAGGTGTAGAGAAGAAGAAACAGAATAGGCTATGTGCTGCGCGTAATCGTTTTTTTCATCCTCTTCTTGTAACTTTAGATAAGTTAGGAGTAACCCCTGATATTATTAGTTTTCTCTCACTCCTTTGTATGGTGGGATTTGTATATTTTGTGCCAACAAACATGCTTGTAGCTCTTATTTTCATCATTCCGCACATTGTGCTTGATGGAATAGATGGATGCTTAGCTCGTTATCAAGGATCAGCTTCGAATGCAGGTGCCCTTACAGATATTTTTGTGGATCAGATTGGATTAGTAGTCGCGATACTTGCTCTCATTTACTATGGAATGATAGATCCGTTCTGGAGTGCTTGGTACATGGCGATGTATATGATAATGATTATGTTTCTTGTTCTTCTAAACCGTTTAGGATCACCTATTCGTTTTGCGTTTCGCAGTAAGTACTTCTTTTACCTTGTTCTTCTAATAGATCTCTATGTTGTGCGGGATATAGTGCCCCCATTCCTTGCGCTGTTTGCGATCTATATGACCATCCACAATATCTATTTCTTCATGCGTATGAGAAAAGTGGTATGATTTTTGTGTTCTATATCTTTCCTCATTTTCCTATGTGGTTCGATGGTGATGACGAAGAAGGAGGTTGCGGTTGCGGAGGTCACTAAATCCGCACGTTCTCCAGTAAGAATCGACCTGCGTTTGTAGGTCGTTTTTATTTGCGCAGATCTACCCAGAAGATTTCTAGGTATCTGCGAATAGGATTGAGATCTTTTCTATTTATCTTCCTCTTAACTTCTACAGGAGTTGGTGTTTGATTTCTTATAACAAGGAGTGCATGAAAACTGCATCCAAGAAGTATCATAAGCATTCCAAGTACAAGTAGTGGAGCCATGTTTGGCTCAGCAAGTGGTGCAGCATGAAGTGTTCCTTGAGCCAATGAGTGCCCTTCATTAACTTCAATCTGTGTAGCAATTGTGCCCTGTCCAGTTGGGGGGAGGGTACTAGCCTGAAGAGATTGAGATGTACCAACGATGAGCGATGCAATACCAGCAATTACTAGGCTTGCATTCAATGCAACGATGATTCCGCTTTTTTGTTTGTTTGACATATACTACTTATATTATATAACAAAATAAGAAAAATTTCAAGTCTCTGTGTACTCTTCTCTGATTTTTGGTACTCTAAGGCTCGTTAGGCCCCGTCGTCTAACGGTTAGGACGCCGGCTTTTCAAGCCGGTAACAGGGGTTCGATTCCCCTCGGGGCTACCAGTAGTATATTTCTCTTATATTTGTGCGACCAGCACTACGTAGTTTTTTCCATATGCTTTCGCGCATTTAGGACATGTTGTGTAGAAGAAGTAGATTTTCTTTAGGTCTTTTCCTTTTTCTAGAACGTATGTTTCCATTTCCTTAGCCCATTTGTGAGCATTCTTGTATGGTCCCTCGAAGACTTTTGTTAGATATGTGCCAGAAAGGGTGGTCATGGTTGCTCCGGATATGTCTTTGGTAACAGCAATATACAAGTTACTTCCCCAGAGTGAGTTTTCATCAGAAAGCCAAACAGGCGGACTATCTTCAGCTTGAGCAGCATCGATCTTTTTCGCACATCGTTTTGCCACTGCCCCGAAATTCAATGGGATATGAAGGAAAGATCTCACACGATCCTTTATGAAGAGTTTATTGTTCCATGTTATTTCTTTATCATCCCAAAGGGCAGGATTGAATTTTGGGCAGCAGTAAGTTTCTTGAATTGAAGTGTTTTCTTCCATGAAATAGAGGAGAAATATTGAAAGTATTCTATATGAAGATTTATACATACCTATTATTTTAATTTTTCTATCACTGATTGTATTGCCAGTTCTATTCGTAATGCTGAGAGAACGGCAAGTTTCGTAATACTGTGATTTAGGTCGAACTTTTCTAAGCCATGAATCCGAAGTACCCAAGAACGAGACCAATTGCCAATACTACAACACTGAGCAATTGCATTCTCTGGAGCCAGAAACGTGCGCTCTGTATTATGGTTCTTGGTGAGACGATAATTAGTATTCCCTTTATAAGACCAAGCCATCCAATAATGGTGATAAGGACAGTCCAGTCACTTACCCATTGGTTGTGGAATGTTACGACAACGAAGCCAAAAACCAGAGAAAGAATTCCCATTAAATAAATGAGAGGTGCATTGCCGAGCATTTCTTCGTAAAGAGCACGAAATCTTCCTTTATTCGCAAAAATACCCACTCCTGTGACGATGTACATAAGTCCAAGGAGCTGAGCAAGAAACAGTGAGAGATCCATATATGAAGGGGGGAAGCAGGTTAAATGCCATTGTACGCTTTCTCTCTTGGCGTTCAAGTTTAGGTTTTTTTAATATGATTTCTACGTTGAAGATTCGAATATTGGTTGTGTCTAAAATACATTACATGTTCTTTGCAAGTTATTAGCCTAGTGCTATTTATACAATTTAGGGGATACTCTTTGAGAGTATACGTTCCCTCTTTAAAATATGGAAAAGTTTCAACTGCGTCCGAAAATGTTTTCAGGCATAACTTGGATGCTTATTGCATCAGTGAGTTTTGTGCTTTTTACTTCAAGTGCATATGCGGCAGATCGTTTCTGGGTTGGTGCTCAAAACAATAGTGGTGTCTGGGAAGACCTCAGTAACTGGTCTGCCCTTAAAAGCGGTGCAGGAGGCTCGAGTTTGCCAGGTGCTGCAGATGTTGCAATCTTTAATTCTAGTGGTAACACAGTGACGATTCGTAGTGTGGTAGCTGTGAAAGAGTTTGTTATGCAAGGTACAGGTACCCTTATGATGGGTACAGGTGCATTGTCTGTTGGTACTACTGGTATACGCATAGGTAGTGGAACACTTGTTGGTGGAGCAGGCAGCCTTACGACATCTGGAAGCTATACGCAGACAGGTGGTTCAGTTACTGCTCTCCAAGGTAACTTGTCTGTTTCAGGTAGTCTTTCCATTACTTTAGCTTCTCAAACTGATACTTCTACATTTGCTTCTCCTGGCACCATTATCCTTAATGGTAATGCAGATCAGACTTTCACCCTTGGAACAGGTACTACAACTACAGTTACAGGTATTACAGTGAATAATGAAGGTGGAACAACTATTGATGACGTTATCGTTATCGTTTACACAGCTGGTGGATTGAATATGTCTGGAGCACTTACTGTTACTCTTGGTAACTTTGATCTGGGAACGAACAATACAGTCCTCAATGCAGAGGGCAACGTTGCTATTGCGGATACTGCACAGGCAACACTTAACTCAGATGCGAATGTAATTGCCAATGGAAACGTTTCTGTTGGTGCAGCCGGAACTCTATTGATTACCGGTGCCACTCTTACATTGAATGGAACTACACAGACATTGGATACCAATAATACTGCTCTTTTGAATCTTACAATTGGAGCAGCTTCTACTACTACTCTAACTACGGACCAGGGCGTGGAAACGACGCTTCAGATTAATACTGGTGGAACACTTGCGTTGGGTTCATACACAGTTGCTCTTACAGGAGCTACCATAGTTAACTACGGTACCCTTACTGAGAGCACAGGAAAGATTGTTCTAGCTGATTCGAACTTCATTATTAGTGAAAGTACATATACTTCCCAACAGGCCAGCTTTACGATTGGTGAAACTGTGTATTTCACCCTTACTGATCGTGATGAGAACATTGATGGTACTGCTCAAGATACTGTAGCTGTTGCGGTAGTAACGAATGGTGGAGATTCGGAAACAATTACACTTACAGAGTCGAATAATACGTCTGGTATATTCAATGGTTCAGCTGTGTCGTCTTATACGTTCGGTACTTCAAACGGCACTATTGACGCAGGAAATGATAGAATTATTACAGCCACTTACACGGACGCACAGGATGCATTAAGTAGCAACGATACGGCAGAGCTTGTGCAACAAGCGACACCGAGTGTTTCTACGGGGGCAGTTCGTGGTAGTAGCGCAAAATCAAAACGCCTTGCTCTCATAAGAGCGCGTCAAGCGGCTGCTGCTGCCGTTGGCGGCGGTGGCGGTGATTATCCATCTGCGCCTGTAGAGCCTGCTGTTAATGTTGACTATCGAAATACGAAGGTAGCTCCTCGCCAGGTAGAACAGGACGATACTGATGATGAGCCTACTCGACTACAGAATCGTATTGAGTCTCAGCAGCCACAACATCGGGCAGCTATTGGTCCTATACGTGAAGTAATGTCTCAAAACCTTCAAATACGAACTTGTAAGCGTGTGTTTAAGTGGTTTAGAGGTAATGGAAAGATGCTCGGTCGTGTGAATCGTCGTCTTGCGGGACGATTTGGATTTACTTGCGAGGAGTAACTATTGCACTGAACAAAACGGATGATTCTTATCTAGGATCTCCGTTTTGGTATGTGCGTGACAATACTTCTGTAGTAACTCTGAAATTTCATTTGCCGCCTGCTCAAGATGTTCTTGAGTGAATGGTGGGAATCCTTCTATTACAACTATTGCATTACTTGTTTTGTCAGAAGTCTTTGTACGATCACCCTCTCGCCAGTTAAGTTTTCTACAGATGACTCCTATATCGTCTTTATAAACTAATTCACCCAGATCTGGTGGACTTTCTTCAGTTTCTCCGAGTAACACAAAAGACTCATTGCCATCAGCAAATGCAAGTCGGATATCTCCTTCGCATGCATCCAAGTCTTCTGCACCGGCGCAGACAACGTAACGCAGTGAGATAACGTTGTAAAGATCAACGAGTGGATTGATGCTGGGGAGTTCTCCTCCTTTGAGGATTCGTTTTACAAGTGCTTGGATTGATGGAGGGTACTTATTGGGATTACTTCCAAATGATCTGTGTACTTCTTGTAATGTTTCGATGTTCGGATGGTCCTTAAAATAATCCAGCTTTATTGTTTTCTGTACAAGATGCTCTGCATCCCGTAACAGTTCTGCAATTTCAGGAGATGAGTTTGTATTGTCTATTTCTGTGGTAACAACCACGCCAATCATGAGATCGGGGTGGCTTTCAAATACGTCAGGAGAGACGATAAAATCCATCTGCTGTGCAGAGTACATCAAAATTTACTCTTATCCCTAGTAAATACTTGATAAGACAAGGCACAACAGACGACAATCCCTTTCTATGCAGAAAGAGCTTTACTACAGAGGCGAGAAAGATAAAGAGAAGGTGATGCAGTGGAAGAAAAAATTACAATCTGCTCGTAAGCGATGGAAAACATTTGATCTAAGTAAATCAGCTCTTGTTGTAGTAGATATGCAGAAGTATTTTCTCGATGAAAGTTCGCATGCGTTTGTACCAAGTAGCACATCCATTCTTCCAAATGTTATTGAGATTGTTCAAACGTATAGAAAAGCTGATCGTCCAGTTGCATTTACTTACTTTGCAGTAAAAGAGGGGGAACCAGATCCTATAGGGGAGTGGTGGGGTCGTTCAGTGAAAGAGGGGGAAGATGCATCAAAAATTGTGAAGGAATTACAACCACTCGAAGAGGATCTCGTAATGCGAAAATCTTCATACAGTTCATTTAAAGATACAGATCTAGAAGAGTTCATGAAGAAGAAGGATGTCGAGAATCTTGTTATAACAGGTGTTCTCACAAATATTTGTTGTGAAACAGCAGCACGGGAGGCGTTCTCTTTAGGATACGACGTATTCATACCTATAGATGCTACTGCTTCGTACAACGAAGAAATGCACGTTTCTAGCCTCATAACTCTCTGTTACGCATTCGCAACTCCTCTTTCTACACAGGAAATCCTTAAATCTTCATGACATACGACTGTATTGTAATCGGCGCAGGGCCTGCTGGTATGGTTGCTGCTGTACAGCTCAAAAGAGCAGGATTAAAAGTTTCTCTTATTGAAAAGGGTGAAGTTGGTGGTCTGCTTCGTAATGCTAACAGAGTCGAGAACTACATGGGTTTTCCAAATGCATCTGGGAAAGAACTTATCAAACACTTTCAAGATCACTTGAATGAACAAAAAGTTCCTCTTATTAAAGAAGAAGTTATGGAGATTGGTAGAGATGGTGAAGAGTTTCATGTAAAAACATCAAATAACACTTATCTATCTAGATCAGTTCTTATTGCAACGGGCACTATCCCGAAAAAGGCATGTATAGAAGGAGAAGATAATCTTGCGGGAACGAAACTTTTCTACGAAGTGGCTGATATGCCAGATGAAGATAAAAAGGATATTGTTATTATTGGAGGGGGAGATGCAGCATTTGATTATGCACTCAATCTCACAGGCAAAGAGCACAAGGTCACTATTGTCACACGTGGAGATATTTCTTGCCTGCCACTCCTAAAGGAGCGGGCGGACAAGCAAAAGATTAAATTCCTTACAAATACACCAGTACTATCTATCCAGCAGGCATCTAGCGGGCTGGAAGTGCAATGTAAGAGTGATTCTCTCCATGCGGACTACGTTTTTGTTGCAGTTGGTCGGGAGCCCAGTTACCCTCGTATTGCGATGCAGAACCGTGAAGGTCTCTACTTCGTTGGAGATGTGCAAAGTGGCCAATACAGGCAAGTGCACATAGCTCTGGGAGATGCTTTACGTGTCGCAATGAAAATTTCTTCTTCTCTCTTAACCGCTACTACATGAAAGTCATTCGAGAAATCGGCAACGACGAAATCGCTAAAGTGTATGTAGCCCAAATAGGGGATTATAGCATTGAATTTGTCGAATCAATTCAGCCTCCGCATACACGTGAAGAAAAATGGGTGCTTGTTCTTTCGTGTCTCATTGGTTGTCCGGTGAAGTGTCTCATGTGTGATGCGGGGCAAGAGTGTCATGGCGTGCTCACGAAAGAGCAATTGTTTGCGCAAATCGATCATATGGTTTTGCGGAGATACCCCAATAGAGTAATTCCTGCAAAAAAGTTTAAGGTTCAGTTCACACGTATGGGAGATCCGGTATTCTGTCCTGCAATTTTGGATGTACTGGAGGAACTTCCCAAAAAGTATGATGCTCCAGGACTTATTCCTTCCGTTTCGACTATTGGTCCAAAGAACGATCATGGTTTTCTTGAACGTCTTACAAGCATTAAGAAACGGTTATACAAAAACGGCATGTTTCAGATGCAGTTTTCTGTGCATACAACAGATAAAAAGAAGCGAGACGAGTTAATACCCATCCGCAAAATGGAATTTGATGACATCGCGAAGTTCGGAGATGAGTTTTTTGAGTCTGGAGACAGAAAAATCACACTCAACTTTATTGTTATGGAAGAACATCCCATAGAACCCGAAGTGCTACAGCGCCATTTTGATCCTGATAAATTTATCATTAAGCTTACGCCCCTAAACCCCACGCAAACTGCAGAGGAAAATCATCTTCATACAAAATTAGATCCTCACAATGCAAAATCCGTTGGTGAGCTTGTAGATTCTCTCGCAACTCATGGATTCGAAAGTCTGGTAAGCATTGGTGCGCTTGAGGAAAACCAGATTGGTAGCAATTGCGGTCAGTACGTTACAACAAAGAGCAGTGAGGCATTGGCGACATCTGTTCCGAGAAGAATTCCTCTCGCTTCACTCTAGAAGATAAGTGTTGTTCTTATTGTCAAAAATGAGTCGGGATTTTGTTTTGGACTCCAAAAGTTCAATTGTTTGATTCGCAATATCTTCTGGGCTGCACATAATTTTCTTTTTCCTCTCAATATCTTCTTCCGAGGCACCCTCACGTGTAAGTGGTGTATCAACAGGCCCTGGGCAGAGAATCTTAACAGTGAAATTGGGGTAAGTTTTTTCTATTAGGTCTGCAAGGTCCATGGTTGTACGTTTTGTGAGTCCGTAGAGTGCAGGATCTGATGGTAGACTGAGAGCATGTCGTGAGGACATTTGAACAATGGTGGCATCTTCTCGTAGTAAGGGGAGAGCATGCTTTAGCACAAGCCAGGAACCTTTTACGTGAACATCGAAAAGAATATCAAAGTCTTCCTCTGAGCTTTCCAATACTTCTCCACGTCGCATAACTCCGGCATTGTTAATGAGGATATCGATAGGATCTTGTATTTGAGCTATTGCCATTTGAATCTGATCACTTCGAGAAACATCAACATCATACGAAGTCCAGCTTTCTATTTTTTCTTCCATTGGCCTCCTATCCATAGCAGAAATGACAGCTCCTTTTTGTATAAGAGCATTGGCAAGTGCGTAGCCTATACCACTACTTGCGCCGGTAATAAGTACATGTTTTTCAGCAAGATCCATAATCTCAGGAGAGTGTAGCACTTATTCTTCAATCTACAGATTGAACTATTGCTCACTTTGGGATAGCGTTTGTATATGACGCTTCCAAATAAGATCACGGTCGTACGGTTTCTTCTTACAGCTGTAGTAGTTGTACTCCTTCTTATTCAAAATGTTCCAGGTCGATTCACATGGGCTGCTATTCTCTTTGTTATAGCTGCTATCACCGATCTTGTAGACGGTGCCATTGCGAGAAGGACGAATACAACAACAGGGCTTGGTGCTTTTATGGATCCACTTGCAGATAAGCTACTCGTCTTACTGACGTTTGTTATCCTCATGACAATGAGTCTGTATCCTCTTTGGCTTTTTGTATTTATGCTGTTTAGAGATCTTCTGAACGATGCTTATCGCAATTTTGCCGCTAGTCAGCGAATTATGCTCAAGGCAAATGTTTCTAGTAAAATCAAAACTATTCTTCAGATGCTATCACTATCACTGGCTATTCTTGTCCTAGTGTTCCGTCATGAATACATAGGAGTCATATCAGGGGCTTCAGTAGATCTATTACTTCAAGTAGCTAATCTATTTATGTTGATAGCGCTTCTTATTGGATTAATCGGCACAATACAATTTATTACAAAGCACTCACGTATCATTTCCGTAAACGAATAATGTATCTAGCGTTGCTGTATTTATTTGTTCCGGCCTTTGTTGCAAATGCTACACCGGTGCTCGTGAAAGATATGATGTTTATTAAACGTTGGAACACGCCAATTTGCACTCGTCTATTTGGAGCGCACAAAACATATCGTGGATTCTTCTTCGGAGTATCATTCGGAATGTTTGCAAGCTTAATGCAGTTTGGTGCAATAGATGTATATCCTGCGCTCAAGGAGATTACAATACTGCATAATACACTAAATCAGAGTCTTCTCGTTGGCTTTCTTCTTTCCTTTGGTGCCCTTGCAGGAGACGCTGTTGAAAGTTTTGTAAAGCGTCGCAAAAAACTTCCACCTGGGAAAGCTTTGCCATTTTGGGATGGTGTTGATTACATAATCGGTGCCATTATTTTTATCAGCCCTGTGTATCCTGTGACTTTCTTAGGTGTTGCACTTCTTATGGTTGTTGCTCCTCTTCTTAGCATCTGTGCCAATTGTTTTTCGTATGCGCTTGGCCTAAAGGATGTCTGGTACTAGGCTCATACTGTGCTTATAGATTTACTTCTGCTCTTAGTCATTATTCTCACCGCTCTTATTGTGGTGACTGCAATTGCACACATATGGGTGAAAGTTCCCTTTATTCCAACTCCTAAGAATGTGGTAAAGGATATGCTGGAGTATGCTGAACTAAAAGGAGACGAAACTATTTATGATCTTGGCGCTGGAGATGCTCGTTTACTTATTTCAGCGAAGCGGATGTATCCTTCCATTTCTGCAGTGGGAGTGGAACTTATTCCAACCGTATGGTTTCTTGGAAAACTGCGAATTTGGTTTTCACATCAAAAAGTGAAGTTCCATCTTCGCAATGCACTTGCACAAGATGTGTCTGATGCAGACTGTATTTTTCTGTATCTTATTCCAAGTGTAATGAAGGATCTGGAGCATAAATTTGATGAAGAACTTAAACCAGGTACAAAAGTCGTATCATATGCATTTCAGTTTCCAACAAATAAGTCCGTTAAGGAAAAATCAGTTCCTTGGCTTACGGGCGAAAGGCAATTGAGAATGTATGAGTGGTAAACAAATCAAAATCAGATAATAGAAGCTAATTCCTAGAGTACCGATGTGCAATTCCACTGATGCAAAGGGTAGATGTGCAAGTAAGTGTGAAATTCGAATAATCCATTCCAAACATCCCCATCCTATATATGCAAGAAGTTGCCCAAGTGGAAACCAGAAGAAGCTTAAAACTGTTCCACAAAATCCAAAGATCATAGCGAGTGGTATAAATGGGGCAACAAGAAGGTTTGCGAGAGGTGAGACAAGAGAAAGGCGGCCAAAAAGAAAAAGGATAAGAGGTACTGCGCTTATTTGAGCAGCAATAGTCATCTGCAGTGCTTCACGAATTCCTAGTATTGTTGGGACTCGTTTAAAAAGTGGATCAAGAAAAGGTGCAATTTCTATAAGTCCAAGTACCGCAAGGAAGGAAAGTTGAAATCCAGCGTCGTACCATAGGTATTTGGGATTCCAGATAAGCATGAAGAAGAGTGTCCAGAGCACAGTAAGGCGTACTTCGGATTGTCTTCCGGTCTGGAGAGCAAGCAAGCCAAGTATTCCCATAATACTTGCGCGTACAACTGCAGCACTTGCGCCAACAAAGAGAGTAAAACCAATAATTGCGGTGACTGCAGGAAAAAATCTTGCTTTTAGAGGTAACCAAAAGAGAAGGCTCGATATAACAGCAATAACAATAGTGATGTTGTACCCAGAGATTGCAATAATGTGTGTTAGTCCGGTTATATTGAAGCTATTCATCAGTTTTTCAGGTATGCCACGACGAGATCCTGTGAGTAGCCCTGCCATGAAGGAGGCGTGAGGCTCTGCATATAAACGGTTAATTTGGTTTTCAAATTTTTCTTTCATTGAAAATAGCATTCGCTTCATCGAATTCTGTGTATTTTGTGAAGTGCTATAAAAACTTGCTCTGTATATGACTGCGTATATGCCAAATCGGCTTAAGTAACGATCGTAATGGAATGTTTCTATTTCTCCAGGTTTTTCAAGTGTGCCTCGCACAATCACTTCGTCGCCATACTCGTACTCTGGCCAGCCACTTCGGTCAGTTGCGAGTATTTTTCCGTGTACAGGTAAGATAATTGTTCCCGATGTAGTGCGAATTGATTCTGCTTCCACTGTGTACTTGGTCTGCATAGGCCTGCGATCGGGTTCGGCAGATATTCTTCCTTGGATTTCGATCTTCTGATCATTTGCATATGTATCAATACTCAGTGAGCTTGGTATGTGAGTAGTCCACGATACCGTTAAGAACGCGATACTGATTCCAAATGCGAGTGAGATACACAGTCCGCCAATTTTTCGGGCTGTTGCATTCGCAAGTGCGAGTAATCCAAGTGCTCCAAGGAGAACAAGTAGCTGCCACACTTCTATGGAGTACATTTGTTGTTGTTCCCACTGCAGAAGAAAGATGCAGATGAGAAAGCTTAGAAGAAATACGTAAGAAAGTTGTCGTGGGCGCATACATATAGTGTCTGCGCCATTACCTAAAGATCGATCACATATGAAAAAACACTTATTTCGAAGTAGAGTATTTGGCTTACGTAAGCGAAAAAACTGGTTCTATTTCTTCGTGGAACGTGCAAGTGTAATCCATTCTTCCACCGTTAGTGTTTCTGGTCGTCTTTGTGCATCTATTTCGGCCTTTTGGAGTAGTTCAGAACCATCGGGCTGGGTACCTATGCTGTTGCTGAGCATTTTTCTCTTCTTAGAGAAGGCAAGTTTAGTAAATAAAAATATTTTTTCTAGCTCTTCGTCATTTGCCAGTGGTTCGGGGTAACACTCAATGTGTAGTACAGCAGAATCCACTTTAGGTGGTGGCAAAAATGCAGCCGGTGGCACATCGATTAGAACTTCTGATGTTCCAAAGAGTCCTACGAGAATAGTTAGGAGTCCCGCATGCTCCGTATCACAAATTTTTCTTGCAACTTCTTTTTGTATAAGAAGTGTGAGAGAACTCGGATGCACTTCGGATTCCAAGAATACGTGCCGCAGTAGTGGGGAAGTAATGTGATAGGGGATATTTGCTACAACTTTATATGGTTCAGTTGGCATTGGCGTCTTAAGAGCATTACCTTGGATGGCTTCGAGCTTTGGATTGTCCTCTACATAAGTTTCAAGCATTGGAATAAGACGTTCATCAAGTTCAATGGCTATCACTTTTCCTGCACGAGACAGAAGTTCCTTTGTAAGTACTCCAATTCCAGGTCCAATTTCAACAATCGTATCTTCCTTTTGAATGTTTGGAGCATCTACTATCGTATCCAACACTTCTCTATCTATTAAAAAGTGCTGTCCTAGGTCTGTATTGAGCCTAAGAACATATTTTGAGCAGAATTGCCGTATTTCCTCTTCTAGAATAGGCATGCGAGTAGCTTGACATTCTGATTTTGGTAAGTAAAGTATGTCCGTCGTGACATATCAGACGTTTAGCTTCGGTTTCTTCTTTACTCCCTTTATCTAGGGGAAGGAGTCTGAGCGTCTACTAGTTGAACTTAATCTCGCACCTTCTCTCTAAGCAAGGTGTGTTTTTGTATCTATCTATTTATCTCATATGTCTTCATCTCTTCTCAATCAATGTTCTGCAATTCCAGACGGTGCAACAGTTGCTATCGTTGGTCCAGAACATTCATTCTCGGACCATACACTTTCACTTTTACTCGGTGAACAGCGAGACCGTGTAAATGTTGTATTGGCAGGAAGCATGATAGAGATACAGAATCTTATCGAGAGAAGAGAGGCGCGCGGGTTACTTCCTTTTGTAAACTTCTCATCAGGACATGAGTCTGATAATCGCGATTTTCTTGCGTGGTCAGAAGGGTGTGTAATCTCTGCGGATGTTATTAAACGTATTGATATGTGTTTGGGTGGTGTTGTTCCTCCTAGATTAGGCAAACACGATTATCCTGATATGTCTGGAGTGGAACATGTTCATTCAAAAGATGTTGGGATTGCGCAATGTAGACAATTCCTGCGTCGACATTGCCCAAATGTGGAACTACACAATGAAGTTTCTACATCGAGAGCGGTCGAAATCGTTGCAAGTCTTGGAGACGAAAATCGTGTCGCACTCGCTTCTCAATCAGCTATTTCTAGTAATGGCATGCATGTTTGGAATCCAGAAAAAGGTATTTCGAATTCAGAACTTCATGGACGTCCTAATGCGACTCAATTTTTTATGGTTCATGCTAATGGAGAGGAAGATTCCCTAG